>Ga0074199_1000718_pt1 | contig 43089 bp, 37 predicted proteins | sample EPASupsiteSAE347_FD_64528 | JGI IMG/M metagenome (GOLD analysis project Ga0074199, IMG submission 64528) | Bioremediated contaminated groundwater from EPA Superfund site, New Mexico - Sample SAE3-47 | ecosystem: Environmental > Aquatic > Deep subsurface > Groundwater > Contaminated ... | reverse complement strand
ATAACGGGTATCCAATTGTTCCCTCCTTGAAAAAAATCTCATGAAGGGTATAATAAGCCCAAGCTTTAAAAAGTACAAATTTAGAAGTACGACTGTAGAAGTACCCGAAAAAGCGCGCCATCCAGGCGCATTTCGGGTATCTACGCCATCCTTGGGCGATATAGGGCGGATTAGGCGCCGGCGCCGTAGTCCGGGCTTGAGGAGTTTTCGAAAGGCAGGACTCAATAAATCAGCGATTGTTTCGGAATTATACCAACTCAACTATTTTTGAGTGTAACGAATATATTGGAATTATTCTTGAAATTTGTATTATGTGGTTCGCAAAAGAACTACCGAAATTTTTCGGTAGTTCTTAATTCGAAAATCCTGCGAGATAATTCGTGCCTGAAAAGGCGACTAATCCTCGTTGATTTCCTTCATCTACTGCTGGACCCGTGGGTGGAACAGCAAACTTTCCCGGCACCGGTGAGGTTGGTGCCGGAATATGCGCCTTCGGATGGGCAAACTGGTTTGCTGCTGAGATATCCTTGATAAATCAAAGTGTCGATGTTCAGTGTGTCCATCATTGAGGTGTGCTCCATGTTGTAGTGGACCACCGCATCATTTATTGTTTGGCGATTCGTCGCGCAAGTGTCTGTTTCGGTTCCCGTGTCTGTGTTTGTAGCGGTTCCGGTGTCTGGGGAGGGTGCATGAACGGAGCAACAAATCTTACCGGCACCCGAGAGGTTGGTGCCGGAGTATGTGCCTCCAGATGGGCATGCAGGGCGTGTTTTGAGATATCCTTCTGAAATCAGCGTGTCAATATTCAGTGTGTCCATCATTGAAGCATGTTCCATGTTGTAGTGAACCACCGCATCACTGATTGTCTGGCGATTTGCCGTGCAGGTGTCGACAGATGTTTCGGTGTTTGTATCCGTGCTTGTGCCGGTACTCGTGTCAGTGCCGGGTGCATGTTTTGAACAGAAAATTTTTCCGTTGCTGGTTAGGTGAGTGCCTGAATATGCGCCGCTCGATGGGCAGATAGGATATTTTTTGAGATATCCTTCCGAAACCAGGGTGTAAATATTCAATGTGTCCATCATTGAGGCATGTTCCATGTTGTAGTGAATCACCGCATCATTTATTTCCTGGCGGTTTTCCGAACATGTTGTTTCATCGGTGTCAGTGTCCGTATCCGTGCTTGTGCCGGTACCTGTATCCGTACTGGAAGGCGCATGTTTAGAACAACAGATCTTTCCTGAGCTGGCGAGATTAGTTCCGGAGTATGTGCCTCCAGATGGGCATGTGGGGCGTGTTGTGAGATATCCTTGCGAAACAAGCGTATCGATATTTAAGGTATCCATCATCGCGGCATGTTCCATATTGTAGTGAATTACGGCATCACATATTGTTTGGCGATTGCTTGCGCAGGTGTTTTCCGCATCAGTTTCAGTTCCGGTGCCGGTGCTGGTTGTCGTTCCGGTGGAAGTGCCGGTATTCGTTGATGTCAGGGTGCCGGTGCTTGACGCGGTTCCCGTAAGGGTTGTCGTTCCGGTTGCAGTGTCGGTTGCCGTGTAAGTTCCGGTTGCCGTATATGTACCGGTGAGTGTTTGAGTTCCGGTCGCCGTTGCAGTTCCAGTGTTGGTGTTTGTGTTGGGGCTTGATGCGTAGATGTCGTCTAAATATGCGTTATAGGCTTTCTGTAGTGCTTCTAGAGCATTTTTAACATCAGCGGCTTCGCCTCCTGAGGTGATTACATTCACGTATGTGTTGTATGCTTTGATATATTCGCTATGGGCCGATTCTACCTCGGATGAGGTAGAGTAGACGGTAGTGCCTGAAAAGGTTTCCGCACCGTTTTTACTTGCGGAATCTTTTCCGTTGCCGGTAATTCCACTGGAAAGATCGCAGCTTTTAGCGTTGCTGTCGGCATCTAGAATAGTGTCGTAAAAATTCGTGGCGGAAAAAACGCGATCGCAAAAATGCAGATATGAAACTAAAACAATTATAAAAATAGGAATGAAATAAATATTTCTGGGGGTTGTCATTTTCCTCATATATATAATTATCCCCTTTGCCTCAATTATACTCGAATTTGAAAATTACGGGAATATATCGCTGGAATCTAAACTGATAAGGGAAAAGGGGCGGAATCAAGTGGTGATATACTCCAAATTTCAATTCCATGTAAAGTTCGACCCTGTAAGAAAATAACCGTTACAAATAGTTGTTTTCTTACAGGCTCTTATGGCCCGATGAACGAAATTTGTTACAGTTATTTATTAACAAGGCCTTATTATTTCCTTGCCTGGGAAGAATATTTATATTAAATCTGAAAAAGCGATAATAATTTGGCAATATCTGGAGGCGAAAAAATGCTCCATGAGTTTTCTTATGTCATTCCGAGAGAAAAAAAAGAAATACTGACCTTGCTGAAAAACCTGAAGGGAAAAGCCCGAGTCTTGGCCGGCGGAACCGATCTTATGGTCGACATTCGCGCGGGGAAGGAAAAGCCCGAAATCATCGTTGATGTAAAGGGCATCGAAGATTTCCAAGGAGTCGCTTTTGACGCTAAAGGAAGTCTTGCGATCGGTTCAACTACGACTTGTCGTCAGTTGATGCAAAATAAAATCTTGCGGCAGAAATTCCCGATTATTGTCGATGCCGCCGGTCGCATCGGTTCTCCTCAGCTTCGCAATCGTGCGACTATCGGCGGGAATATCTGCACCGCTTCTCCATGCGCCGATTTGGGAACGGCATTGTTGGCTTTGAACGCGGAAGTCGAGGTTGCTTCAATCGACGGCGTTCGAACGCTTCCATTAAGAGAATTTTACATAGGTGTCAAGAAAACCCAACTGAGGGAATTTGAAATCGTTCAAAGAATCATCATTCCAAACAATATGGCCGGGGCGAAATACGGAATGGAGAAATTGAAAAGAATTAAGGGGCATGATCTGGCATTGGCAAGCGTTGTAATGATTAAAACGGAAAGCGTGTTGCGTGTAGCCATAGGATCCTGTGCTCCGACTCCGATTGCTTTGAAGGAATTTCCCGCGGATGTACAATTGAAAATGATCTGTGAAGAAGCTCGAAAGATGATTGATCCGATTGATGACATTAGAGCTTCGAAGGATTTCAGGGCTTTTATGGTACAAGAGTTTGTCGAACGACTCTTCAAGAAGCTTCAGTAAACCCAAAGAAACGGACGGAGAGCGAATTTATGAAAATAAAGGTCAAGGTAAACGGTAAGGAATATTTTAAAGATGTTTCCGGAAACAAGACTTTGCTTCGTTTTATTCGGGAAGACATCGGTTTAACCGGAACCAAAGAGGGCTGCGGAGCCGGAGAATGCGGCGCATGTACAGTCATTCTGAACGGTGAAACCGTTAATTCCTGCCTGGTTCTTGCGGCTGAAGCCGATGGTGGGGATATTGAAACCATCGAAGGTGAATCCGAGAACGGTAAACTCTCAAAGCTTCAAGAAGCTTTCCAAAAACATCATGGCGTTCAATGCGGATTTTGTACTCCAGGGATGATTATGTCGATTAAGGCTTTATTAAAGAAAAATCCGAAACCTACTGAACATGAAATCAAGGAAGCGATAGAGGGAAATTTCTGCCGTTGCACCGGATACAAACAGATCATTGAAGCGGTGCGAGCCGCCACCGGACAGCTTAAGAGACAAGAGGAGCTTCGCCATGTTTGAAAATATTCCCGACGACAGATTAAAAGTGGTGGGGAAAGGCGTCGAACGGATCGATACCATCGAAAAACTTACGGGTTCAGCCCTCTATGCCGGCGACCTCGTTTTTCCCGGAATGCTTTATGGTAAAATCAAGCGCAGTCCGCATGCGAAAGCGAAAATAAAAAAAATCGATGTTTCCAAGGCGGAGAAGCTTCTTGGTGTGCATGCCGTTCTGACGGGTCACGAGTTGGATTATCGCATGGGATTATACCTCGTGGACAAGTATATTCTCGCGAAAGGCGTTGTGAGGCATTTCGGCGAGGCGGTGGCGGCGGTGGCGGCCGAATCTTTGGTGATTGCCCAAAAAGCGTTGGATCTCATCGAAGTTCAGTATGAAGTTCTTGAACCTGTTTTAGACCCTGTAACCGCTTTAAATAAAAATGCACCACTTGTTCACCCCGATTTGGGAAAATACGATTACGTGCAAGCCGTCTTTTCGCCGGTCCCCGGAACCAACGTCGCCAATCATACGAAATTAAGAAAAGGCGATGTCGAAAAGGGCTTCGAAGAGGCGGATGTCGTCATCGAAAGAGAATACACTAATCCGAACGTGCAGCATGTTCCGATGGAAACTCATGTTTGCATCGGGCAGTGGCAGGTGAACGACCGTATAACCATTCACACGTCGGCTCAATCGCCATTCACCGTTCGCAATTTGTTCGCTCACTCATTTAAAATTCCGCATAATAATATTCATGTCGTCATTCCTTACGTGGGCGGTGGTTTTGGAGGAAAAGCGGGAATCCACCTGGAGCCTTTGGCTTGCTGTTTGTCGCGAAAGGCTGGCGGTCGACCGGTTAAACTGCAAGCCACTCGTGAGGAAGAATTCAGTCTCTTGCCGTGTCGTTCAGGCTTGGTTTATCGAATAAAAACCGGCGTTAAAAAGAGCGGCAAAATCATAGCGCAAAAAATGACCATGTACTGGGATGCCGGGGCTTATGCCGATTACGCCGTTAATGTCACGAGAGCTTCGGGATATTCCGCTTGCGGGCCCTATGAAATTCCCAATGCATGGGTTGATGCTTACACCGTCTATACCAACAAACCTTTTGGTACAGCCTATAGAGGTTTCGGCCACGTAGAGTTTTCATGGGGCATCGAGCGCCACATGGACTTGGCGGCAAAAAGCATAAAGATGAGCCCTTTGGAATTTCGTCGATTGAACGCTCTCAAGCCCGGTTCCGTCTCCTTAACCGGAGAGAAAATCACACCCGATACCGGAAACGTCGTCAAATGCATGGATGCCGTCGCCAAGTCGATAAAATACGGTTCTTTAACCCCTGCCGAAAAGGCTCGGGAAGCCAAGACCGGTATGAAAATCGGCAAATCGGTCGTAGCGCTTCATAAGGCCCCTGCAATGCCGCCGTTTACCGGCACGGTCGTTGTCTTGAAGATGAATGAAGACGGTTCCGTCACCGCCAACTTTACTTTGACCGAAATCGGTGCCGGAACCTATACGTCGGTTGCGCAAATTATCGCCGAAGCTCTGAGATTTCCGATCGGGAAGGTCAAGTTGCCGATTGAAAATGATACCGATCACGATCCCTATGATTGGCAAACGGTTGCTTCCAAGGGCTTATTGCTTTCGGGTAACGCCGGAATTCTTGCTGCTCTCGATCTTCTGGCGAAAGCATACGATATGGCCGGTCAGATTCTTCGGGCCGGAACTTGCGATTTGGATCATGATGAGGATAAGGTTTTCATCAAGCATCACCCCGATCGTTTCGTGACCTTCAAACAGATGGCCGTGGGATATGCATATCCGGACGGCAACGCTGTCGGCGGACCTCTTATCGGTGTGGGCAGATATATAGCGCAAGGTCTTTCCAATCTCGACAAGGAAACCGGTCAGGGAAATCCCGCCCTGGACTGGACATACGGTGCGCACGGACTGATCGTCGAGGTTCATCCGAAAACCGGCGAGTATAATGTCATCAAAGTCGCTTCGGCATTTGACGTTGGGAAAGCCATCAACCCGGTTTCCGTTCGCGGACAAGCGATCGGCGGAATGTTGCAGGGTCTTGGTACGGCAATGTGCGAGGGTTATATTTACGACAAGGAAGGCCGTCTTTTGAATCCCTCTTTCACCGATAATAAAATTCCCACTTCACTCGATCTTCCCGAAGAGGTTGAAAGTTTCGTCGTTGAAACCGCCCAGATCGACGGACCATTCGGTGCGCGCGGGGTGGGGGAACATTCGATGATCGCCGTTTGCGGGGCTCTTGGAAATGCCGTTCAGAACGCCTGCGGAGCCGATCTCACCCATATGCCCATCAGACAAGAAGATGTTTGGCGCGCGCTCAATTCCAAAGTTGTTGTCGGAAAGAAACAGTGAATTATACCAACGTAAATTTCCTAAAATCCGAATATCTCCTTGCACGTTTGTCTGTTCAACACCATGCAAGAAGACAAAGAATGACTTCTCCCCACTCGAAAGAAGAAGGCAAAACGGATGATCCGAAAACGCGTATGTGGGCTTTTCAACTTTTTTCGAAGCCAGTCCAATCGGGCTTCAGGGCTGGGATGAGGACCGTTGCGTTGTCGACGCTGGGGCAATCTTGGGGCCTGCAGCCATGGAACGTATCTGACCTTTTTCGACGCGCACCACCATCAAACTTTTGCATACTGAGCAGCGCAGGGGGCCCTCATAGTCATCATAGACGCCGCCCAGCTCTATTGTCTGACCACAATACATACAGTGGACACTATTCATGCTTCACTCCTCTTGATATAAATTTCTCTTCTACGCTTCAAAATACCATGCTGGAACCCACATGTCAAATGGGGGGTTTTGGGTCGAGGGTCATTTATTAACAGTGGTACGCATAAATGCTAAAGTGGGATTGGGTGGCTTGAATACCAGTTGATCTTAACCACATTGGGGAGGATATACTGGTAAGGCCTTGTTAATAACTTTCAATCTTTCTCTACAAGGAAATCGAAAATCATTTCTGACGCACTTTCCGACTGGGAATTTAAGATCCGTTCCGATGCGTGGTTGCTTCAGAGTTCGCCGGTTGTTGGTTTCGTCTCGGCGAAATTCAAATCTTCCGCGGAGATCAAAACTTCCGATTTGAGAATCAGTGTGACCTGTCGTGAAACGGCTCTTCATCCGTTGGGAATATTGATGTCGGATGAGCTTGTACAAAATTTGGAAATCGGGTGGAATATCCGGTTGCATTTTCCGAATTTGACAATTCAAAACAAGAGGCATGATTTCATCGGATATGTTGAGCCGCCGATGCGGCCGAAGGAAATCAATAATGAACTGCTGAGGTCTAACGCCAAGCGGATTTATTCATGCATCATGGCCTTCGGAAGATTTTCCGAGGTCGGACGGGCATTTCTGAACGGTGAAAATAACCTATTTCATCAACCAGTGCAAGATATATGCGAAAGCATCGGAAAAGCAAAACCGGTTCTAACCGATTACATGGAATATTTCGGCGGAGGAGCAGGATTGACGCCTGCTTGGGATGATTTCTGCGCCGGTTTGCTGTTTGCCGATCGTTTTTTGAACATCGGGAAAATTTCTCCGGGTGATGATTTTTTTCGGCGCATTCGAGGCAAAACCACCGAGCCGAGCTTTTGGCAACTGAAGTTCACCGAAGCAGGAAAATTATCCCTGGCTTTTGAGAATTTGCTGGCCGATATTTCGATCGATAAAATATCTTCATTAAAAATCGCAACATGCATCGGTTCCGGTTACAGTTCCGGAACCGATATCCTTTGCGGAATCCTGGCGCTTTTATCGTCTATAAACGGCGCATTTTTTCGGGTATAGCTTGCGTGTCCGGGTTAAATTCCGCAAACCTGAGAAGAATCGCCGCCTGCTTTTCCGAGAGCTATTTGATCGAGAGAGCGCATTAAGTCTTCGCGCAGATCCTGATACGATTCGCAGCCTACGCTCAATCTTACCAAACCGTCGGTGATGCCTGCGGCTTTTCTGTTTTCGGAACCCATACTGGCGTGCGTCATGCTGGCCGGGTGTTGAATCAAGGTTTCTATGCCTCCGAGGGAAACGGCAAGAGTACACACTTTTACGGAATCCATGAGGATTTGACCGGCGGCGACTCCTCCCTTGAGTTCAAAGGAAATCATCGCTCCGAATCCATTCATCTGCTTTTTCGCCAACTCGAATTGCGGATGCGAAGGCAAGCCCGGGTATTTAACCCACGCCACCGCGGGATGTTTCCCTATATCTATCGCCAGTTTCATCGCATTTTCCTGCGCGGCATTAACCCTCATGGAGAGAGTTTTTATTCCTCTTAAAACAAGCCAAGCTTGATGAGGATCCATTGTCGCGCCCATTTGTACAAGAACGCCTTTCATTTTCGCGATAACAGCCGGATCTTTACACACAAGAATGCCGGCCACGACGTCGGCATGACCGTTCAGAAATTTGGTCATGCTGTGAAGAACGATGTCGGCTCCAAATTCGAGGGGTTTTTGCAGCATGGGGCTGCAAAATGTGTTGTCGACGACGAGTAATGCTCCTGCGGCATGGGCGATCTTGGCGCAAGCCGCGATATCGGAGATGGCGAGAGTAGGATTAGCCGGAGTTTCAATATAAACCAGTTTCGTGTTTGCCTTTACGGCCTTTTTAACATTGGCGATGTCGGATGTGTCGATAAAGGACGATTCGACGTTGAACCGGGAAAACTCGCGTTCGATAAGGGTTCTGGTTGGTCCATAAACCGAGCCGGTGGAAACCAGATGCAATCCGGCTCCTAGGAAAGTCATGAAAACGGTTGAGATTGCCGCCATTCCGGTGGCCGTAGCCAATCCGGCAACACCGCCTTCCAACTGAGCTACGCAATCTTCCAATGCGCAGATAGTGGGATTCCCTAATCGCGTGTATTTGTACCCGGCCTCGGTGCCGCTGAATCTGGCGGCTCCTTGCGCGGCGGAATCGAAGGCGAATGCCGAACATTGATAGATCGGGACGCTGACGCTGCCGAATAGTTTGTCGGGATGTTGCCCCGCGTGAATGCAATCCGTTTCAAAACCTGTTTTGTTCGATTTTTTCATGACACCCTCCGTTATATTGCCCATGGATGGCACGCTTTTCGGGTATGCTGCCATGGTATGGATTGATTGTAAGAAAAGTATTTTATTGCAGTGAAGCTGGAATGTCTAGAAAAACCGCTATTATGTTGACAAATAAAGAAGGTAAAATAAAAAAGCGGATTCTGCTGTAGAACCCGCTTTTCGGTCGGGGCGACTGGACTCGAACCAGCGACCACTTGAACCCCATTCAAGTACGCTACCAACTGCGCTACGCCCCGATGGGTGGAAGACCCTTCAGACATTTGCACTATATCATAAACAAGGGCTTTATTTCAAGCTGTATACTTCAAATATCTAAAAAACCTAATAATGTCCTTAGAGCCTGTTAGAAAATAACCGGATTGTCTGGTTGTTTTCTTACAGGCTCTTATGGCCGAAAATTCCAGAAATTCGTTACACTTATTTGCTGACAAGGCCCTTATGATGCAAGAATCATCGCAACATATCATCAACTTCTTTTTTTATGCGTGCGGCGATGCCTGAAGCCAAACCTTTAATCACCTGTTGAATTTTGGATGAAACGGTGGAGCCTTGTATTTGTTGAATTTTTGCGATCATTTTATCACCCAATTGACCGATCATGTCGGCGGAAACAGCCGCATTCTGTAAATCGAGCAGTTCGGTGTTCCGGTTGCCCGTCACTTCTTCGATGATCTCCAAAACAGGCTGTCTGGCTGCCGAGCCTTCCAAATCGAGGCTGTTCGTGACATTTTCCAGTTGTCCGGAATTCATTGATGTTATCGAAAGTTTGCTCATTATTGATTCAGCCAAATTGCCTGAAATCTTTGAAATCTTTTCCGCTGGAAGCGTGGCAACGGAGCTTGTGGAACCCGAAGTCGGGGTTTTAGTGGGCGAAGTGGTTATTCCATCGGTGAGAAAAGTCGGCGCCGGTGACTTTTTCGCGGCTTCCCAGTCGGCGTTCACCGTGGCGGAAATCTGTTCGTGAAAGTTGCGATAACCCAATTTGGATGCGACGCCCTGCGTTACTTCATCTATTTGATCGGGATATAAATGAGCCAGAGTGTTCCATTTAAGTGAAATCTTGAGTGCATCGGCGTCTTTTCCTGAATAGAGGGCGCGGGCATGTCGAACGCAATCGCGCAGGAAAGCTTTCTTGAAGGTGGCAATCTCTTGCGCGGTTAGGCTTCCTTTTGCCGTTCCGGAAGCTGACGTAGATTTGGCGTCAGTCTTTGCCATCTTTTGCAAGGCCGTTGTATTGGGTTTGACTTGCGTCGGGACCGAGGGTTTGACCGCAAGGGCTTCCTTAGCCGTCTTGCTTCGCGCCGATGTGTTTTGGTCGGAACTTTCCGATGGAACCCATTTGGAATCGTCTATAGGCCAATTGGGTTGCCCGGACGAGGTGAGCCCAAACGGTGCTTGGCCTTGAGGAATGCGGATCATTCCCTTGGTCAGTATTTCGTCTTGGCTGACGTTTTGAGCAGCGATCATGATGGTTGCCGAGAGGAAAACGAAAAGGAGCAAGCGGAACTTCATTGAATTATGCATATTAGCCTCCATTTTCTGGAATTATAAGCCGTGAAAAAAAACGGTCAAGTATTCGATAATTATAAAAAATGGAAAACCCAATTTCGGAACTCACCCGAGCTGAAGGCCATTCCAGCGGAAAATATTCGTTGAAAAGTCGATTTCTTGCTTTTTCCCTTCCCTTCACCCAAGGTAAAAGCGACTTTGATTTTCTTGCTCTCACCGGCGAGGTCTTGGATGCTGAACTCTTCGACAAAACCGTTCCCGAAGCGGAACGAGCTGATGAGCGTTTTTCCGTTGCAGTCATATTCCGATCTCGAAATTTCCTTTGTTGCAGCTTCAAGACGGTAAGTAACCTGGCGAATTTCGCATTTCGCGGAGGAAACGAAAAATTTTCTGAATGTAAGCGTATTCGCGTTGGTCGGATTAGGTGAGAGCTCGTAAAGGCGAGGAATCGCACCGCTTCCATCTCGGAGCGAAGTTGTAATCATGCATTTCAAATCTTTATCAAGCGCTCGAAACACGCGCGCCGCGGTTTGTATATAGTCAACGGTTTCCTGGCCGTGTTTTACACCACGCATACCTGACGAAATGATTCGATAGATGGCGGCGACCAACAGGCACATGACGATAATTCCGATCAACGCTTCGGGAAATGTGAACCCCCTTCGTCTCGGAGTATTATTTTCGGATGAGTAATTGCAGCGTTTTATCTTGATGCTCAACGCTGTCGAGAGACAAAATCGTTGTAATCCGTTTTCTTCAATCATAAAACCGTCTTCTCGATGAGAAGCACCGGAAAGCGCGCAATTTTCTCACTTCCGGTTGTATCTTTCCATGAGATTTCGAGTTCGATCCATCGAGTAAGTTTATTGAATCCGGGTCTGCAAAAATCGCTTACAGCATATCTGAGAGCATACAAGGTTTTGCTCCAGGCGGGCATCTCGATCATCACGCCTCCCGACAATGTGACATTCCCGTTGGGATCGGGGTCAGGGAACGCAAGAAAACCCGGGTTTCCGCTTGATCCGGTCGCGGTGGGACGAAATCGTGTCGCCGGAATACCGCGAACTTGCGCGAGAAAACCATGGCCTATCGAAAGGACTTCCAGCTCTCGAATTCCCATTTGGAGAATTTCTTGGGATTGAATGAGCGTCGACCAGAGGGGAAGTATCAGAATGGCGAACAGGCAGCCTGCAACGAGGATTTCAATCAATGTCAACCCGTTTCTTGCAATAGATGTGTTCATACGTGATCAATCCGCCACGAGTGGTGCGGGAAGATTGGGGCCCAGCATGAACGCCAATCCGCGAAATAAATTCTTGGGATCGGTACAGTCCGAGCTTGGGTCGTATTCGATGAAACCTCCAGATGCTTGGATTTGGTTAACATCAAGAGTGTTGACGAAAACAGTACCCGTCAATTTGAGGGGGTATTTCCATTTCAATGTTTTGGTCGGAGCCAGAATATTGGCGATTAGAGGGTCTTTTCCGAGGAGCGACACGTCTCCGCTTTGGGAAACCAACACCAATCGCGCTGTCGGAGCTACATTTTCCGCGTCGGCAATTTCAAGCGTTTTTTGGGCAACCAATGTTATCGGAGCCTTAACTATGATTTTATCGGTAATGCTGAGGGGGCCGTCGATCATTGCGATCATGGGCTTATCGAGAACGATTTCTTGAGATGTTCCCGTTTTTACCGTCCAATCAGCCTTAAATTCGGCCTGATTAGAATAGACGCGGTTGTAAATGGCCGCGTATTTTCCCTTGGTGAGGTAATTTGGATTGTAATATGATTTGTCGCCAGAGTACAACTCCTTCAAATTGCCTGTAAATAACTTGTCGCCGGTTAGCCCATCGGAGTAGAGTGTAAAATTCGGATCGTCGTCTTTTCTAGGGTAATCGTCGTTGGTTCCGACTGCGGGATTTATGAGTCTTTCTTTGGGCGGGAAAAACCTGGGTTTTCGTTCGGTACCCGGCGATACGTGTCCTTCAAAAAATGTGTCGTACATCCTGTTGAAAGATGCTTCTTCGGGAGGAAAGTCCGGGCGCGAAATCTTACACATGGCTGTTTTGTAATCGTAAGAAGAATCCGGCGGGGGACCTTCAAAGTTTGGGAACAGAAATTTCCAATCGAAAAGTAATCCTTCGATGTCTCCGAAATCATTCGCGATGTCGTACTGCTGGTCGAATTCATCCAATAGTGTCGGATAAAACGGCGGGTCGAAACGTCCCGAATTGGTCAAACGTGGAATTACGAAAGACATTGTTACTTTATCGGAAGGGCTTGTTTGGCGCTCTAAATCGTAGGGGCAACCATCGTCGTTTGGATCGAAAATCAGGGATGAATTGATGAAATACCTGGCGAAGACATTTCCGATGATACGGGTGGGGGATGGCCGTACTTTATCTCCATAAAGCCTTAGAGCGCTTATGGACTCCAGACGCTGGGCATCTTGGGGACCTTCAGGTACCGATAAAGGATCGGCAAGAGCGTGAAGGAAGCTATCTGAGTTTGGAGATAAAATATCTGCAAAACAACCCATTGGATGGTAATACATACGCATTTTCGTGTTTCGCAAATAATCCGAACACGTGAACGCGAAAAAATCACCTTGAGTTCGTGCCGGGTTGGATGAAAAAAGAAAATACTCGGATTCGTTGGAAAATCCGGTGGTTCCATCGAGGTTGATGTTGATCTCCGATCCGCCGAGAAAAACCCATCCGGATTGTTTCCAGGCATCCGGATTCGGGTGGGCTGCGGCTGGGGCATTATAGAGATATAGAATTTTACAGCTTGGGGAATTGTCGTCGTTGAATTTTTTCTTACAGATGTTGAAATATTCAGGGGTCCCGACATTCCGCACGAAAAGCGTGAATTTGGAAACAACGGGCGGGATCGTTTGAGCAATCTTGATTGTTCGGCGAAATGTCGATTTATACTCGATATGAGATTTTTTCATCGTAAAATTGATGTGCAGCTCAACCATTCCTACGCAGTATAATTCGAGACTCTGTTGGTCGTCGGACATATTCTGAATTACCAGTGAAGCTTCGCAAACGATGTTGTCCAATTCCGGAAATCTGTTTTGAAGCTCTTTTTGTATGAGGTCTCCGGAACTGAAATGTTTTTGCTTGAAAAGGTTCAGTGTAATATTGCCTTGGAAGGCTTCACACGAAGCCTTATTTACGTTTAACGGCGAATTGATTTCCGGGGTCGGAAAAAGATAAGATGAGCCGCTTTTGGTTCGAAATACTTCTTGTAGAGTTTCCCAAAAACATTCCGCAATAATTTGAGTTGCCTGGTTCGCGAACTCTTCTTCCATGACTCGAACGGTTGTATATCGCGTTTGAACGGAATGGGTCGACAGCATGAAAAACAGCAAAGCAAGCGATACTATAGCTCCAAGCACCAGAAAGAGCATGATACCCTTTCTGGTGCTTGTTTGAACGTTTCCCCACATCGAGGAAATATCTCTTTTAACGAATCACTTACATCCGCAAGACCAAGGACCTTTTCCTAGGTGACCGCCGGCCGGTATGCCTTTTGAGCAGTTGGCAAATCTTCCGGTGCTTTTGGTTTCGGTCTTGGTGGTCTCGGTGGTCTCGGCAGTCTTCGGTTTTTCAGAGTCTGCCGGCGCTTTTGTATCACCACTGGTATCAGCGGTCTTTTTCGTTGTGGCAGTTTTCGTGCCGTCGGTGTCTTCGTTGGTATTTGGAGACGTAGCAGCCGTCGTGCCGCCGGTGTCTTCGTTGGTGTTTGGAGACGCAGCAGCCGTCGTGTCGCTGGGATCTTCAGTCTCTGTCGTTGCAGCGGGTTCCGTTTTTGCGGTTTTTGCAGCCTCCTTTTTGGCGGTCACACCGGTTCTCACATCTCGTTCATTGCTGTTGATGTATTCGAGAAATGCGTCCAGATCTCTTTTTGATACGTTATCATCAGCCCCCAACAAGCCCTTTGACTTGTAATTGTATTTCCGTGCTGAAGGTTCCTTAATACTATCAATTATTTTGCCGGCCCAGAGACCGTTTTCGCTGATGATGCCCTGCTCGATAAACCATTTCTTCGCAAGATCGTAGTCAGCCATGGTGACTTCGCCGTCTTCATTCAGATCGTATACAGGACCGTCGGCAGTCGTTTCATCTTCTGTGGGTTCCACGGCGGGTTCCGCGGGAGGTTCTTCGGTGGATTCCTCCGCAGGTTCTTCCGCGACGGTATTGTCCGCCTTTTTGCATTTAGCGTTTTTGGCAAGCATGGCTTCAGCGGATTGCTTATCATTGGCGTTCAAATATGCTCCGGCTGCCGCCTCGTAAGCTTGGGAAGCACGATCTAATAAGCCCGCCTTTTCAAGAATGGTTCCTTCTAAATTCCAGGTGCGTCCGAGTTCCAAGTATTTTTCCTGTTCCTCAAGCGATGATGCATCAATGGAATCTCGTATTTTAGCGAGTCGATCGGTCGCCGTTGTTGGATCATCTTCCGGAATCCAATTATTAATGAGATTATCTAGATTAGCCCATGAAGGATCTTTTTCATAGATTTTCAGCGCTTCATCGAATGTTGTCGCCGTCTTCTGTTCGGTAGCGGCCGGGGCCTTCGCTTCTTCGACAGGAGGAGTAGTCGTTTCCGGGGCTTTTTCAGTGGTTTTACCCAGCGATTTGTCCAATTGTAGAGTCTTGAGTTTATCATAGAATTCCGTAGCAGCCGCGTTGCCTATGGCATTTGAAACCGAATAATCATCAAAATGGTTCTCTAATGTGGGGTTTAATATCTTATCGTTCAAGCAGTCATTATAATATTTAACGGCCTCGTCCTTCTTTCCCTGATTCCATAAGGCCCAGATCTTATTACTCATCATATTTCTCACGGTTTTGCCATAAAAATTGGCTCCACCATCCATGTAGCCTAGCAATTTATCGCATAATTCATTTATTTTCGCGTAATCTTTCTTCGATTTATAGAAGGTCAATAATCTCGTAAATGCATTGGCCAAACATGGGGAGTCAGACCTATCGTTTGCCCAGAGATTTATTTTTCCGTCGGTACACGTTTCCGGGTCTTTCGCTAAAATAGCGGTGTCCTTGATCATGGTAATCTCTTCAGTAGATAAACTGGTGCTATTTGAAGGAGAAGGATTGGATGTTGTATTATAAGCTGGCCCGCTACTTGAGACCGCAAAGCTGGCGGAATATAATTCCATTGCCTTTTCCATATTCCCAAGTTTGTAATTAGCGGTAATTGCTCTCCCGTATGCTAGTCTTAGAGTAGCCTTTTCGGGCTCGGTTAATTTATCTAGATCTTTCAGGCCTTGAGCGATGAAATTATTATATGCTTCAAGACGAGTTTCCCATGGCGAACTGGTGGCCTGGTCGGCGGTAATCATGCTGTCCCGCAATTTGGCATAATTCGCCATTTCACCCATTACACACAAGGGAGTCAGAAAAAGCAGAAAAGCCATAAGAATTTTGAAATAATTTTTTTGCATAAACTCTCCTCCGTTTCCGAATATTTCTATAATAGCTTAACCACTATGTTAAAACAACAATAATAAAGCCTAAAAAAGGCGAGACCCCGCTTTCATTGATTTGGTAGTAATTTGCCTTGAGCCTTATTACCCTGCTACTATTAGTAACGAGTATTTATCAGGCCACGTTGCAAAAAGAAATTTGCGTATTTTAAGGAATCTGATTTTATTGAATAAAATAGTCGTGGGACCTGCGGGAATAAGATCACCCGATTTATAGGGTTTGAGAATCTTGATGTCTTATATGAAGCCGATGAATTGCGATTTTTACGCATCCCGCTCGTTTTCATTATTTGAGATTTGCTGTATTAAGTTGGGATTGAATGCAATTTTATCTTAACGACAATTTTGGTAAAAGGCAGGGCAAACACACTAAAAATGCAAACCCCTCTTGTAATTACGGTAGGGCGGGTTAGCTAAGCGTACCCCGCCGACTCGGCGGATTACGGCGAAAGCACGCCTAATCCGCCCTACAGAAATTTTAATGCGATTGCCCTGAAGGCAATTCCGACACTGATTTTCTCGGCTTGACATTTTTTGAATTCGAATGTTAGCTTAAAATTTCTTTGATATTTTGAGTTTTAATTAAGATTATTTGAGGTTCTAATTAATCCACAGGAGGTTGATGATGGCTATCGATTTGGAAAAATTGTTGCGGCCGGTAGATAATCCGGCACCCCCATTTCCGCCGAAATACGTAACGCTTGCGAGCGGCGAAAAAATGGTCATACGACAAATCGGTCGGGAAGATATTCCGACAATTTTACCCATGGTTGAACCGTTGATTCAGATTGAGCGAGATTATTACGATATTGTTTCGGTTCGCGTTTATGCCGAACTATTGGGATTTTATCGTCATCGTGTACAGGACGAATATGTTCTTATAGGCCAGATCAACGGGGAGTTGGCTGCGATAGTCAACGGTCGACGTTTGACCCCGAAGGTCGGTGTTTCATTACACACGTTGGCTTTGAAACGTGGTGCCAGGGTCGGAGCGCACTGTTTTGCCGCCAAGATGGAATACCATATCGACATAATGAAGCAGGACGAGGTCCTTATCGTAGCCGAGTCACCCATCGGTTTCCGCCGCTGGATGATCGAATACAAGCTGGAAAAAAGGTTCGATGTCGCTCATGAGCTTGGAGGTGTTCCGTCATACGCCCTGACCCGCGAGCTTTTTGATAGGGCACGGAACAGCTTGATAGTAGGTTCGCGGCCTGTTCCCGAAGATCTCCTGAAAAAGGCGGAGGAAGCCATTCTGCCGCCATCCGACCCGCCGAAAGGACCGGTCGATTTTTTGGCGGCGACGAGGGCGAAATATGATTCCACCGGAACCGCTTTGAGAGCGCCCAAGGCTCGCCAGGAAAGGGGAAAATAAGCATGCGAGAAGTCTATGTAATCGGTATAGGAATCACCAGCTTTTCCCGGCTTGAATATCCGCTTGTTGAAGTCGCCGGATATCCGGCAATGATGGCACTCAAAGATTGCGGCCTTTCCAAAGTCGACCATGTGTATGTTTCCAATATGGGAGCATCCAGAATCAATCGTCAGACGGGGTTCGCGAGCGCGGTCGTCGACCATCTCAGCCTGACTCCGGCCGGCGCCGAGTTGATTGAAAATGGTCCTGCATCGGGAGCTTCGGCTATAAAGACAGGTTTTATGGCCGTCGCGTCGGGCGTTCATGATGTCGTGTTGGTTACGGGGGCTGAAAGAATGCGGGAAGTGGATAATCTTGAAGCCACGGATTTCGTCGCTTCGCTTACACATCCGCTTGCCGAGCAAATATACGGCGTGACGCTTCCGTCTCTGGCGGGAATGTTCGCGCGATTGTACATGGAAAAATACGGTATTACTTCCCGCCACCTGGCTATGGTCGCCGTTAAAAACCATGACAATGCCATGTACAACCCGTTTGCTCATTTGCATGAAAGAATCACGATTGAAGGAATCCTGGATTCGGCGGATGCCATGACGAATAATCCGTTTGTCGCCGAACCGTTGAGATTTTACGACATGTGTCCCGTTTCCGACGGCGGTGCCTGTTTGATTCTTGCTTCGGCCGACGTGGCCAAAAAAACGGGAAAACCCATGATCAGACTGTCCGGAGTCGGACAAGCAACCGACACGCATTGCGTTCACGACCGGGAAGATCCCACCGATCTATTGGCCGTAAGAGGTGCCGCCGCTAAAGCCTTCCAAATGGCGGGAGTTGCGCCTGGCGACGTGGATGTGGCTGAACTGCATGATGCCTTTACGATCCTCGAAATTGCTGAAAGTGAAGAAGTCGGTTTCTTTAAAAAAGGCGAAGGCCATTTGGCCTTGGAAGAAGGCTATACAAAGTTGAAGGGAAAACTTCCGATCAATACTTCCGGTGGTTTGAAGGCGAAAGGTCATCCCGTAGGCGCGACCGGTATCGGCCAAGCTCATGAACTTGTCGTTCAATTGCGCGGAGAAGCCGGCGAGCGCCAGGTTAAGGATGCTAAAATCGGTTTTTCATGCAACTTCGGCGGCTTTGGAAACAATGTCGTAGCCCTGGTTTTCACCAAGGAGAAGTAAAATGGAAAGAAATATATTAGGCTATAAATGCAAGAAATGCGGCCACGTTCATTATCCCAACCGCACGCTTTGCCGAAAATGCGCGCATAACGAGTTCGAACCGGTTCCTTTACCCAAAAACGGCACTTTGTTGACTTTTACGCATCTTCATAATCCGTTGGCTGAATATGAAGTTCCTGTTATCAGTCTTGGTATTGTTGAATTGGAAAATGGGAGCAGAATCACCGGCCAATTAAAGATCAAGACTCCGAAAATCGGCATGAAAGTCAAAGCAAAAATCGAACAGGTAAGAAAATCCGAATATTCTACATACTGGGGCATGGTGTTCTATAAGCCATAAATTTCGATGGTGTTCCATATTAACCAAAAGAACAACGGAAAAAACGATTTGAACCAGCACACAAAGGAAAAGATCTTGGGCATAAGAGTAATTTAGGTCAAGAAAAACCGGCGCAGAGAATGGCTATTAGAGGTATTTCCTTCGTGTCTCTGCGCAGTGAAAAATTCCCTTTGATTTTCTCGTTGGCTGGCTTTTATACGAATCATCGAAAAAAATATTTGCTTTGCTCGGTGTGGGGCGGATTAGGCGTTTGCCGCCGTAATCCGCCGAAAAAATGCTTAATGGAATTGGTGTTGTTTCAATTTGACAATATGCGCTATAACTGGCTTTTGTTTCCATGGAATTCGGAAAAAAAATATTTTCTTCGCGAATCAAGCCGATTTAGGGAAATATTCATGATGAAAACCATTCGTAAAATGGCTGAATAAGCCGTTTTACGAAGAATCGACTTTTCAAGTCGAAAACATTGACGTGGTCGCTGTTTTGTTGGTATTAGTAATAGAGTTATGTGTGAAATTCTAAAAATGAAAAAATCGGCAGCACACCAGGGCAATCGCATTAAAATTTGAATATCCGTTTCATTAGCTGTCGTAGGGGCGGTGCTTGCTCCGCCCGGAAATCTGAGAAACCTGCAATCTGTGGCCTTTCCTGGAAGTTAAGTGCGATTGCCCTGGGCAACACACACATGATTTTTGGTTTCGCGAAACACGGCATGTCGAGGATGTTGTACTCTGCCATTTTGCATGTACCTTAATCTTGTTGACTTTTTTTTCTTACGATTCTAAAGTTTGCTCAAGACAAGAGATGATTGATTAGATTTTGGCGTACCGGAGGATACTTATGAGATCTAGGCAATTATTCGGAATAAAAGTCGTAATACTGCCATGGGATACAAGGAGATATAATCGCAGGAAGCGACAAAGACAAAATTCCAAATTCAAAGAAGAGGTCAAAGACTCTTGATTACCAAAACCCCGCCGCCTTAGCGGCTGCGTTCAACAAGGCGTTCGAGCAGAAATCGGGGGCCCTCACGTGTTTTGCGGCAACGCAAAACACGCGCCGTCTAGACCCGATAGCGCTCAAGCCCGGCGTTCGACAAATAATGCGCTCACGCGGGAAACAACATTTCGTGCAGCAAGAAAAATGTTTGCGTGACTTCTCAGTTCTTTTATGATACTTTTAAAGGACTGGAGGTGAAACATGACCAACCTTTCTGATATCAAACCAATTACCTTTTTAAAGGCTAATGCTGCCGATTTGTTGAAACACATAAATGAAACTCATCGTCCGATAATTATTACCCAAAATGGTGAAGCCAAAGCTGTTCTTCAAGATCCCGAAAGCTATGAATCGATGCGTAAAGCTCTTTGCCTTTTGAAATTAATTTCTATGGGCGAAGAAGACGTTCGGCACAATAGACTGATTGATAATGATAAAGTATTTAAGGATATTGAGAAGAAACTTAAAAAATATGAAAAATAGGTTTCAAATCAAATGGACCCAGGTTGCTGCTATTGATTTAAGCGAAATTATTGAGTTTATAGCAATCGAAAATCCCAATACTGCAAAATTGATTTGCAAGAAGATAAAAAGTGAAGTTTCCCAACTTAAACTTCTTCCTTTTCGGGGTAGGATTGTTCCAGAATTCGAGGCGCAAGGCTTCTTGATTTTTCGAGAACTAATTGTCGCGCCTTGGCGTGCAATTTATCGGGTTTCAGAAAACCGGATTTTGATTTTAGGTGTTATTGACTCCAGAATGAACGTAGAAGACATTTTATTAAACAGAATTATTAGAGGTGGTCAAACCGAGTAATTTGGTTCGGCAGATATAGTGTTTTGTCCGGAGAGATGAAAATGTCGAACAGGGCGATCGACAAATGAAAACGCTCACGCGGACAAGAGTTTTCAAGTTTGATTTTTCCAGGAATTCGGAATAATTCCAAAACTAAGGAAAAATAGGATAGAAATGAAACTCCCAACAAAACATATTTGCCCTCAATGTGGCATTGAGTTTCAGGCGGATATGTGGGTTGTTGCCGCAGACCTTATTACCAAGCGGAAAGGAGATTACATTTTCTCGTTGAAAGAAAATCGAAAAGGTTTGTTTCAAGACGTGAAGGATTTCTTTCAAATTTCCGAAGAAACCGGGTTTGACGGGATTGAGTATGAAACAAAAGGGGTCAGAGGGCACTGGGGCTTCATTGGGTTCTGGACGTCACTTTTCATGAGGATCTCTGCCGTAAACGAAAGGATGCATCCGCAATCAATTTTGCTTGGATCCGCAAAATGGCCATCAACCTTCTGCGGAAGGATACTTCCAGGAAAGATAGTCTTCGTCGAAAGCGTCTCATTGCTGCTTGGAATACGGAATACCTCCTGAAAGTGGTCTTTGGAATTTAAAGTTCACGTTTGCCCTGGGAGAGTACTTGAAACAATTCGGCGAGCGGAGTAATCTGATTTGTTCCAATAATATAATTCGATGCTGAATATCTTTATGGCGGAAAACCGTGGAGTAATGAAAGAAGCCTCGGAGCGTAAAGTAATTCCCTTTTTTCATAGTATCCAAGTTAAAACTTGGCTGGGAGTATTTCTCCTGGTAATTATTCCGTTGGCTATTCTAGGCTATTATTCTTATTATATTCTTGCGCAGATATCGAAGGATCTTCTGATAAAAAGTAATCTACAGGCCGTTCAACAAGTCAAAAACGAGGTCGATCAGTACGTAGGCTTATATGAAGATCTTCTGAAACTTCTGAAAATCGATCGAAGACTGGCTGATCCTTCATCTACGACCGCAGTGGAAGCCCTCCGGCAAATGAACCAAGGTTATGAATTCCTCGAAAGAGTAATGATTTGCGCCTCAGACGGCGCCATTTTATCGCATTCGTGGAGTTCGAAGGAAAAAATCTTTCCATTGGCGGATTTTGACAAAAAGTTTCTTGCGGCAAGCCAAACGATATTATTCATTCCGGGAGGATTCTTTCAAAAAATTTCACTAACGGACGAAAGCGATTCTCCATGGCTTTTAGCCTATGTTTCCATTCGCAAACTTCGCAAGAACCTTGAAAGAATTGCTTTTGGAACCTCTTTTCGCATGTTCTTGGTGACAAAGGAGGGTGAAAATATTTTGGATATGAAGGATTTTCCAAAAGCCCTCATTTCAAGAATGATTCAGCAACCCTACGGAGGCTACGATGTCATCGCTCATGACGACGGTTTGCCTTCCCGGGTCGCGGTCGTACTTCCCATTCTACATTACGGACTAAAAATCGTCGTCATTCAGGATGCCCTCGAAGTCTATTCCGTAGTAAATCAAATCAAGAAGAATATTTTTCTTGTAATCGCGATCGTGGCTTTCATCGCCTTTTCCCTTGTTACGGTTTTCAGTCTGCGTATTACTTCGCCGATTATCGCGATCGCTGAAAAAGTCACCGAGATTTCGGCCGGAAATTTCAAGGTTAACGTAAAAGTCAACCGCAAGGATGAGATTGGCTTTCTTGCAACCTGCTTTAATCAAATGACGATCCGCATTCGAAATAAGATTTTCGAGTTAAGCTCTCTTTTCAAGATTTCCGATATCGTAAACCGTGCATCCGGTTATCAACAGGCGCTTGACGAAGTTTTAAATCATATCGTCACCGCTTTTTTGGGAAAGCGCGGCTCGATCATGCTCCTATCCGAGACTGACGATCAACTCAGATTAAAGAGCGTAAAAATATTCGCCCAAGCCGAAGATCAACCGCTTCAAGAGCTAATACCACAATATGTTTCCCTCCGAATCGGGGAAGGAATTGCCGGCTTGGCGGTTCAAACAGGGAAACCTGTTGTCTGCACTGATTGCACCAATGATGAAAGATTCAAGAAATATGACGACGATTCACCGTTCGAACCCCCGCATACGTTGATATCGATTCCATTATGCATTCAGGGAAAGGCTTTCGGAGTAATAAATCTCATCGATCGCTCCGAGAACCGAATGTTTACCGGTGACGATACCGAGTTGCTTTTGGCCATAGCCAATCAGGTCGCGGTCTCGGTTGAGAATGCGAAATTGCATGAATTGGCGATTACCGACGGATTAACACAATTGTTCATACACAGATATTTTCAAATCAGGCTGGACGAAGAGATCAAGCGCGCCAAGCGCTACGACGAACCCCTGTCGTTGATTATCTTCGATATCGATCATTTCAAGAAATTCAACGATTCCTACGGGCATCAACAAGGAGACATCGTATTGCGTGAAACCGCGAAATTGGTTAAGCAGTCCGTTCGCGCCATCGACGTCGCCTGCCGTTACGGAGGCGAAGAATTCGCCTTAATCCTACCCCATACAAATATCGAGCAGGCATTGGTTTTCGCCGAACGCCTCAGGCGCAAGATCGACGGTTACGAGTATCCGGGAAACCCCGATAAACCCTTACATGTCACCATCAGTTTGGGTTTGGCTGAATTTCCGCTTATGGCTCAAGATAAAGTATCATTTATAAAAAAAGCCGATTTGGCTCTCTATTATAGTAAAAACGACGGCAGAAACCGCGTAAATATTTTCAAGAACGAGATGGAAAAAAAGGATAATGACACCCACTAGAATGAAAAATATTTCCCTGATCATCGTTTGTTTTATCGTGTTCTCGGTGTCTACAACAACAGCCCGGGAGGAATTTCAAACTCACTTGCTGAAGAGATTTTTTTCGATCGGAACCGCCAGCATCAACGGCGCTTATTTTCCTCTCGGTACGGCAATGTCAAGATTATTCAATTCACACATGGATGAAATTGTTACGATTTCCGAGCCCACAAGCGGCTCCGTGGCTAATATTGAATTTCTTAGAAATGGGGATTTGGCTTTGGCTCTCATCCAAAGCGACGTGGCCTATCATGCCTATCATGGAGACCATGGATTTACCGGCAATCCTTTTCCAAAATTGCGCATCCTCGCTTCCCTTTATTCGGAGATCGTTCACATCGCCGTCAGAGCAGAAAGCAAAATTCAAACAATAAAGGATCTCAAGGGAAAAATCATCGCTATTGGGGAAAAAGGAAGCGGAACCGCCGTTAACGCTGAAATGATTCTGGAAGCTTTCGATTTAACCGACCGGGATTATCAACCCAGCTATCTCAGCTTCACGAAAGCGACTTCAGCCCTTCTCGCCGGAGATATCGCCGCCGTCTTCTTTACCGGCGGCCTTCCCTCGGAGGGTTTATCCTTGCTGGGCGAAAAAACTCCCATTCGCATGCTTTCATTCCCCGAGGATATGAGAAAGAAGATCGTCTCGTCTTACGCTTTTTTAAGCCCCGTAACAATTCCAAAAGGTATCTACCCGGGGCAGTCGCAAGAAATTCCATCCGTGGGATTAAGAGCACTTTTCGCGACACGAGACGATTTTGATCCGATTCTAGCCGAGCGTATGCTGAATCTTTTATTCGACAACATTCACTACCTTTCTTCCGAAAGTCGAACCGCGAAAGAAATAAATCTCGCGCATGCTCTCGAAGGAGTTGAAAATACCATGCTTCACGACGGAGCGCGAAAATATTACACGTCAAGAGGAATTCACATTAAGGCCCTTGTTAATAAATAACTATAACAAATTTCGTTTATCGACCGGCCATAAGAGCTTATAAGAAAACAACTATTTGTAATGGTTATTTTCTTACAGGCTCTAAGTAATTTTTTGGTATCATTCGGTATTAACAGTATCAAAATCAAATCCGAATTTAGGAGAGCCGAAAAATGAGAAGATTCATTTCCACCGCAACCTATCATGAATTTCTCACAATCCGGTTCTGATAAATAACACGAGGAGGTCTGAATTATGAATCGTCGACAAGGAATTGCAGTTTTGGTGATTGTTCTCGCCTTTTTATCGTACGCGCACGAAAATTTCGCGCATCGCGACTGTTCGAGCTGGAAAATCGACCGCGATCTTAAATTCAACTTGGCTTATTTTCTTGAACCAGAGCCAGGTTTTCACACGTTCGGCAATGTTCAGGAAATTCTACCCTTCAAACTCACCGCCGATTCGCAGTCTCATGAACCCGACATTACGAACATCAACCTTGCCGCGATCAGAAGCTTGGGCTTCCCTCTTCCCGCCAGACCATTTTCAGATAAATACACATTCTTTCTGAAATTCTACGTATATCCGTCATTCCTGAATTCAAAAATTTCGGCTTCACAATGGCTGAAGGAATTCCTTGTTGATAGAGTCGGCGGTGCGTCGAACATCAGGGAATTCATTAAACGGAATGAAAATGTAGTTATCAAAAAAGGTTTGATAAAGGAAAATTATTACCCCTTTACTGTCCGGCATCCTTACCCGGCATTTTTTCTTCCTACGAAAAAATTTCAATATCAAGGACAAACCTTCACTCCTCAAGAATATTTTGACCAAAACATCCCTTTCTGTTCACTGTATGTGTGCCCGGGAAATACTAAAGAGAGTTTCGGATCCGATAAGGAGAAAGTCGAAGCCAGCGCCGGCGGTGTCGTTGCTCTTCATGAGCAAATTCTCAATGTGTACAAAAGCAATCTGACACCCGTTAAAGGTGCCGATCAAGAAAAGTTTTATTATTTCATATCACAACCCGTGACTTCATTTGAAAGAAGAAACAACGCGGTGATTGTACATAAAATCGTGTGTCAACCCACGATTTTTAAGGATAATTATAGAGATTTGATGATGCCCCAAGATCCGAAAAGAATATTTTTAAGCGGTTTATCACTGCTTTCCCGGGCGACATACATACCTCGCCCCGGTTGCACATGGAATCCTTCGATGATCGTCGACTCTCCACAGTTCAAACTATTCTTCAAGCAGATTTCTTCCAAAGTCTTCGAAATAGGCTCCGTCGTCCGCTTCTAATGTGTTGGCAAATCGCATATCATCCGCGTTAAATCATTAATGGAAAAAGAGGACTATGCTCCGCCGGGTAACGTGGGATCTTGTGCCCAGACGTTTTCAAAGCCCAGTTCTTCAAGTATTTCAATCGCTTCATAATATTCATCGTCGGTTATTTTTCGAGCCAATTGCGGATGCTCCAAGGCTTGATGGGCGGGAAAGTATTGGCTCATCAAGCTTACATTCACATTCGTTCCGATCGCATTTTTCAACCAAACAAAGGATTCGCGTGTTCCGGCTTTTCCTTCCGGAAGCACCAGATGCCGTATGATCAGGCCTTTCTTGGCAATGCCGGCGGAATCGATTTCCAATTGTCCTACTTGACGGTACATTTCCGCGACTGCTTTCCGATTGTTTTCCACGTAATCCGCCGCTTTTGAAAATGTCAAGGCAATGCGATCGTCGGAATACTTGATATCGGGAAGATAAACATCGACCATTCCATCCAGAATCCGCAATAATTCAATGCTTTCATATCCCGAAGTATTGTAGACTACGGGAAGAAAGACACCCCGCTCCCACAAACAAACCAGCGCCTCGAAAAACTGCGGAGCAAAATGCGTTGGAGTCACGAAATTGAAATTATGAACACCTCGATGCGCGAGATTTTCCATCGCATCAGCTAAATCTTCCCCACTCATTTCCGTCCCGTTTCCCAATTGAGAAAAAGGAAAATTCTGGCAATAGAGGCACTTCATTGTACAGTAAGTGGCGAAGATTGTCCCGGAGCCTTGCATCGCCGAAATCGGTGGCTCCTCGCCGCGATGGACATTCACCGAGGCGGCTTTAAACGTGACTCCGGCTCGACAAAATCCGCATTCACCTGAAAGTCGATGAACAGCACAATTCCTCGGACACAAGCGACATGGATCCATCAGCTTTTTAAGCTGTTCGACCCTTTTCTTCCCATCAAGAATCGACAGCAAAATCGACGACTTTAATTGCTGGCGTCAAGACTGGAATGAACCTGATTCCGAATTTCTTCCAGCATAGCTCGGCCATCACCAAGCATGGTTCGGCATCGAATTTCAACATCCTTGCGATATTTGGCATCTTCGATGGAGGAACAATTGATCTTGGCATTCATCGCAGCGCCTTCGAGAGCCGCGTAAGCTTGCATGGCGCCGCAAGCCCAATCGGTAATTGTGTTCCGATTGATTTTATTCAGGGAAGTTTTGAATGTGCGCAACAATGTCAGGGCTTTTTCGCAAACATCCATAGGTGCCTCATTGGCTCTTTTGCTAGCTTCAGACATTGCGGCTTTTCTTCTGGCACGCTCGGGCTCCGTGTCTTTCGGCAAAGCCATGGCCTCCATAATTCTGGCACAACCGGCGGCGTCACGCTCAATGCAATCAAGTAATATTTCCGAATGCTTCTTTATCTGTTCCAAAAGATTTTTGTTGTCATTGTCGAATTCGGCGTATTTCTTTTTCCCGATCGTCAGAGTTAAAACCATTTGAGCCAACGATGCGGAAAGCGCACCTGATAATGCTGAAACGCAACCGCCTCCGGGTGCGAATGAATCCGAGGCGACCGCTTTGCTGAAATCACGTAACGAAAGATTCAACATTCGCTCCATGCGCTCCATGTAATAATCTCCTTATTCTTGTTCAAAATTTACGCCTCTCTTAAGCGCCTCTTCGCGGGCCAGATCGGTTATTATCGCAGCCCTCGGCAAAATGAGAGGTTTTAATGCTTGGGAAGCGGCAATGACATCATCGCGAGTGATGACGACGCGCTCTTGAGAAACACATCGCGTTAAAGCTTTTCTACCACGGATAAGCCCGGCGAGAGATTGGCTAAGATCGTCTCGGGAAAATTCGGCGACGGCTCCGACACGAACATCGCTCCAGTGTTTTCGATAGATTCTTACAAGATGAGGGTTCATGAGCGAATCGGCTTTTCGCACGGGCTCGGAATCAAGCAGAATCGGTAATTCCAAATCGACAGCGGACCCAAGAATCTTGCTTGGAAACGAGTCTCTGATTCCCAATGCGAATTTTGCAAGCGTGTTTAAGCTTAGAGGACAGGCTACAAGCAAATCATATCCGGAAAGCTTGCCCAGCATTTCTTCTTCTTCAGTGTCACAAAAAACATGCCACTTTGAAGCAAACACGGCGAGCAATCCACGCTCCCGTGCGGAGTGCGAAATCGCAATCTGCCATTCGGAAATTTCCGCTATACCGGCAAGAAAGGGGGGAAAATCAAATTTACCCGTTTCGGGAAAACAGCATAAAAGAAGTGCTTTAAGTTTGTTCGACAAATTATGCGGATTAAGTTCTCCCATATGCAATGTAGAATAACCTCAACGATTTGATAAGTCAAATTGTTATAGCCGCTCAGGCTATCGACCGAAAGCTTTTAATTATTACCGCAACTTGAATGTGTTTGATAAAAGATTAAGAAACCCGGAATCGGGTTTCTTAATCTTTTTAGCACTCTTTTGAAAATATTAGCTAATCGCTTCTCAATCATACAAATGGACTTTGTTTTGCGATAGTCCCGCAACTGGGCAAGGCTTGAAATATGTCGATCCGTAATAGCAAACAACTATTGCCCCCTATGCAGGCTCAGTGGTTATCCATTTGAGTAAGAACCCATGGTTCGGGATCATTTCGGTTTACTGGAAAACAATCGCTTGATTTGACATCAATGCTCGTTTGCAGGATACTTTCGTCTTCGGATTCATCTTGCAAAGGTTGACTATGAAACTTGATCTTTCGATCATTATCCCTACGCTGAATTGTCTGAAGACTTTGCGTTGGACTTTTGAGTCGATAAGACCACTGAAGGAAGCAGGAGTGAAAGTAATTGTCGCCGACAGTTTTTCCTCAGACGGAACGCGGGAAGCGGCGGCTAATTTCGCCGACCGAATCGTGGAAGTTCCAAAGGGAAACATGTATGTAGCCATCAATGCCGGCATGGCCGTTGCTTCCACCGAATGGCTCGGGTACATAAATGCCGATGATATCATCTATCCTCGTGCCATCGAGAAAGCTTTTTCAGAGCTTCCAAACAATCTTGATCTCATCTACGGCTGCCTTGATTTTATTGATTCGGACGGAAGATTTTTACACGGATTCATAACCCCTCCGGCAAGGGATATCATTCCTCTGGGGGCAATGTGTATTAATGCCGTTCCACCGCAAGGAGCATTTTTTCGTCGTCGTATTTTTGAACGTTTAGGCGGATTTGACACCAGATTGCGTCTCGCGGGAGATTTCGACTTTTTCTTAAGAGCAAAAAAGGAGGGTTTCAAATTCAGACGTGTTTTGTTTCCTCCTTTGGCGGCGTATCGCATGCATCCCGCTCAATACAGCCAGACGCAAAACAATGCACTTCACATCGAAGGTTGGGAATCTATCGGAAGAAACGGAATCAAAGCTGCTCTTATTGATAAAGTCAGATCGTTTGTCTTTTTCAAATTAAGGAATATCGACGGATATATTCTTCGACTAATCAGAAGCCGGCAATTATTCGGAGCCTACCGAGGAAAGGCCTGTATGGACTTCGATGAATAGAATATTCTCAACCGGTGATGAGCCGACAATGAATCGAAAAGCGTCCGTAAACCCGTGCGGGCTTCCAAGTAGGTACAATTAAGGATTTTTTATGAATTTTCCGTATGCGAGTTTTCCCGAGTTATTGCCTAGAACGCGGTTCATAAAAGGTCGCTTCGGCGCCAAATATCTTGACTTCGGTTGCGGCGACGGTACTGTGTTGCGGCAAAATCTCAGAATCAAGCCCGATCTCACGGCGTTCGGCATCGATATCTTCGATTTTTCGCGAAAAATGCCACCAAATATTGAATTCTCAGTATTCGATGGGCTCAATATTCCGTTTCCGCAAGATTCCTTCGATTTGATTACGGCCAATCATGTTTTAGAGCATGTTTCCAACCCTCTTTCGGTTTTAAGAGAATTGCGAAGGGTTGCGAAACCCGGCGGAAAGCTGTTTATAGAAACACCCAATGAAAGATCGCTAAGACCGAGAAAAACGAAACGTTTTACCGGTGCCATATCTTTTTTTGACGACGGCTCTCATATCCGTCCTTTTTCGGTCGCGGCTCTCATCGAACTTGCTTCAAGCTCCGGTTTTACCGTCATCAAGAGCGGAATTTCCCGCAACCTGTTTCACCTGATGCTGTCGCCGTTTTTATATCTAGCCGGTGTTTTGAAACCCGATACATGCTGGTATATGTATGCCCGCAACTCCCTTTTGGGATGGTCGGCGTATATTGTTCTTGAAAAGCCGCGATGATCAAAATTTCAAGGCAAAGGATTCCCAATCCTCGAAATCGCATGTTTACCGCGATTTTTCATTATATATTTTTGGCTTTATATAAGCTTTGGTCGTTTCTGTTTTCAGGCCATGACGATTCCTCAAAAGATATTAATGCAGCCGATATCAAGAAAATTCTTCTTTTGCGATATGACGGCATCGGCGATATCATCATGTCATCACCGATTTTCAAGGCGATGAAGCAAATTTATCCGAATGCCCGCGTTACGATGCTGGCCGCAAGCTGGTCAAAGAGCGTTATTTCACTTTTTCCGGATATCGACGAAGTCGTTTACTTCGATGCTCCATGGATTGTGAAGAAGCCTGAAATCCGCTATCGGAATATCTTGAAGATAATAAAAGACCTGAAAATAATGAAGTATGACATGGTAATCGATCTTCGCGGTGATTTTCGAAACAATCTTTTAATGTATTTGATAGATGCTCCATTGCGATTGGGCTTTGATATCGCCGGATGCGATTTTTTTTTGTCACATCTTGTTCCGAGCGGAGAAAATCATCATTTTCTCGCTTTGGCCGATCAAATAGTAAGATTTCTGAGCCCCGATTTTGATTTCTCCGAATTCAAACCACTCATCAGTGTACCGAACGAGGGCAAATCTGCGGCGATGCTTTTTTTAGCCTCAAATTGCCGATTGAACGAAGGCAAACCGATAGTGACGATTCACCCGGCTGCCCGCTGGCCTGGCCGCCAGTGGAATTTAGCAGCTTACGCAGCCATAGGTGATCGATTGGCGGAACGTTATTCAGCGATCGTGATTCTAACCGGTACACGCGACGAAATAGACGTATCGCGGAAAATTTTCGACATGATGAAGAACAAACCCGTCATTGCGACAGGCAAAACCGGATTTCAGGAATTTTTAGGGATTCTGGAAAAGAGCGATCTTTTTTTGGGCGTCGATTCCGGACCGATGCATCTTGCTGCCGCATTGCGGGTTCCCGTTGTTGCTCTATTCGGTCCGGCGCTTGTCGAAACGGTTGGACCGGGGAAGTATGAATACACGGCCGTAACACACCAGAAAGAATTCCCATGCAGTCCATGTTCACAACTTATTTGTCCGAAAACCGGGCACAGTTGCATGGATGCCATAACTGTTGACGACGTTTGGGCGGCCGTTGAAACCGTTTTGAAAAGAAAAGAAACGCAAGTAAATATGACAACATCACTTTGAGAATTGCCAGGCCACGGAGCCAAGTTGAAAAAAAAAGTTCGTGAAGTTTTCCCTCAGTGTTTTCAGGATTTCAGTGGCACTTGTCGTTGTAAGAGGTATTTCTTGTCGATGTAATAGTGCGAATGAAAAAATATCGTTCACTTTTAATCGGTTGTGTTTACTGCATATTTCTTGTCGTAGCCCCGCATTTGAATTCGGTCGCCGATCCGTTGTCGGGTAACGACACACGGATCAATGATGTCATGACGGCTCTTTCGAAGAATCCGCGTGATGTGGCAGCGCTTAATTCCTATGGAATCGAGCAGGCGAAGCGAAACGACCTGATCGGGGCCGTCCGAACCTGGCGTTATGCCTTGGAATTCGCGCCACGCTACGTTCATCTGTACAACAACATCGGCAGTGCTCTTCGCCGTCTGGGTTATCCGAAAGAATCCTTGGATTGGTATAAAGCAAGCTTGAAAATTCAACCGACATACTGGACCTGGTTTAATCTCGGCCTGCTTTACGAAGACTTGAAAAACACCAGGGAAGCCCTCGTTGCGCATCAACAGGCATTGAATCTTTGTCCAAGTTTCGCTCAAGCCCAAGAACACCATCTTAGACTCACACGAGAAGCCGTTATGGGAAATCCCAAACCCCCGGTTGCGATAAATTTGCCACTACCGAAAACGCCGATGAAAGAATCGCCGACTCCCAAGACTTCGGATGAGATAATTTCCAGAAAAATCCTTACTCATCATAATTATAAAGATATGCAACAAAAACCGGTTGTAAGAAATAATGAAGATATAAAAACCGAAAAAGCGGAATTGCTTACGGAAAAACCCGAGATTGAACTGCGGGAACAATTTGCTTTGCCGTCCGATGGCGGCGGTCAGGTTTTCTTAACTTTCGATGGTGGAGCCGATGCCGACGGCATCTCGGGAATTCTTTCCGCCTTAAAATTTCACGGAGTGCAGTCGACTTTTTTTCTTACAGGCCAATGGGTAAAATCTTACCCCGATCTGGCGAAACAAATTTTAGCCGAAGGTCATGAAATCGCCAATCACAGCATGAAACACCCGCACATGAGCTCCTGGACAAGGGAACAAATAGCTTCAGAACTGGAAAAAACCGAAGCCGCTTTTCGAGAAGTCTTGGGTCGCCGCGCAGCGCCGTTTTTCCGCTTTCCCTTCGGAGATGAAAACAAAAGAGTGGAAGCAATAGTTGAAGAACTGGGGTATCGTCCGGTTTATTGGAACATCGACACTTTGGACTGGAAGGAACCCTCCATCGCATCCATAATATCCAAGGTTCGTATGAGAATCAAACGAGGAGCGGTTGTTCTTATGCATGTCGGCAGTAAAAACGGTTCAAAAGCTCTACCAAGGATTCTTGACGATTTGTCAGCACGCGGCTACCAGCCGGGTCGGCTTTCAAGTCTTGATCCGGCGCAAATCGCCCGTTTGCCTCTATATCGCTAGCTCAGGAGGTTGAAAAGTGTCGGATTAGTTTCCCCATTATGGATGACCACCGGTCTGGAATTTCTGGGATTTCCGGCCGCAAGAGCCTGTAAAAAAACAACCAGACGATCCGGTTATTTAACGAAAGAAGGTAACAAGATGAATAAAATCCTTTCGATGATTATTTTCCTTTGTGTAATTCTCTTTCCTTCCGCGGTATATGCGGAGGAAATTCCGGAAATTTTCAACGATTATGTAAAGTGCGCTTCGGAAGCCACGGAATACAAAACCATAACAAAATTCGATTTGATCAATCCACAGATAAATTTTGAACCGGTACCCGATTTCATTACAAAGCCTGAGGCGCTTGAAGACCTCGAATTGTTCGCATACCTTTGGAAAAATGCCTACGCAGGTAGTTTCTATTGGGAAAAACACGGGATCGATTTCGCCGCATTGTATAAGGAGACACGACGATTCATTGAAAATTCGTCCGGCGAGATAGAGGTTTTGAAATTTGAACGTTTGATCGCCGATGGTTTGAAGGAAATGAGAGACGGCCATTTTGCAATAAAGGGGAAAGAGCATTTTTGTGCTTTTAAAAAGTTTCTGGTACTTTTCACCGATGTTTTGCTTGAAAAAGACAACCAAAATTACGTGGTAATAGCTTCTCCATTGGATAAGATTCCCTTGGGTTCAGAATATAAAGGGCCTAAAGAGAATCTGTTCAAAACACTTTCACCGGAGGGAAAAGACCATTTTCTTTTAGGGAATTTTGAGAGAAATGATGAAATAACGGCATCTCCTACTTCTACTTTCAGGTTCCGGCATGACAAGATTGAGGAAGACGTGAAACTTCCCCTTCATTTATGCCGGGTAGGCGAATGCGGAAAACAAACCGAAAAGGTTTATGAGGTCAAAACCGGTACCAATTTTATTTCGATGATATTCAGAACATTTGATTTTAAATTTGACCCTGAGCTTAAAAATCTGGCAGAAGTTGGAAAGAGTCTACGTGAGACTGATGCTCTTATCCTGAATCTTCTGAATAATGAAGGAGGAGATGCGGAATACTTCGGCTCTTTTACGGAAGGCGTTAATGAGATTTACAATTCGAGATATTATAAGGCGAATTTGGTTTCACCGCCTATCGTGCAAGCCTGGGCCAATATAGATTATTCCAATCTTTCGGGTAACATTAAGGACGCGATTGTGTCTATGGTCGAATACCTCCCTGTAATTAAGAAAAAACCAATGAAGGAATGGAATTTCGATGTGGAAAATGAGTCGAAGCAGGGAAGCTTTCGCGGCAAGGCTTATATGCTGATTAATAGAAATACGGCCTCCAGCGGAGAAGATGCGGTAAACATCGCCAGAAGCTCATTCGAAAATATAGTCGTAATCGGAGAAAACACCCTGGGTATAACCACTTTTGCGGACCAACTTCAATATAAACTCAAAAACTCAAAAATCATCCTGTTTTTGTGCTCCGCGATCACGCCTACTCCCGGTCTTCAGGAAGGGTACGGGCAATTGCCCGACATCTGGCTGGATTCATCGAATCCTGATCTGGAGCTGGAAAAGTGGTTGTCCAATCCTAAGGGTTACCGCTCTTTTCTCAAATAATCGCTTGAACAAAAATGTAAAATTGAAATAGCCTTCCCATTGACAATATTTTTACTCCATCCTTGCTTATGATAGTATTGTCATTATGCAACCATCCTTATTAATGGCCGGGATTACTTATGCGCTGACAACTTTTTTCAGGATTTCCGAAAAAGTGTCGGGAAAATCCATGAAATGGCATTCTTGGGCAGCATTATCGCTAGGTTTAATTTTTCATTTTACCGGCCTGGCGATGAATCTGCAGGAAAACCTTACGACAAAGGGATTTTCGCTTCAAAACACATCCCTTGTGAGTTCGGTAATATTAGTCGCTTCGTGCTTTGCCCTTGAAATCTTCAGTGGTGAAATTTTCTTTACGATTTTCATTTTACCGATCGCAATCGCGCTGCTGATCATCTCTGGAATATCCGTTCCGTTGCTTGAAGGGCCGCATTTTAGGGGGCCATGGTTTTTGACTCACGTGGGTTTTTCCATCGCGGGTGAATGTTTTTTTTTCATGGCATCTGTCTCCGCCATAGCTTATTTATTCGTCGTCCGTAAGTTGAAAAGCAAGAATCGTTTGAGAGCAATGTATTTCTTTCCTTCCCTAGCGCGGTTGGACAACTTTACATTATGGTTTGTCGGCGTCGGCTTCATTTTGTTCTCGATCGGCATTTCTTTTGGTTGTTTCTGGTCTTGGTATTATTTCGGCGGCATTTCTTTAATCGAAACAAAAAAAGCCATTTCGTTGGGAGTTATGCTTTTTTTCGCGATAATCCTTCTCGGAAGTCGAGCGGGGAAAATCGCCGGACCCAAATTAGCCATTCTATCCATTCTGGGTTTTTTAACCTCGTTGGCGTTGGCTATTGGAGTCGATAGTCGCTTACATTGGTTTCCACAATGGATGATTTCGAAATGAAAAAGAACCGATATTTGAAAGACAACTAAAGATAATGAAATATTTTCCAATGTTTCTCAATCTCTCCGGATTGAAGGCGATCATCATCGGAGGCGGTTCGGTCGCTCTAAGAAAAGCCCGAGTATTGGTCGAGGCCGGCGCACTCGTCAAGGTGATCGCACCGCAAATACTTCCCGAATTCGACAAGCTTAAACTTGTTTCCCGCGAACAAAGAGAAGCTCGAATCGATGATCTTTCATCGGAATATCGATTGGCGATCCTTGCGACGGGTAATGAAACCGTTCAACGTGATTTCCGAAAGCATTGCGCGGCAAAATGCATACTCGTAAACCGCTGTGATTCCGCTGAAGATTCCGATTTCATCACGGGCGCCGTCGTTGATCGTCCACCGATTCTTGCCGCGGTAACATCATCCGGATCACCGGCAATATCAAAGCTTGTTAAACAGCGAATTGAAAGCAGACTCGACGATTCGTTAACGTCACTGGGAAAGCTCTTGAATGAAATCAGACCTCTATTGAAAAAAAAATTTGCGTTGCGATCAAAGAGGGAGAAGTTTCTTGAAAAATGGGGAAGCGAAGATATCGTAAATCGCATTAGCAAAGAAGGCATCGAAACGATTAGAAGGGAGATTTTCAAATGTCTCTCCTCTTGATCGGCTTAAATCATCGCTCGGCTCCGATTGAAGTCAGGGAAAAATTATCCGCACTCCCGCGTGCCTTCTTCCCTGCCGCCGATGGAACATCCCTCGAAACCGCTTCCTTATTCACCTGCAACCGAGTCGAAATCTATTTTTTCGGATTTTGCGAATCGGCGGAAGTTTCCTTTAAAGAATGGTTAACGATGAACTCCTTGAATCCAGAGGAATTTGAACCTTTTCTTTATCGATTTAGAGACGTTGAGGCTGCCAAGCATCTTTTCAGAGTCGCAGCAAGTCTTGATTCAATGATACTCGGCGAAACCCAAATACTCCATCAGATAAAGGAATGTTATCAAGCATCGGTCAACACGGGAAGCGTGGGAAAGCACCTTCATATGCTTTTTCAGAAAGCCCTGGAAGTCGGTAAGCGTGTTCGTAGCGAAACAATGATTTCGGAAAACACCGTTTCCGTGGCATCCACCGCAGTAGAACTGGCAATGCATATCTTCGGCCCGCTAAACGGATCACGGGCTCTGGTCATCGGTGCCGGCGAGATGGCTTCCCTTGTTGCTTTCCATTTGAAAAAGCACGAAATCGGTAAAATGAGATTCATCAATCGTACTTTTGAAAAAGCCAGGGATTTGGCTCGGGAATTTTCGGGAGAAGCCCACGAGTTCGACAGTTTGCCGCGCCTTTTAGTCGATGCGGATGTCATAATAAGTTCGACGGGTTCGCGCTATCCCATAATCACATCGGAAAATTTAAAACAAGCTTTGTCAATAGGAAATCGCAACAAACCCATTTTTTTGATCGACATTGCCGTACCACGTGACATTTCATCCGAATGCGGCGATATGGAAAACGTGTTTCTATATAATATCGACGATCTGCAAGCCGTCGCCGACGACAACCTTGGACAACGCAGGGTGGAAGCCGAGAAAGCCGAAACCATAATTTCCTATGAGGCGGGAATTTTCCAATCGACTCTGGAAGCCTTCACGGTTGTTCCTCTCATCAAATCTTTACGAGAAAAAGCGGAAGAAATCCGCAGAGCCGAAATGGAGAAATTCATTGCCGGCAAGAAGGACATTTCGCCCGAATTGCTTGAAGAAATGAATCAGTGCACGAAAACCTTGATGGCAAAATGGTTACACAATCCTATTCTTGGGTTGAAAGAAAGGGGAGCGGCCAGTCAATCGGAACTCGAACTGATTGCCGGATTGTTCGGTTTACCGGACAAAGTTATGCCCAAAGCTCCGATTTTTTTAACCAAGAAACAAAAAGATAAAGCAATATGATACCATTTCCAAAAAGAAATGTCGTATGCCGTAGAACGGATTAGGCGCTTGTCGCCGTAATCCGCCGAAAAAAATACGTCTTTATTTAATGGAATTGGTATGAAACAACGCCAAAAAATCAAAGGAAAAAGCTGAAGATTCTTTAGACTTTGTATTATGATTAAATAATCTTTTTAGTTAATGTAGGATACCCCCACGACTATTCGGATGACAAAGAAAGAAGGCAACTTGGTAATCAAATTCGGAACGAGAGGCAGCAAACTGGCGCTTATCCAGACTGAAAGCGTCATGGAATCCATACGAGTTCGTTTTCCCGATGTCGAATCATCGAAAGTAATCATAAAGACGTTGGGAGACAAAGTGACTAACGTACCCCTATTCAAAGTCGGCGGCCAAGGGCTTTTCATAAAGGAACTGGAGAAGGCCCTGATGACAAAGGAAATCGACCTGGCGGTCCACAGCTTAAAGGATGTTCCGCATCAATTGCATGAAGGGCTTTGCCTTTGCGCCGTCACACGTCGGGAAGACTCTCGCGACGTACTCTTATCACGATCAAATCTTTCTTTGAAAGATTTGCCTCCGCGATGCCGCATAGGAACGTCCAGTCTGCGCCGCCGCGCTCAAATAATCGCCATAAGAGCGGATGTAATTTTCGAAGATCTGCGGGGAAATTTAGACACAAGGCTGCGAAAACTCAACGACGGCGCCGTCGATGCAATTGTCCTTGCCGCAGCCGGTTTAAACCGACTTGGATATGACGGAAAATTTGCTGAAATATTTCCAACGACAATTTTAACACCCGCCGCCGGCCAAGGTTTTTTAGCAATAGAATGCCGCATTGAAGATATTCCAAAATTTGCGCCGATTTTAAAAGACATTGATGATCCGATTTCCCACATTTGCGCCGATGCGGAGAGATCATTTTTAACCAAAATCCAAGGAGGCTGCCAAACACCTATGGCTGTTCACGCAAGGCTCGAAAATTCGCTGATCATTATCGATGGTTTTTTGGGTACACCAGATGGTCGTCATTTCCTTCGCGACACTATAACTGGAGGAGATAACCAAGCGAAATATCTAGGCGAAACGCTTGCTTCCAATCTTCTCTCCAGCGGCGGCAATGAAATTCTCAAGCTTATGCAAATTTCATGAATTCGCCTAGAGCCTATAAGAAAATAACCATTACAAATAGTTGTTTTCTTACAGGCTCTTATGGCCGGTCGATGAACGAAATTTGTTACAGTTATTTATTAACAAGGCATTACAAGTTGATTTCAACGGTTGCAATATCATGGAGTGTTCCATTTTAACCATGAAAAATAAAAAGAAATGACAATCAAAACACAGAGCGCAAAGGAAAAGGCTAAAGATATAATGAAATCCCCAAAAAAGCCCGGAAAGGTTTATCTGGTCGGTGCTGGCCCCGGAGACCCCGGGCTAATAACGGTTCGCGGAATGGATTTGTTGACCAAAGCCGAAGTAATCATCCATGATCAACTTGGAGCGCCATCTTTTCTTCCACTTGCATCTCAAAACTCCGAATTGATCGACGTTGGGAAACGAGCCGGAAATCATGCTTACAGCCAAGACGAAATCAACGCTTTGTTGGTCAAAAAAGCCCGAGAGGGGAAAACTGTCGTACGCCTGAAAGGTGGAGATCCGCTAATGTTCGGAAGAGGCGGGGAAGAAATGCAGGTACTATCCGAGGCGGGAATTCAATTCGAGGTCGTTCCGGGTGTTACTTCGGCGCTTGCCGCACCGGCTTATTCGGGAATTCCGATAACGCATCGATCTTGTACTTCGGTAATGGCAGTGGCAACAGGACACGAGGCCGATTTGAAACGCAAATCATCAATACCATGGCCGTCATTGGCTTCCATCGGATCGATAGTTTTTCTAATGGGCCTGAAAAACATCGAAAAAATAGCATCGAATCTGATTGCGGTCGGCAAGCCTCCCACAACACCCGTTGCGGTGATAGAGCAAGCCACGATGCCGAATCAACGAATCGTTATCGGCACCTTAACCGATATCGCCTTGAAAGTCATTACAGCCGAAATCACTCCGCCGGCCGTGATTGTCGTAGGAGAAGTCGTATCTTTTTCCAAAACCTTATCTTGGTTCGATAAGCGCCCTTTATTCGGTCGCACTATCGTTGTCACCCGCTCGCGCGCGCAAGCCGGGGAATTTTCGAAAAAGCTTCTGGAATTGGGAGCGCTGGTTCTTGAATGTCCGACGATTCGTATCGAACGAATCAAGAAAAACGCTGAATTTGACAAGTTTTTCAAAAATTTCGACCATTACGATGATTTTGTCTTTACATCGGTTAACGGCGTCGAAGGTTTTGTCGAAAACATACTGAATCGGAAAAAGGATCTTCGGATTTTAAGCGGAAAAAGAATCATCTGCATCGGTCCCGCGACCGCCGAAAGATTTACTAAGCGCGGAATTACACCGGATTTTATCCCTGAAACCTATGTGGCCGAATCCCTGATCCCTTTTTTCAAAACCGGAAAGCCCCGAAAAGTGGTGATTTTTCGAGCGGAACAAGCCCGAGAAATTCTTCCCGAGACCTTGGCAAAAATGGGATTCGATGTTTCGGTGATTCCCTTATATCGAACATTGAAAGATCATCCCGATGATGACAAAATCATCGAATTGCTCAAAGCCGGGCAAGTCTCGGCCGTTACATTTACGAGTTCATCGACCGTCGACCGATTCATGGAAGTAATCAAGGGAAATGGAATAAAACCCGCCGCCATACCGGGAATAGCAATAGGTCCGGTTACCGCCGATACATGTAAAAAAGCCGGAATCAATCTGTTGGCAACGGCTTCAAAATTTACGATCGACGGCTTGACGGATTGTTTGCTGGACATCTTTCAAAACACATCTTTCAAAACAATTGAAGCACACAACGGCTAAATTGAGACAATACAGCAAAATCACAAAACCATTTATTGCGGAAACGCGCGGAATTTTTTGAGGTAAAAAACAGAAAATGAATAGGTTATTTTCTTAATAGGCCTTATTATAAAAGTATGATAAACATAACCAAGCTTTACGCTGGAAGACCCACCACCGGAGATCCGATCAGATACGGGGAAGATGGACCGGCTGTAATTGGACACTCCCACCATTTTTCCGAACATGCAAAACCGAGGGAGGCTTCCGAGCGCCGGCCGGTGGTTGTTTGGAACACTACACGCCGTTGCAATCTAGCTTGCGTTCATTGTTATTCCGATTCTGAAAATCTCGACTATCCAAACGAGCTGACGACAAATGAGGCCAAAGCATTCATTGATGATTTGGCTTCTTTCGGAATTCCTGCACTGCTTTTTTCCGGAGGCGAGCCGCTTGTCCGTAAAGATCTCTTCGAATTAACCGATTTCGCCGTTTCCCGAAAAATCCGTCCGGTATTGTCGACCAACGGAACGCTGATAACCGCGGAAATCGCCGCCAAACTAAAGTCAACAGGTTTTATATATGTGGGTATTTCGCTTGACGGTATTGGTCCGACAAATGATGCTTTTCGAGGCGTAAAAGGAGCGTATGAAGCCGCGATAAGAGGTTTTCGCCATTGCCGCGATGTCTCTCAAAGAGTCGGGTTGCGATTAACCCTTACTCGCCATAATTTCCGCCATTTGAATGAAATTTTCGATTTTTTAATCGATGAGGGAATTCCCCGCGCCTGCTTTTACCATCTCGTTTACTCCGGTCGAGGCATGAAAATTGAAAGCGATGATCTTTCGCATGCCGAGACCCGCGAAGCGCTCGATATAATTTGTCGCAGAACCAGGCAAGCGGTTGAGGCCGGCATCGACCTGGATATTCTAACCGTAGACAACCATGTCGACGGACCCTACCTATATTTGAAGCTCCTAGACGAAGACCCTGAAAATGCGGAAAAAGTGAAAAAACTATTGGAATGGAATGGCGGGGGCATGTTTTCGACCGGAGTGGGAATAGGAAATGTAGATTGGTTGGGTGAAGTTCATCCCGACCAGTTCTGGCAAGATAAAAGTTTCGGTAATGTGAAAACCAGACCTTTTTCAAAAATCTGGCTTGATACTTCCGACGAGCTTATGGCCGGGCTCAAGAACCGCCGTCCTCTTTTAAAAGGAAAGTGCTCGAATTGCGGATTTTTGAAAATGTGCGGCGGCTCTCTACGAGTCAGGGCATTACGAGTTTTTAACGATCCCTGGATGCATGATCCGGCTTGCTATCTCTCAGAAGAAGAATGCCTGCCAAGATAGTTAGAGCCTGTTAGAAAATAACCATTATAAATAGTTGTTTTTTTACAGCCTCTTATGGCCGGTCGATGAACGAAATTTGTTATAGTTATTTATCAACAAGGTCTTAGATTTAATAAATTCCTGAAGAGCACTCTCAATATCAAAGATAATAGAACCAACTCAACACTCCAGGAAATTCATAGATAGATTCAATGTTGTCGGATGTTTCATCGAAATGTCCTTTTTTCCGCTTTCCTTCTTCTCCGGTTCTCCTATGCCATCTCGTTTTGTGTAAGCTGTACCCTTATGAAAATCTCATTGCCTGCCGATAAATCTAGGAAATCTCACCAATTATTGATAGCTGCAAAATGAAAGTCGGTTTTCGGGTAGGGCGGATTAGGCGCCAGCGCCGTAATCCGCCGAGCTTGAGGAGTTTTTCGAAAGGCAGGACTCAATAGAGAAGAGCGATGGAATTTGCCGGATATTTTACCGCTTTTATATTGTCAACCCTTGGGTTCGCCTTTTCCGAAGGAATTTTCTGGAAAATGACGGGTCGTACGTATTGGCGAGCGATGGTTCCAGATAACTTCAGAAAAAAAATCATACCGACCGACAAAGTTAAAATGGATTCATTCATGGTTATGGAAGAATGGACGGCGTTGATGCTTTATTGCGCATATTTGGTTTTACCCATGATTGCATTAAATACGATGGGTTTAATTCATATTTTCGAATAGATTCAAGCAATTTCATTCTCCCGGTATGCCTCACTATTTTCCATTACCCTTGCCAACCGCGTCAGCGCTTCTTTCCTTGTCACTATCGTTTTTGTCGTCGTTTTTTTGCTTGACCTAAGATAGGAACTCTGATACCTTCTTTGTTGGCAAATTAGTACTATGGTACAGAATATCAAATTGGGAGGTGGGTATCGAAGAGAAAGTTAATAACTCGCCCATCTTATAGTGAAACGCCCTAAAAGATTTTATTGACATTTTTAATTTTCTTGTGGTAAATCTTAACCCACACATTTCGAAGGAGGATGGTTAGAACTCATGAAAAAACTTCTTGTAATACTTATTATGGTTGCTCTAGTTCCTTTTACTACCGGTTGTAGAATTGACGGTCTTTGGGGTTTTGATGACGACAGCGGCACCACGACTGACGGTACCGTTACCGTCAACAACAATATCGTGCTCACCGGCTTAACGCCCGGAGCTATCGTTACTTACAACGGCGTGAGCTATACGGTTCCATCAACCGGGAATCTCACGATTGTAAAATCCAGCAGCTCAACCCAAAAATTCAGCTACAACGTCGGCGGAACGATTGTGTGGTATGAAATTCCCGTAACAACCACCGATACTACTTACACTTTTGGAACCACCACGTTCCCACCAACAACGACGGCACCGACCGGTACAACTACGTATCTTACCATCAACAGCCGCACCGTTAAAGTCGGCGGATCGCAAGTGGAACTCGGCTTGGATTCGACCACGGCCACCGCAATCGGTCAAAGCACGACTCAGGATTTGGAATTCCTGATCACTTTCAATGAAGCCGTTACCAATGCCACGACAAGCTATAAGTTTTCCATCGACAACGTCTCCACAACCGTCAACACTGGCGTTGATGTCGCCAGCATCAGCGGAAGCACTCCGACCAACACCGGCAATATCACGATTAGCCAACCCACCACCAAGACGATTAAAGTGGTTGTCAACAATGCCGTTACGTTGTCGAATGTCGCTTACAAAGTGACCCTTTCCAACAGCAGCATTCAATCGGCAGCCGATTCGACGGTCAAAGTTTACACCCCGATCGTGGTTTACATCACCAAGGGCGCCATTCTCCAATCTTGGAGCGCTCTTGATT
>Ga0074199_1000714_pt1 | contig 43229 bp, 48 predicted proteins | sample EPASupsiteSAE347_FD_64528 | JGI IMG/M metagenome (GOLD analysis project Ga0074199, IMG submission 64528) | Bioremediated contaminated groundwater from EPA Superfund site, New Mexico - Sample SAE3-47 | ecosystem: Environmental > Aquatic > Deep subsurface > Groundwater > Contaminated ... | reverse complement strand
AAATATATTGATAGCCTAAAGCCTCTAGTTGAGCAAATCAATGCTCTAGAGCCTGATTTGGAAAAGCTTTCTGATCAAGATCTAAAAGATAAACGTTTATCACTGAGAGCCGAGGTTCAAGCTGGCAAGAGCCTTGATGATGTCTTGGTGCCAGCTTTTGCTTTGGTACGAGAAGCAGCCAAACGCACCATCAAGATGCGCCATTTTGACGTCCAGCTTATGGGTGGCATCATATTGCATCACGGCCAGATTGCTGAAATGAAAACTGGTGAAGGTAAAACTTTGACTGCACCGCTAGCTATTTATCTTAATGCTTTGTCTGGTAAAGGTGTGCACCTAATTACAGTCAATGATTATCTAGCTAAACGTGATGCTGTTTGGATGGGACAAGTTTATAATTTTTTGGGATTAAGTACCGGCACTATACAGCATGAAGCTTCTTTTATCTATGATCCGACTCATACTTCCAGTGACGAAGACAAGGCTCGCGATCAAGGCGTCAAAGTAGTAATGGATTATTTGAAGCCAGTCACCCGCCAAGAAGCCTATCAAGCTGACATAACCTATGGCACTAACAATGAATTTGGTTTTGACTATTTGCGTGACAACATGGTCCAGGACTTTAAGCAACAGGTCCAGCGCGGCTTGCACTACGCCATTGTCGATGAAGTTGATAGCATTTTGATTGATGAAGCCCGGACACCGCTTATCATATCTTCAGCCGCCGAAGAATCAACTAGCAAATATATACAATTTTCCCAATTAGTCCAAGGGCTGGTAGAAAATACTGACTACAATATTGACGAGAAGATGCGGGCCTGCACCTTGACTGAAGACGGTATCAGAAAAATGGAAAAAGCCCTAGGCGTAGATAATATCTATGAAACTCATGGCATTGCCACTGTCCATCACTTAGAGCAAGCTCTGCGCGCTAAAACACTATATCTCAAAGACAGGGATTATGTGGTCAAAGACAATGAAGTCATGATCATTGATGAGTTTACTGGCCGTATGATGCCTGGCCGCCGCTATAGTGAGGGCTTGCACCAAGCTATTGAAGCCAAAGAGGGTGTAGAAGTCCAGCGCGAAAGCATGACCTTGGCCACTATTACTTTCCAAAATTATTTTAGAATGTACAAGAAATTGGCTGGTATGACTGGTACGGCGGCTACTGAAGCTGAAGAAATGGCCAAGATCTATAGCCTAGATGTGACCGTTGTACCTACTAACAAAACTTTTGTCCGAGCTGACCTCAAAGACCGCATTTACAAAACTCGCCGCGGCAAAATCCGCGCTATTATCAAAGAAATAGACGAGCTTCACAAAAAAGGCCAGCCAGTTTTGGTTGGTACTATTTCCATTGAAAAAAATGAAGAGTTAAGTGAATACTTAAATAAAGCTGGTATACCGCACCAACTCTTAAATGCCAAATTCCACGAAAAGGAAGCAGAAATTATTGCTCAAGCTGGTCGCCGTGGCGCTGTCACAGTCGCTACCAATATGGCCGGCCGCGGTGTGGATATTATCCTCGGCGGTTCACCCTTTGATAAAACTCTACATGAAGAAATCAAGACTTTGGGCGGTTTGCATGTCTTGGGCACAGATCGCCATGAATCTAGGCGCATTGATAACCAGTTAAGAGGCCGAGCTGGCCGTCAGGGCGATGCTGGTTCATCACAGTTTTATATTTCCATGGAAGATGACTTGATGCGCATCTTTGGCTCTGATCGGCTCAAAGCCATTATGGAAAAGTTGGGCATACCAGAGGATGTGGTGATAGAAAATAAGATGATCTCCAACTCCATTGAATCGGCCCAGAAAAAAGTTGAAGGCCACAACTTTGATATCCGAAAACATTTGGTAGAATATGATGATGTTATCAATAAGCACCGCCAAGTTGTCTATCGCACTCGGCAAAACCTCCTAGAAATATTTTCCGATAGAGACAAATCAGCTGAAAAAACTTCACAAGACATAGTCTTGGATTATATCTATGAAGAAATTAGTAATGTAGTTTCTTTCCATACTCTGGCTGAAAAAAATCATGGCGATTTTAGCCCCAAAGAAATCATAGAAACTATAAAATCAATTTTCCCGATAAGCTCCAGCGAAGAAGAAGAAATTACTAAGCTACTCAAAGACGCCCAATCTAGAAATTCCCATGATGTCCGGGACAAAATCATTGAACATCTTAGTGGTCTAGCCAAAGCCAAATATTTGGCACTTACAGAAGAAATAAATACCAATGTAGAATTACCTGATCAGACTTGGCAACCCATGGAACTGATTGAACGGTCTATAGTGCTCAAAAGCATTGATACTTTATGGGTAGAGCATCTGACGGCTATGGACAAGTTGCGCACTGGTATTGGCCTCCAAGGTTATGGCCAGCGTGATCCACTGGTAGAATACAAGCGAGAGTCCTATGGTTTGTTCAATAATCTCTTGGACTCTATCCGCAAACAAATTGTCTATTCTATATACAAAATCAGCTTATCGCGTAGCACTGGTGTAGCTAAGCAGCCAAATCCTCAAGAACAGAAACAATTTGCTGAACAAAAAGCTGGTTTTAAGCCATTTCAAAAGCAGATAGAGGATAGAGAGCGGGCCAATCAAGTCTTGCCCTCAAAGCCAAAAGATAATACTGGACACAAGATAGGTAGAAATGACCCTTGTTGGTGTGGATCAGGAAAAAAATATAAACATTGCCATGGGAAATAATAAAGGGCCGGAGAAAGGTGTATGGATTGCAAGTCATAAAATTATAAATAGTGGCTTAATTCAGTCTAAGGGGAAAGATGCTAATACAACTATTATCTCAGATGATTTGCAAAATACAGGCAGAATAGAAAACATACAAGCTAATAATCATAATAAAATTTGGTATAAAGAACCCGGCAATATTTTGGCAATAATAGGGATTATAATTACAATAATTATTGCATGGTTCTCACACAAAAGATAAAAACTGTGAAAAGATATAATTACAAATAAAATAGAACCTACTTTGAATGAATAACTATAAACAAAATGCAACATCTCACAAATCTTTTTAAGCTCATGGAACTGACCAGATCTCAACCACAATACGGTTATGCTCTGGCTGGTATTCAACAGGATGAACTGAGTAATCTAGCTGAACACCATTATTTGGTTACTTTTATGGCTTGGCAACTTGCCGCCCAAGTTAATAAGAGCGGCGCTAAGATTGATATACAAAAAGTCCTTGAATTTGGCCTTATCCATGATATTGGCGAATTATTTGGTGGTGATATTTCTATGCCTTATGCCCGCTCTAATCCTAAGGCCAGAGAATATGCCAAAGCCTTTGAAGCAGAAAATCAAAAATTCTTAGCTAAATTTTTTGGTAGTGGATCAGAACATTTTAAGGACTTGGGACATGAAATACTTGACGCCAAATCTGACGAAGCAATTATTGCTAAAATAGCCGACTATCTTGAAGTCACCCATTACAAACAATACGTAAAAAATTTCCCAAAATTTGATATAGACTTGATAAAACCAAAGCTGGCCTCAATGATTGCCAAAATGGCCGATCCTATAGCTAAGAAGGAACTGGCTAAATTCATAGATAAATGGACAAGCGATATTACCAAAAAAGAAATTCCGGAAATTTTATTTGAGAACGCAGAGAAATAATATGAAAGATTTATTCCAAACAAAAAAACCAATCTATGCATTTATTGATGCCGCAAATTTATTTTATAAAGGGGAAAAAAGTTTGGGCTGGAAAATAGATTATAAAAAACTAGCTGACTATCTAAAAAATAGATACAAAGCTAAAGAAATATACTATTATGGTGGCATTGAAATTCATGATTATCCATACTCTTCTTTAGATTATCAACCGATAGATTTGTCAGAACTAATAACCCACTTAGAAAATAAATTGAAAAACAATGAGTTAGGCGAAGCAGAAATCATCATATTAGGGATGCATATAAAAAGAGCCAAATTTTATAAAAAATTAGAAGCGTTTGGTTATAAATTGCAATTGAAACCAGTGAAAATATATAAAGACGACAGTGGCAACACCACAAAAAAGGCCAACTGTGATGTTGATATGACCTTTGATTTAATGAAGTATATAAGTAAATACAGTGGTGTAGTAGTTTTATCTGGTGATGGCGATTTTGTCCCCGTACTGAGCTATTTAAAACATAAAGGTAGATCGGTAACTATTTTAGCAAGACCAGAACGTACGGCCAAAGAAATAAAAAAATTGGCCGGTAGCGATTTTAGAGATTTTCATTATTTACGTGAAATACTCAAATATAACGATAACTTTATAAATAAAAGAAAAGGACCCGTTTAGGATCCCTTCCATGTTTAGTGATTTTATGATAGCAGATACGAAAAAATATGTCAATAGTTATCCACAACCTAAAAAATTGGAAATTAAATAAAAGAGCCTCCTGGCCACGGGCACCCGTGAAACCAGGAGGACAGACACAACGTCACTTCTAACAACCGCCCCACATTTTGGCGATGCTCACGACAGCCCGAAAATGGGCTGTAGCACGCCCAGGGCGTTGAGAAGATTGACGACACCGATGGTGAGGAGGGAAGCCACCAGAAGAGCGACCACTGTTCCGAGTGTCGGATACACACAGCCATCACTACTGCGTACACCGACAACACGCAATGGCCACAAACCGAGCGTAGCGCAAACTGAACGTAACTTCAAGCTAACCACCTCCCTGAACTGAACTTCTAGACGCGGCACCTCAATACATATTATACGTATAGGGCGACACGCATCACTTTCTTAAAAGTAATAACATATATAACTAAATTTGTCAACATTTACAATCATGGAAAACAATATTACCCTACAAGTCGGCGTTAAAGCCTTACTCAAAAAAGATGACAAATATCTTTTAATTCGCCGTTCTCTTATTAAGTACCCAGAAGTGACCAAAACCCGCTGGGATATTGTCGGCGGCCGAATACATCCTGGTGATACGCTAATAGACAACCTCAAAAGAGAAATCAAAGAAGAAACCAATCTGGAATTAGTAGGCGAGCCCCAACTAATGGCGGCCCAAGATATTTTGCGCATTGCTGGCCGACATGTGGTCCGCTTAACTTATATCGGCGAAGTAACTGGTAAATTAGTACTAGACCAAGAGGAGCATGACAATTATCGCTGGCAAAGCATAGCCGAGATGAAAAAATGCGATGATATTGATATTTATTTTAAAGAATTATTAGATAAAGGAATAATAAATTAAATTATCATATTATGGCTATAAAAATCATCAAGCAAGCAATTAGCAAAAAAGATTTGGCTGAATTAGCTCGTGAAATATTTGGTGATATGATTAAGGTAGTAGTTGATATTGAACAAAATATCATGGCCATAGGCGGCGAACTGCACGCTGATGAAGAGGCTCTATTATTAGAGCAGGGTTCTAAGCAAGCCAATCTCTGGGGTATTAATCTATATGTTGATAAAAGCGGCGATGATTTTGTGGAATTTGACTCTATGATAAATATACGGCCTTCACAAAATAATCGTTCACGGAGCGTAGAGGATGAAACAATCCGCGAAAAAATAAAAAAAATAATTAATACACTTGTAGTTGATTAGTAATTTTTATGGCTTACCAACATCAATCATTATCTAGTGGCCGCTGGTTTGCCTTGTCTCTTATAGAGCAGTTGGGTAATATTGGCAGTGAGATTAGTCGGGCAAAAAACGCTGGCAATGATTCTGATCGCTCTTGGTCAGCTATTGTCAGAGCTTTTGAGCTTTTGGATTTGACTATTAGTGATTCCCGCTGGCAAACCAGACTAAAAGAATTACTAAGAACTAGGGAAGTTTTGGGTGATGCTATACTAGGTGGCCAAGAATACCACACAACTCTTGAAGATATGGATCGTTATTTTTATTATTTTGCTCTAGCCGCTCGAGCTAAACACTAAATTTAATTATCAATTAACTATTAACAATTAAAACATATGTCATATCAAACAAACATTTTAGAAAGTACTAAAAACAACACTAATTTTCGCACCGTGCTATTTACTGGCCAAAAGAGCCAACTAGTAGTTATGGACATTAAACCCGGCGAAGAAATCGGCTTAGAGACCCATGACAATGTAGAGCAGACTTTATTTTTTATGTCTGGCACAGGCAAGGCTGTATTAAATGACCAAGAATCAGCCATTAATGCCGGTGACGTGGTAGTAGTCACGCCAGGCACTGCCCACAATTTTATCAATACTGGCACTGAAGTATTAAAAGTCTATACTATTTATGCTCCAGCCAATCATATTGATGGTCGCATTCACAAGACTCCAGCTGATGCTCAAGCTGATGATGAAGATGAAGAGTTTGGACATGGTGTAAAATAAAATATGCCGGCCACAAAAATCAGTATAACTAATGCCAAACAAAATAAATTATTTTATTTTGTGGCCAATGTAGTTGTCTATAGAGACAGCGATGCCCGCTGTTTGATAATGAAGCGTGACCCTAGAGAAAAAGTCCATCCAGCTCGGTATGGTGTGATTGGCGGCAAACTAGAGTGGGAACAAATGGACATTAATAAACCCACCCGTATTAATGGCGAAGTTTTGGATTTTGAAAATGCCGTAGAGGACTTACTTATCCGCGAAGCCAAAGAAGAAGCCAATATTGAAATCATGGGCGAATTAAAATACATCAACAGCGTAGCTTTTGTTAGGCCAGATGAAATACCAGTAGTCTTAGTAAAATTCGCTGCTAAATACAAAAGCGGTGATGTTCAGCCAGAAGTGGGTGCTTTTGTAGATTATGCTTGGGTCAATGCCCAGGAAGTCAAAAAATACGATTGTATTGATGGCGTAATAGAGGAAGTAGCCAAAACCATAGAATTATTTAAAAATAATTAAGATGCCCAGCCAATTTGTAAAAATTGTAATTTTTGTGCCAACAACTCACGCTGATAAAATACGCGAAGTTTTAGCTCAAGCTGGCGCTGGCCATATTGACAATTATGATTTTTGCAGTTTTTCAAGCAAGGGCATGGGCCGTTTTCGGCCGCTTACTGGTGCCAAGCCTGCTATTGGGCAAGTTGATAAAATAGAAGAAGTAGAGGAAGAGAGGATTGAAACTATTTGTCCAAAAAATATAGTTAAAGAAGTGATAGTAGAAGTTAAATCAATACACCCTTACGAAGAGCCAGCTATAGATATTTATCCTCTAGAAAAAATATGAAACAACTAATGACTTTGGCTTATCTAGTAAAAGGTGACGAAGTCCTTTTGGGTTACAAAAAACAAGGCATCGGTATTGGCCGCTACAATGGCTTTGGTGGCAAAGTTGAAATAGGTGAGACCATTGAAGAAGCGGCCCAAAGAGAAGTTTTTGAAGAAGCTAATTTAACAGTCCATAATTTATTAAAGGTGGGTGTATTAAATCTTTCTTGGGATAGTAAAAAAGATATTCTGGAAGTACATCTTTTTAAAAGTACTAATTTTTCTGGAGAAGTAGAGGAGAGTGAAGAGATGCGACCTGAGTGGTTTGATATGAATAAGGTGCCATTGGACAAGATGTGGTCCGATGACACTTACTGGTGGCCATTGTTTTTACAAAACAAAAAATTTGTGGGCAATTTTGTCTTTGATAAACATGACCAAGTTGTCCAACATGATTTGGAGGAGCTATAGTTGAAAAAAAGCTTGTTTTCTGCTAAGTTATAGCTACTCTAAAATACTTTAAATATAGACAATTTAGCTAATATTAGCCAAAAAATGACAGTTGAACAAAAAAATTACTATTATTATCGCTTTCTAGAAATCCTGCCTGGAGCTTTGGTTTGGCTGACATTTTTAATAGCTATCACTTTATCATTTGTTAGTCCCTTAGCTGGCATCTATTTTATCATTATCTACGATATCTATTTTGTCTTGCGGCTCACCTACATGCTGATTTTTTTGATTATGTCCTGGTACCAATATCGCCGAGCAGCCAAAGTTGATTGGTATGAGTATTTAAAAAATCACCAGACCAATTGGCCTGACTATTATCATATAATTTTTTTGCCGACAGCTGGCGAACCGCTAGAAGTAGTGGACACGACTTTTGCCAATCTGGCTCATGCCAAATATGATCAGAAAAAAATGATTTTAGTTTTGGCAGGCGAAGGGCGCTACCAAGAACATTTTCAAAAAGTAGCTGATCAGATACTTGTCAAATACCCAAATACTTTTTATAAGATACTAGTGACTATTCATCCCGACGACTTAGTCGGTGAAGTCAAAGGCAAGGGTTCAAATCTGTATCATGCTGGTTATGAAGCCAAAAAATATATTGATGCCATTGGCCTTGATTACAAAAAAATCATTGTCTCTACTTTTGATATTGACACTATTTCTCATCCTGACTACTTTGCTTATTTGACCAATCGCTTTCTAAGCCATCCTAATCCTTACCGAGTCAGTTTTCAACCCATGGCTTTTTACCATAACAATGTTTGGGAATCAGATATTGTCACCCGCGTTGTGGCTAACTCTACAACTTTTTGGCTACTGACAGACTTAGCTCGCCCTGACCGGCTCTTTACTTTTTCTTCACACAGCATGAGCTGGCAAGCACTAGTTGATATCGGCTTTTGGCAAAACAATATTGTAACAGAAGACTCGCGCATATTTTTACAGTGCTTCCTGCGCTACGACGGCGACTATAGAGTTGAGCCTATGCACATACCAGTTTCCATGAACACTGTCTATGTTGGTAACTTGTGGCGTAGCCTCAAAAACCAATACCGGCAAATGCGTCGCTGGGCTTGGGGCGTAGAGCATTTCCCATATATGGTTTGGCATTTTCACCATAACAAAAAAATCCCCACTAGTAAAAAATGGATCTACACTTGGAACCAGACCGAGGGCGTCTATACTTGGGCCACAGCGCCTATCATAGTCCTTATCATGGGCCGTTTGCCATTGTGGCTAGCCGAAAAACAAAATCTTTCCAGTGTCATTGCCCAAAATACACCACTTATGTTAGAAGCCCTAATGCGCTTTGGACTAATTGGCATATTCTTAATTGCTATTATGAGTGTGGTGATTTTACCGCCTATGCCGCAAAAATTTAGCCATAAATTTTACAACCGAATCTTTGCCTACGGACTGATGCTATTTCAATGGTTTATATTTCCAGTTACTATGATTGTTTTTGGTTCCGTCCCAGCCATAGATGCCCAGACACGGCTAATGATCGGTAAATATCTAGGTTTTTGGGTCACTGAAAAGAAAAAAATTGATTAACCCCGTTAGAAATTCACGAATTATAACGGGACAATAAATAACAATGAATATGGATATGAAAAATACTAAAATTTCTAACGGGGTAAAACTATTGTTTCTGCCCCTAGTCATTATTGGCCTAGCTTGGGCATCGACTGACGCTAAGGCCATTACTATTGTTTTTGGGCCCAATGCCCAAGAAGTCAAAGACCGCTACGCCGGCTCTATTTTGATAGAGGATAACCATTTTGGCAAAAACTATTGGTATGTAGAACCAGTATCTCAAGAACGCTATTTACTCAAGAGCGGTGTCAGCGTGTCTTTACTTTTGGACCAATTTGGCCAAGCTATCAGCAATAAAGATCTAAATAAAATCCCCACGGACACTTCAAGCCCGGCTGATTATAACTTTGCTTACAAAATGCGTGGACGCTTTTTGATCCAGACTGAAGCGGGCGGCCAAGCTTGGTATGTTAACCCCATAGATAATCTGCGCTATGCCATTAGTGACGGCAAAAATGGTTTAGCTACTTTGCAAAAACTTGGCCTAGATATTAGTCCAGAAAAACTAATAGCAATACCTACTGCTAAAAATATTAATTTTGCGCCAAGCGATACTAATCAACAAATTGATTTCTCCACTTATGATACCTTGAAAAGCATTCTTAAAGGCAATTACTACAAAAAGGATAAAATCAATGATAGCGACTTATTTTATGGATCACTTCAGGGTATGGCTAGCTCGCTAGGCGATCCTTATACAGAATTTTTCACACCACAAGGCAAAACTGAATTTGATAATTGGCTGGATAGTTCCGTAGAGGGCATTGGCGCTGTCGTGGACAGCAAAGATGGCCAATTATTTATTGTCAGCCCCTTGGAAAATTCACCAGCTTATAGAGCCGACCTCCAGCCCGGCGATCAGATACTCAAAGTCAATGGCACCAGCATCAAAGGCTATGCTATGGAAACCAGCCTCAGACTAATCAAAGGCCCACAAGGCACTACTGTCAAATTAGAAATATATAGGCCCAGCACCGATAAGACTTGGATAGTAGAAATTGTCAGAGAAAAAATATCTATACCTAGTGTTACTGGGAAGATATTAAATGGCAACATTGCTTATTTTAAAATAAATATTTTTAGCCAAGACGTGCCTCAATTATTTGCCAGCTTGCAAAAACAATTAATTGATAGTAATACTCGCGGCATTATAGTTGACCTGCGCAATAATCCTGGTGGCTACACTAGCTCTGCCCTTAACTTAGCTGATTTCTGGCTACCGGCCAATGAACTACTATTAGAAGAAAATTACCCCGACAAAGTCATGGATTATACTAGTCAAGGTGCTGAAACTATTAACATCCCCACTGTAATACTTATCAATGAAGGCAGCGCTTCAGCTTCAGAAATATTTACCCTAGCGCTCAAGGCTCACCAAGATAATCTCAAAATCGTTGGTCACCAAAGCTTTGGCAAAGGCACTGGGCAAACTCTAGAGCAATTTGTTGACGGCTCAGCTATCAAATATACTATATTTGAATGGTTTGACCCAACTGGCACCTCGGTAGAGGGTAAGGGCATTACGCCGGATTATATAGTTGATAATAAAGATAACTATGACTGGCAATTGCAACAAGCTGAAACTTTATTAAAATAAATATATGAGAGAAAAACCTCCTAAAGACGACGATGAATTGAATCGTAAAAAACAACGGCATAGAGACTATGAACTCATGGATATGCCGGAAGATGAGTTTTTGATGCCTAGCGAAATGGATGAACATCTAGCTAGACACGCCGCCGCCATTGAAGGTGACGACACGCTTAGCCATGCTCTTGATTATTTAGAAGAGAAAGATGATACCAGCCCTCAAGAGGTTGGCGAAGAAATACAAATCAGACAGCTACGCCGCCAAATTGGCGCCGACATAAATAGAATTTCAAAATTAGCAGGTATTATTAATGGTTTTATTTCTGAACAATCGGCCAGTGGTCAATTGGATGAAAAAACAAGCAGAGAACTAAAAAAATTTGTTAATTTTAGAACAAAAGCTGCCCAGGAAGCATTGAGCAATTTTGCTGGGTTTGATCTCAAAAAACTTACCCAAGCAGCCAAGACTATCAAAATTCAGTTAGACGAACTGGAACAGTTTATGCAGGATGAAGGTATAGCAGAAGATTTAGAGAGTGATGAGGAGTAAGATGCTATTTAGAGAGATATCTATGATAGCCGCGGATAAATTCTGCGGCTGTTATATTTTTTTTACCAGCTGGCTGTACTTCCAAAATCTCTAGGGCATCAACACTAGTGCCGACAATTAATTTATCTTTATCAATAAATATTTCTTTAGGTTTTAAATTTTGCTTGATAACTTTGACTTTAAGTATTTTGACATTCAAATCTCCAAATTTTGTATAAGTAGATGGCCAAGGATTAAAAGCTCGTACCTGATTATAAATCTCCAAGGCGGTCTTGGACCAGCTAATCTCTCCGTCTGTTTTATTTATGAGCTTACAAAAAGAAGCACCATTATCATCCTGAGCTACTGCCTCTATTTGGCCGGCCAGATAAGCCTTTATTTTTTCAGCTAAGAGTTGGGCTCCCAGTTGGGATAACTTGCCACTTAAGCCTAAAAAGTCATCAGTAGGGCTGATATTGGCCTTTATTTGCCCCAAAATAGGCCCATGATCCATCTTTTTGTCTAGTTGCATCAAAGATACAGCCGTAGTTTTAAAACCCCGTAGCAAGGCTGTTTGTATCGGCGATGGTCCCCTGAGTTCTGGCAAACGAGAAGGGTGCAAATTGATAGCTACTAGCTCCGATAAATCCAAAACAGCTTCTGGTATAATTCGGCCATAAGCTACTACTACAAAAGTGGCTGGCAAATATTTTTTTAGTTCAGCTATAAATTTTTCATCTAATTTATCCGCTTGCAAAACCGATAATTTGTTTTGAACCGCGTATTGTTTGACAGGGGAGAGGCTCACTTGTTGATTGCGGCCAGCGGGTTTATCAGTTTGCGTCACTACTAATTTCACTAATCCTAAGCTGTGTAGAGATTTTAAACTGGGCACAGCAAATTCTGGTGTGCCCCAAAAAATAATTTTTTTATTATTTTTTACCATTGAGTTTAGCTTTTAACTCATCCAAAATATCTTGACCTCTGACAATCTTAGTAGCTCGGTCAATAAACAAGATGCCGTCTAAGTGATCAATCTCGTGTTGAATAACAATTGCTTCTAGACCTGACTTTTTTTCTTTATGGACTTTGCCGTCTAGATCCTGATATTTGATATGAATTTTTTTAGCACGAGTGACTAAGCCAAAAATCTTAGGTAGTGACAAACAACCTTCTTCATTAGTAGCTTTATCTTTAGAGTTAAAAGTAATTTCTGGATTAACGTAAGCATTATAATCCTTACCTTTCTCGGAACCAACCACAATCAATCTTTGGCTAAGGCTTACTTGTGGGGCGGCTAGACCAATACCATCATCTTCATACATAATTTTGGCCATATCTTCAGCCAACTTTTTTAAATCAGCATTAAAATCTCTAATTGGTTTAGAGCTTTTCCTGAGGATTGTTTCTGGATATTTGGCAATCTTTAACATATTCTATAATATAATAAAAATAACTGAATCTGTCAACCTGCGAGGTGGCATCCACCTGCGAGGTCAAAACTCATCATCTATTTTTAATAATGCCTTTATATATTGACCCATTCCTTTAGAATATTCCTCAAAATCAATCAAATAATCTCTATCTACTAATTTAAAAAATTTCACTTGTCCTAGATAATTATGATGAGAAGTATAATACCAATCATCCGGTTTATTTGTAATTTTATGTTTTATGGGATTTAAGTTAATATAACTAATAAGAGTCTGTAAATATGCCTCTTTTTTGACTATTTTAGACTTAAATTGACCTTGAAAAATGCGTCCAGAATGATCTTTATTATAATTAAAATATTTAGTGTAAGAATTTGATAAAAGTGATATAAAAGTAGATATACCTGAATAGCCCACCTGCGAGGTGGGTGCCACCTCGCAGGTTGGTTCTTTCAATAAAAAATGCCAATGATTTGGTAAAATACAATACGCTAATATTTTAACCCTAGTTTTCTCTTTATAAAATAAAGCTTTACTAATGAAAAATTCATAATCTTTTTCTGTATAAAAAATAGTTCTTTTATCTACAGCTCTATTATAAACGTGATAAAAATAATCAGGCAAGATGTTTCTTGGCTTGTTAGACATAAAAAAATAAGGTAAATTATACAATAATCGACCTTATCTAGCCTAAAAAGGTTGATAAAATCGCTTTTCTTCTCTTTATTGTATGCTATAATATTAATACAGTAAAAACTTTTGTCAACCTGCGAGGTGGCACCCACCTGCGAGGTCAAAACATATGGAAAAAATCGGCGACATATTTCAACAATCTAAGCGTAAAAAACCACCAGCTTATCAGTGGCAGGATTTGGCTCTGAGAATAATTGATGAATTAGGCATACCAAATGACAAAAGAAATTCAGTTTTTAAGGCTTGCAAAGAATATCCCAAAAATTTTATAGAAAAATGTTTTGATGACACTAAGGAACTGGCCCATGAAGGCGAGAAATGGCGCTACTTTTTCAAATTAGTCAATCAAAAAAAATGAAAAAAATCTTTATCTTGTTTATATTAGTAATACTACTAACTGGCTGCCAGAAAAAAAACATTGAAGCTAGCAACAATAATGTTAACGCCAGCTCCACTGATACTAATGCTAGTAATTTTATTACTAACCAATACCAATTTTATAAAGGTGCTATAGATAAAGCCGAGGAAGCAAAGGAAAAATTAGAAAACACCAGCACTAATGCACTAGAATAAACATCTAAACTGAGTATATAGCAAACGCGCGCTCCGCATCCGCGGAGCGCGCGTTTTAAATATCTAAATTTACACCTTAAAATTTTCTACTAAATAACCAATGCCAAAAGGCGCTTGGTAACTTAACTTTTCTGGCTCGTAATTTAATTCTTTGATAATGCCCAAAAGTATCATAAGGGTCTTGAGTCCGCATTCACCAGCCTCTTTGACAAAAGCTGGGTCAAGATGAAGTATATCATCTATTTTTTTTTCATTTATTAATTTGATAACACTCTGATCAAATTCTTGGGCGCGTGGCGAAAAGCCAGCCGGCGAATCTTCATGAAGCTTATGTGACAAATCGCCAGAAGCGACAATGGCTACTCGTTTACTGCTAATATTGATTTGCCGCCTAATAGCTTCTCCGAATTTTAAATGGCTTTCTAGTGGCAAATCAGCATGGCCAATACTTACTATCTTTGTAGCTGTTAGGTGCTGTGCCAAACAAAACAAAGGCACGCCACTGCCATAATCAAGCCACTCATCAGCTGTCAAGATAATTGGCAGATTGTCCTCACAAGATTCTTTTATCTGATAACCAAAGCCTAACTCATTATCAAATTCCAGCTTAGTCATTAGATCACCAAAATCTTTAAAATTAACGCGTAGCTTGGGCTGCTGATTGATAGTAAAAAAATTGCCATAATTGCTAGTATGTGGAGAAATTAATAAAACCATATCAGGCTTGGATGCGTAAAGCTCTCGCTCCAGATGAGCCAATGCTTTAGCAGTGTCTTCTAGCTTGGCTGTATTTTCCTTGCCCACTTCGGGGATAATTAAAGGTGGGTGGGGGACAAAACAAGCAAAAGTTATCATAAAAAATTTATTATAAGCTTAAAGCTGGGCCAATTGGATGCAAATTCAAAACTTTATTGGGGACAGTGATGATATTAGTCCACTTATAGCCTAGAGTTTCAAAAGTATTTCCGTCTGGAATTAGACGCCTCTCTCCACCAGATACTACAAAAACATCTTTGTGATCAGCTTTTTTAATCAAGGTTCCATCAAGTAGCTTGACTGGACCGCCATACTCATACTTATCAAGAGTCTTGCTAGTTACTGACTTGGTTTTGATATTTGAATAATTGGCTTTCAGGATAGTATTATCAATAATAGCGTATTTTTTACTGTTCTTTACATAAAAAATTTCTTTGGTGGTCATATCCTGCAATATTTCTTCTTTAGGACTTAAGTCACTGCCTGTCAATTTTTCACCATCGCTATAATTAGTTAACTCCGCTTCACTAGCATCAACAATCTCATCGGGATTATAGCCTAATTGGCGAAAAGCCTCATCAGAAACTATCAGACGTTTATTTAAACCGTCTATTAAATAACGATTACCGCTAGGATCTTTAACTACTGAATAATTAACATAGCTTATAATCGGACCCTTGGCATATTTATTTATTTCCTCGCTACTGACACTCAATATTTTGTTAGGATCAAAACGCGATACTAGGGCGCTCATTGAACCTAGGGCCAATCTTTGCCCTCCCCAAACCAAATAAACTGTTTGATCATTACCATCTTTGGCTTTTAAGAGTGACCCTTCGGGAAAAATACCAGAAATTATATCTGGCGTAGAACCGCCAAAACCATATCTATTCCATAAAGTAGCAAATAACTTGTTGCCGTGGATATGAGGGGTGTAAACATACAAAGCCGCCGTAATACGGTTAGCTGGCTGAATCTCCACTCCATCAGCTGTACAAGGCCAGTCAGAATTATGATCATCAATGCAAGATTTTTTATTAGGTTGGTAATCATATTGCTCAATATTATCTATATACCACCTAAATTGTAAAGCGGCTGATCTGACTTGTTTACCAAAACCCTTGAATCTAGGATTGCAATCAGAACCATCAAAACAATAATACCCCATAGAAAAATCCAAACCTCGCTCATCAAAAGAAGGGTTCTCAATCAAACCTTGTTCTTTCTGCAACATGGTCAATAAAAATTTAGGGCTAATTTTGGCTTCTTGAGCGGCATTGTAGATTATCTCCGTAGCACTGCGTTCTTTAAAATACTCAGCCGTGGAATCCTGCGATAATTCTAAAGGTCCAGGATTATTGCCAAAATACCAATAGTTACTCAAATAACTATTTTTATCTTGCAAAAAATTCTTTATCTCCACTTGATTAAAAGAAGAAAAATCTTGCGCCTCGGCATCAGATATTATGTTATTATAATCAATTTCTTGAGCTTTGGCCCCAAAATAGGGGACAGTGAGCAAAAAAAAGCTAATAATTAGCATAATTTTGGCAAAATAATTACTCATTTTTGTACAAATTTTACTTATTTTTCTTAATTTTTAGGTTTAAAAACCAAGTTTGTATATTATAGCAAAAATTCAGCAAAATTACCATTGATTTTTGCTTATATTTGGGCTAAAATCAAGGCATGGAAAATAGAAGATTATTTATCAGCCTGCCCCTAGAGCCGGCCCTTACTAAACAGCTTGTGACAAAATTTAAAAAATTGGATTTGCCTTGGGAAAAGCTGAAAACTGTTGACCCTCAGCATATACATATCACCCTAAAATTTTTAGGTGACACGCCTATAGACAGAATCCCTGAAATAATTGATGTTCTAAACTTAGTGTCATCAAGGATAAATTATTTAGAATTAAATATTAAGGGGACTGTAATTTTCAACAAAGCTAGGCCTCAAGTTCTATCGCTGGAAATAGACCCCAATCAAAAACTCCAAAATCTGCAAGCGGCTATTGAAGAAGTTTTATATCAAGCCGGCCTATCAAACAAAGACATGCGCCGATTTTCACCTCATTTAACTATGGCCCGCGTCAAGCAGTCTGCTGATTTTTCTGAGTTTAAAAATTTTTTAGATTGGCCCCTACAGCTATCTTTCAACGCCAGCTATTTTGAATTACAAGAAAGCGAGCTAACTAAGCAGGGTCCAGAGTATAGTGTTTTACAAACTTTTGATTTATGAAAGAATACCAAATACTGGGAGTCAAGGTCCAGACTATTGCCGAGCATGTCGCTAAGCACACTCTCAATGACTTTTTAAATTCCGACAGCCAGCATCAAATCGTTACTGTCAATCCAGAGTTTGTCATTGCCGCCAAACGTGACGCTCAATTTTTACAAATCATAAATAATGCCAGCCTAGCTACTATTGATGGCACTGGGCTTATTTTTGGTCTAAAATTTTTGGGACAAACTATATCTTTAGATGAAAGATTAACTGGCGTCAGACTAACTGAAATGCTCTTAGACATGGCCAACAACCACAATCACAAAATAATGCTTTGCATCTTAAGCCACGGCTTAACCTCAGTCCAAGAACTATTTATGGCCATCAAAAACAAATATCCTCATCTAGATTTTCAAGTAGCTGATGAAAATGATGTTTTAAGTAAAGCCCAAAACTTTTCGCCGGATATAATTTTGGTTGGCTGGGGCGCACCACGCCAAGATTTGTGGATAGCAGAAAACTTAGATAAAGTACCCAGTGTTAAAGTGGCTATCGGCGTCGGCGGGACTTTTGACTTCATTTCTGGTAAAATAAAGCGAGCCCCCAAAGCATTGCGTAGTTTTGGCCTAGAATGGCTATGGCGGCTCCTGCGCCAGCCTTGGCGACTAAAGCGCATAAATCGCGCCTTAATTGTATTTCCATGGCTAGTGATTAATTATAGATTAAAAAAATATGGCAAAAGTAAAGACTAGATTTGCTCCTAGCCCCACCGGGTATTTGCATATTGGCGGCCTGCGTACCGCTTTGTTTAGTTATTTATTTGCCAAAAAAAACAAAGGCGATTTTTTATTGCGCATTGAAGATACTGACCAGCAAAGATTAGTACCGGGAGCGGCGGAAAAATTAATCGCTACTCTAAAAAACCTAGGCCTCAAGCCTGACGGTCGAGTTGAGCATCAATCACGCCGCCTTAAGCTCTACCAAACTGCCGTTGCCAAATTAATCCAAGATAAATACGCTTATTACTGTTTTTGCTCCAGCGATAGATTAGCCAAATTAAGAGAACGGGAACAAGCGGCCAAAAAAGTACCAAAATATGACGGCCATTGCCGATCTCTTACAATAGAGGAGTGTGCTAACAGAATCAAAGCCGGCGAAAAATATGTAGTTAGATTCAAAATCCCTAGCGAACAAAATATCACAGCCCAAGACACTGTCTATGGCAAAATCTCTGTCAAAAGCGAGGACTTAGATGATTTTATTATTCTAAAATCCGATGGTTTCCCCACTTATCACTTAGCCAATGTAGTTGATGACCATGATATGGCTATTACTCATGTTATACGCGCTGACGAATGGCTACCGTCACTACCTAAGCATATTTTGTTATATAGAGCTTTTGGCTATACTTTACCGACCTTTGTCCACTTGCCACTTTTGCTTAACCCCGATAAGTCTAAATTATCCAAACGTCAAGGCGATGTGGCTGTTGAAGACTACCAAACCAAAGGTTATCTAAAAGAAGCTATGATTAATTATGTGGCACTCTTGGGATGGAATCCAGGAAGTGATAGGGAAATGTTTTCCTTGGATGAACTGACAAATGAATTTTCTCTAGAGAAAATTAACAAATCTGGGGCTATTTTTGACATCAAAAAACTTAATTGGTTTAACGCCGAATACATCAGACATATTGTCCAGAAAAAAGATAAACACTATCAGGCTTTACTTAAACAGATAGCTAGCTTCATGCCAGAGCAAAGCGATAGGGCGCAGGATCTACTTAAATTGTTTGGCAACCGCTTAGAGTATCTGGGGCAATTGCCGGAATTATCAAAATTCTTATTTGAGCTGCCAGATTATAGTCCTAATCTTTTGATTTTCAAGAAAAGTGATAAAACCAAAACTAAACAAGGTTTGAAACTAGCTTTGGATATTTTAGAAAAGTTGCCTGCCAAAAAATGGCAAGATAAAGACCTGCAAGAACTGCTACAAAACCTAGCTAATACCCACGGACTCACAGCTGGTGATATTTTCTGGCCAATTAGAGTGGCTCTATCTGGTTTGGAAAAAAGCCCTTCTCCCACAGAAATACTAGAATTTTTAGGTAAAAAAGATAGCTTAAAACGTCTAAAAATGGCTATAAATAAACTAAAATAAAATTTGCCAATATTGTTAAAAAATGCTATAATATAAAAGATGTTCCAACATTTCCACCCATGTTAAAAATAAAAACAAAAAATAATAGAATAAAAGCCATTTTTTTGACCATCTCTTTGTGGAGCTGGCTTTTTTATCCCTCAAATTTAAAGGCGACCGAATATACCCTAGATAATCTAGATAGCATAGAGGTCTGGCAAATAAATCAAGATATCAATGAAAAGAGAGCGGCTATACAAGACATGAAAGACCAGATTAGCGTCTATCAAAAAAATATAAATGCCAAACAAAAAGAAATCAATAATTTAGCCTCGCAGGTCAGCACTCTCAATGAGAGTATTGCCAAGATGAATCTAGAAATAAAAACAGCCGAGCTAGAAATAGAAACCACTAACTTAAAAATTGAAAATATTGGCCTAAAAATTCAAGCTAAAGAAAAGGAAATTGATGATGAAAAAGAAAATCTATCAGAAATACTCCGGGCTCTGCATCGTGAACAACAAAAAAATACTTTATTAGAAGTCTTATTGCTTAATAATAATTTTAGTGATTTTCTAGCTGACCTTGACCGTCTAGAAAATATGCAAAGTGGTCTAGTTGATGGAGTAGAACAGCTCAAAACCATCAAAATAGCCATGAATAATGATAAAAGCTCCCTGGAAGAACAAAAAGTAGAATTAGACACTCTCAAAGGCATACTAGATTCTAAAAAAGCTGGCTTAGATGGACAGAAGCAAACTAAAAGCTATTTGATGACTGTTACTAAGGGTCAGGAATCTAAATTCCAAGCTCTCTTAGAACAAGCCAAAGAAGAACAGGAACAAGCCAACCAGGATATTATCTATCTAGAAAAAATTGCTCGAGAAAAAGCTAACCGGCAATTACAGCAAGAGGGCATAAAAAATATCCAAGGCTTAATCTGGCCAGTAGCCTCTCATACTGTTACTGCCTATTTTCATGATCCTGACTATCCTTACCGCTATGTTTTTGAACATCCAGCTATTGATATTGCTACTCATCAGGGCACACCCATAAAAGCGGCTGAGGCAGGCTATGTTGGTAAAGCCCGTGATGGCGGCAAAACCGGCTATAGTTATATTATGCTTATCCACGCTGATAATCTCTCCACTGTCTATGGTCATGTTAACGAAATCAGTGTTAGCAATGACCAATTTGTGACCAAAGGACAGATAATAGGCTATAGTGGAGGCATGCCAGGCACTCATGGGGCTGGACCACTGACAACTGGTCCTCACCTTCATTTTGAAGTTAGATTGGGCGGCGTGCCTATAAATCCTTTGAACTACCTACCTTAGTAATATCAAAAATAATTTATAACGGGGCTAATATTAGCCAAAAAATAAGGTTTTAGGCCTTATTTTTTGTTTTTGCTAAGCCCTAGGGCTTGACAAATGTTTAAATATGGTGTAGTATATATCCTACGTTTATGTACATTCTACTTGATGGATATATCTGGCCGAAGCCGTGATAGCTGTTGTGTTTCACGCCCTAATCTTCTCGTAAGCGGGGTGTTGGAATCCTAAGCACACGCTCAAATGCTGGATAGTCCATCAAACTTTTGGCTCGCAAGAGCCTTTATATACCTGGGTGCGACCGCAGGTCGCACCATTGGAACGGAGCGGAGGCATGACAACCTCCCTTCTTTTTTTACAAAAAATTATTCTTGCCAAGTATAAACTTCAAAAGCGGCTTGGCCCTTGGGGTTATCAATAGTTCTAACACTAATGTTTTTACCAGCCAAATTACTAAGTAGGTTTTGAGCCGCCTCACTGCGATAAGCTGGCTCTTTGAGTAAAATCTGATCACTAGCCACAATAAAATAAAAATATTTTATGCCAGCCTTAACAAAAAAATCTTGACCCTGAGTATCCAAAAATTCCTTATAGCTCTGCGCTTTAATCACTGGCCAAGCATGATAAATAGACAGGCGCTCCAAATACCACATCTGTGGTATATTATAAGTATTATCATCGTAGATAATTAAGGCCGGATAAAGCGCCTTGCCCTGAGCCTTATCTTTATCTAAAGCTTTATTTTGCCAGTCACCCAAAAAATTATATTTTAAATTAAAAACTACTGCCGGTGTTTTATCAGATAATTCCTTGTCTAAATAATTACCAAGCTCATGGTAACCCCAATTATAAGTATCAAAACTAGTAGGGGAGTAAAGCCAAATTTTTCGGCCATAAGGATAACGCACTAAATAGGTATTGCTAATATACAAAAATTCTCCCAACATAAATAAAACCAAAATAGCTATGGCTAGCTTTTTTTTATTGCTCAAAAATTTTTCATAAAAATCCCACAGGGCCACGGCTACTATCAATACCAAAAACGGGCTAAGCATTGTCAAAAAACGATAGCTGGGCCCAATCTTCAAAATCAAAATTAATAAATAAAAAAATGAAATTAGTATTAAAAGTTTAGCCGCTTTAACTCCTTGTTTTATAGTAAACAATAAATATATAAGGGAGGCTAAGCTTAATAACAAAAATCCATAAAAATACGTGCCCAGCATATTGGGACCAAACTGGCTTAGCCTATCAGCCAAAGTGCCAATGTCTTTACCGGGCGCCACAGACCAAACAGCCGGTACCTTCCCCAACATATAAGAAATTTGAAAATCCAAATGGCCAGTGACCTGAAATAATTTGAGGTTATAAATCAAAACCGGTAAAAATAAAACTAAGCTAATGATAAAACTCTGGTAAAAATGCCGATTTTTAAAAGCTGGCCTATCAAAAATCAGTAAATAGGTCAATATAATCGGCACTACTATAAAAGTAGTGTATTTAGTTAGCATACCCAAACCCAGAGCCACACCCATGAGCCACCAATATCTGTGATTATCTTTAGCTAATATAAAAAAGTATAGTGTAAGCAAAATAAAAAATATCACATAGGCCTCTTGCAAGCCGAGGCGGCTAACATATATATGATTATTATTTATAGCCAAGAGTCCGGCCGCCAAAAGTCCAAGTGGCTGGGAAAATAATTTTTTACCAATCAGATAAAGCAAATAGACCGAGAGTATGCCCAAGAGAGCTGAGGGCAGGCGATAAGCAAAATTGGTCTCGCCAAAAATTTTCATGGATACATGCTGTATCCAAAACACCAAGGGCGGATGGTCATGAAAAGACAATTTGGTCCAAGCTGGAATATGCCCGTCAAACCACTCTAGCGGTGTAGTCTGGTCTTGGGCGGCCGCAAAGTCCAGTGGCCCGACAGACCTAAAGGCATATAAAATTTCATCAGTCAAAGGATCACCGCGATCTAAATAAGCCAGACGAAAAAAAGAGGCAAGCACTAAGATGATGATCAAAAAATACTTTTTAAACTTCATAGTTTAATTTTTTAAAGGATGAAATTTGGTATGAGTTTTTTCAGCATAGCGATCAGAAGCATGGACATAGCGAGTAGTAGTATCTAATGACTCGTGCCCCAAGAGTATTTGGATAGCGGCTGGGTTAGCCCCATTTTCCGCTAAATAAGTAGCAAAGCTATGGCGGATAGAGTGAGCCGAGATAGGAATGTTAATAGACAAGAGCTCCCTATATCTTTTTATTTTTGCTTGTAAATAGTTGGTAGAAATTTTTTTGTACTTATCACTGGTATTGAGCCCGCGATAGGGGATGAAAAAATACGGCGAGTCATCATGGCGAGTTTTAAGATAAGCTTTGAGATGCCGTATAGCCCGGGCCGTCAAATAGACAAAGCGTTGTTTCTTGCCCTTGCCCATGACATAGATGCGACCTGATTCATCTAGTTGTTCTTTTTTAAGAGACAATAATTCGGAGATACGCATGCCAGTTGCAAATAAAGTCTCCAGCATAGCTCGATTACGCAATTTTACTTTTTCATCAGTTTCAAAACGAGTTGGCGCTTCAATTAATTTTATGAGCTCTTGCATCTCCGGCACTTGGCCGTATTTTTTTTCTGTCTTAAGGAGCTTGATAGCGTCAGCGGTAATTGGTGTCTTATAATCAACATCTACTAAAAATTTTAGATACGAACGCAGGGCTGACAAAATACGATTAATACTATAACTGGATAGTTGGCCAACACCATGCTCATGGCTAGCGGTGAGGCGTGAGGTAGAGGAGAGGTAGGCCTTAAATTTGATAATTGACCGCTTACTCAAATCTTTAAAAGCAGTATCAATGTCATCATTTAAAAAATCTTCAAAGGTCTGAAGATCTCGTTCATAACTATAAACTGTCTCCGCTGAATAATTATTTGATTGGATGCCTTCCAAGAACTCATCTAAGAGGGGAAGGGAGTGTTTTTTGCTTTTAGCCATGTATATATTATAAAACCATATTTTATAGATGTCAAACTGAGTGTAAGAGTTATTATACGCAGTTCAATTAGGCGTAAGTTAAAGGGCTAAATAGCCATTAGCCCACTGCCCTACTGACATTTTACTTAAAATAAACTTTATCGCCAAAACGCACATCAATATAATTTATGTCACCGCCAGATATTGTCCCCGCTTTTAAGACGCGGGCTAAAGCTTCAATCTGTGGCACTATGTCCTCTTTAGCGTCCATTTTTATATAAAAGCCCGAATTGGTGTATAAGTCTAGGGTCCAGTCATTATTTATGGCTATTTTACTCAAAATAAGCCTGTCAGCTATAAGTTCGGGCCACTTTAGGTAAATCTGATTGATTTTATCAACTTCTTCTCGGCTAAAAATCTCATCTGAAGTTGCTTGCCACTCTCGGCGGTCTTCTAAGAGCAAATATTTGCTATCAGGAGCCTCTATTTGCCGATTTAAGAAGCCTTTGGCATCTAAAAGGTATAAAGCACCGTTCTTCTGCCACATAAAATATGAGGCTTTTTCTTTAACGGTTATTTTTAAAGTATCAGGGAATTTTTTGGCTATTTGAGCTTCATCTAAGTTATAAGTATTGACCAAGAGTTCTTCTAGTGGCTTGGTTTTTAACAAAAAATAATTATCATTTTTAAAAATAAGGAAACGGGATTGACTTAATGGTTCAGCTAAGGTGGCGCTTAACTCCTCTACAGTCAGATCTTTATTGTTTATCAGCTTAATTTTATCTACTTTAAAAATTTTGGCTTGAAAAATACTTTGCAGTAAAAATAAAATTAAAATTGTCCAGATGATAGTAACAACTCTCTTATAACGCTTGGCTCTAGACTGGCTATAATAAGCACCCGGCATACGTCGTGGTTTTTGCGGCAAATGTTTGCGCCAAGTATCAATATTTTTTATGCGCCTATCCATTACTCTCCTCTTTTAATAAAAACCTATTTTATTATGTGTCGTTTAATATTAAATAATTACTCTGGGTATTTGCGGATTCAACTTTGTAACAACTTCATAATTAATTGTCAAACTAATTTTCGCCCAATCTTCAACTGTTACTTTATCAGCACCATCAGTGCCAAGTAGTGTTACTGTATCGCCCACCTTAACATCTAAGTCTAGTGGCAACTCCACCATAGTCAAGTTCATGCAAACATTGCCTCGTATAGGACACAAAACACCTCTTATAATTACACCGGCTTTATTTGATAACAAACGATTTAAGCCTTCCCAATAGCCCACTGGCAGGACTGCTAGCTGGCAATCGTGATTAGCCTTATAAGTACGGTTATAACCCACACTTTCTCCTTTTTTCAAGGGTTTGAGCTGTATAATAGTGGTTTTAAAGGCCAAAATTGGCTTTAAATCAAGGCTTATGGCCTCAGCCCTAAGTCTAGTCGGTTCACTGGGCCACAGACCATATAAAGACAAACCTAAGCGAATCAAACTAGCTTGAGACTGTGGCAAGCTAACGCTAGCGGCTGAACAAGCCGAATGAATTTTGATATCAGGAAAATTTTTAGTAATGTCTAAAAAAGTAGCTAACTGTTTTTGACTGAAATCTAGATCTTCGCTTTCTGATTCAGCATAATGGGTAAAGATGCTATTAAGCTTCACGTTGCTTTTTGACAAAACATAACCTATAGCGCTAGTGGCCTCCTCTACTCTGAAGCCTAGGCGTGAAGTGCCAGTGTCAATTTTTAAATTCAACAAAAAACTTTGATTTATTTTTTTGCCAAGATCATCTAGATAATCAATAGTTTTTAAATCATAAACCGGCAAAGATATAGCTCGACGAGCGGCCAATTCTAGCTTGGCTTCGTCTCTGTCAAAATAACTCAAAACCATAAGCGGCTTAGAGGTTATATCTAACAGTGACAGAGCCTCATCCAAATTAGCTAGTGCCAAACCACTAGCCTCAGGGGCTTCATTTAGAATCTTCACTACTTCTCTAACGCCATGGCCATAAGCATTACTTTTGACGACAGGCCAAATTTCTGATTGCGGCGCTATATTTTTAAATTGAGCTAAGTTATGAAGTAAATTTTTTTTGCTGATTTCTATCCAAGTTAAAGGCATTATTTTTTCAAAAATTTCTTACCTAAATATTTCTGCAAAACTTTGGGCACAGCCACTGAGCCGTCCGACCGTTGGCACTGTTCTAAGATAGCCGGTACGATACGGCTAGTAGCCAGGCCAGAAGCATTGAGCGTATGAACAAATTTGTTTTGGCCGTCTTTGTCCTTGAAACGGATATTGCCACGCCTCGCTTGATAATCAAGGGCATTAGAAATACTGCTGACTTCTTTGTAGATATTCATACTAGGTATCCAAACTTCAATATCTACGGTCTTGGCCATAGCGGCACTGGCATCGCCGGCCGCCAATTGCACTGAATTGTAGTGCAGACCCAAGCCCTCTACTAATTTTTCCGCATTCTTTTTTAATTCTTCAAAGGCCGGCCATGAATCATCGGGCTTAGTAAACTGAAACATCTCAATTTTATTGAACTGATGGCCGCGTATCATTCCCCTTTCCTCTGCCCTATAAGCGCCCGCTTCTCGGCGAAAGCAAGTAGAATAAGCAAAATATTTTATGGGCAAATTTTCTGCCACTAAAATCTCATCACGATGATAATTACCCAACATCATCTCACTGGTAGCATTAAGGCAAAGCTTGTCCTGAGTCCAATACAAGTCATCGCGAAACTTGGGCAAATGCCCAGAAGTATAAGCTGATGTTTCGCTCAGTAAAAACGGCGGTAACATAAAAGTATAGCCATTTTTGCGATGAAAATCTATAAAATAATTTAAGAGTGCCCACTCTAGTAGCGCGCCATCACCTTTGTAAACCCAAAAGCCATTACCGGACATCTTCACACCACGCTCATAATCAATCAGATCCAATTCTTTGGATAAATCAACATGGTTTTTAAAAGCAAAATCAAACTTTGGCTTTTTACCATAAGTCTTGATAACTTTGTTATTTTCCTTGCCACCAGCCACTACATCATCGGCTACCATATTAGGCAGGGCCGATAATTCAATATGCAATTTATCAACTACCCCAGCCAACTTTTCATCAAGGTCCTTAATGGCTTGGCCAACCTTTTTCATGGCTTTAATGGTCTTGTCGTCTGGCTTGGTCTTGGAAAATTTATTGCGCTCAGCTTTTAACTCTTCGGATTTAATCATCAACTCTCGCCGCTCATCATCTAGCTTAATAATTTTATCCAAATCAAAATCAGTCTTGGCCAAACGTTTAAGCAGATTCGCCTCAACCTTATCTTTATTTTCCCTAATAAATTTTAGATCCAACATAAATTTAACAAATAATTAAGCATTAGTCATAAGGCTTTGCAATTCGGCTTCTAATTTTTCCATGGCTATCTTAATAATTTCCCAGCGATCAGTCTCTTGAGTAAAATGTGTTTGTTCCTCTTTTAAACGAGCCAGCTCCTCTCTTATTTGAGCCATTCTTTGTATTTTATTTACTTCTTCCATATAGTTTTATTTTAATTTATAAATTTTTATTATTTTTTCGGCCGCATAGTAGGAAATAAAATAACTTCTTTGATATTATCAATATTGCCTAGGAGCATTACCAATCTATCCAGGCCAATACCAATACCAGCTGTCGGCGGCATACCGTGCTTCAAGGCCTCTACAAAATCATCATCAGCCCCTTGAGCCTCCTCATCGCCTTGACTGCGCAATTTCTTTTGCTCTTTAAAACGTTCGGCTTGATCCAAGGGGTCATTGAGTTCGGAAAAAGCATTACATAATTCGGCCCCCATAGCTACTAATTGGAACCTTTCTACATAATCTGGCCTATCAGTTATCTTTTTGGCTAGTGGCGACAAAGCCAAGGGATGGTTGATTAAAAACACTGGTTGAATGATTTTGGGGCGAACAAATTTTTTGTACAGCTCATCTAGGACCTTGCCCCGGCCCCATGACTTATCAATGGCCAGCCCTTTTTGCTTAGCCAATTTAAATAATTCATCATCACTAGTCTTATCCAAATCAAATTTAAATTCTTTTTCCAAAAGTTCTTTAAAATCTAAACGCGGATAAGGCGCCTTAAAATCAAGCATAGCCTCAGCACTCTTAATCTTGGCCTTATTGTTATTAATCTTTTTAACCAACCACTCAAAAAACTTTTCCGTAAACTTCATCAAAAACTCATAATCTTTGTAAGCCCAATAAGCTTCTAGTTGAGTAAATTCAGGATTATGCTGATGATCAATACCTTCATTTCTAAAACAGCGGGCAATCTCATAGACGCGCTCATAGCCACCGATTATCAGTCTTTTAAGATAAAGCTCCGGAGCAACGCGCAAATACAAATCAATATCTAGAGCATTATGATGAGTCACAAAGGGCTGAGCCGTAGCGCCGCCAGCCACAGCTTGAAATACTGGCGTGTCCACTTCCATAAAATCATTATCATCAAAATACTGGCGAGACAATCGGATAATCTGACTGCGTAAATCAAAAATCTTTTTTACTTCTGGATTGACCAATAAATCCAAATAGCGCTTGCGATAACGCAAGTCTGGATCTTTGATGCCATAGTACTCGTCGGGCAAAGGTAAGAGAGCTTTGGCCAGTAAACTAAAATCTGAAACCAATAGCGTTTTTTCTTTAGTTTTTGTCAAAAAAGCCTTGCCTTTAAATTCAACAATATCGCCCTCATCAATGTCTGTAAAAGCTTTATAAACATCCTCACCTAAATTGTCCTTTCTCAAAAAAGCTTGTAGGCGTCCACTCTGATCAACAAAATGTAAAAAACATGAGCCGCCTTGACGCCTAAGGCTCACTATCCTGCCGGCCAAAACCACACTTTTATTTTTTTTCAATAAATCGGAAAACTGCTCCAAAAATAAAGCAACGCTTAAATTGCGATGGCTAATAGCTGGATAAGCTTGGGCACCTATAGATTTTATCTGTTCTAACTTGTGCAGGCGCTGTTTATATTCATCATTGATGTCTACTATTTTGTTTGGCTCACTTAACATAATTTTTATAATTTATAAACTAATCATACCTAATTTTGCCCCAAAAATCAAGATAAACTTAAGTAATTTTTGGCAATTTTTGGCCGCGAAACTTCCACAAATATTTAATAAAGCTAACAATATGATGCCGAGCTGAGCGAGAAAACAAACTCTTGGACAAATTTTCTGAAGCTGACTGGCGGCGATGCAAATGAATCACTTCCGCTTCGCCGATATAGGCTACTTTATAACCAGCTTGCCAAAATCGCCGCGACCAATCCAAATCTTCCAAATACATAAAATAACGCTCATCTAAATAACCGACTTTAGCTACTGTCTCTCGCCTAAAAATCAAACAAGCACCAAATAACGCCGGCACATAAGCATTATGGTAATGATCAAAATCTTTCATCAGATATGTATCTAACCACTCCTCTCCTCGCTTAGTGTTGGCGAGCCAAGTCCGTCTATAAAATGGCAAATGCCAATCAGGAAAACTAGTGCAAGAATATTGCACGCTCTTATCAGCATTGATAAGCCGCGGACCAGCTAGACCAACTTCTGGGTGTGCCTCTAGATAATCATACATTTTGACTATAGCCTCATCAGATAAGATGGCTAAGTCGGGGTTGCAAATTAAAACATAACGGCCGCTGGCCGCTTTGATACCTAGATTATTGCCATAAGCAAAACCGCCATTTTTCTGGCTCTGAATAAATTTTACTTGAGGGAATTTTTCTTCTACTATTTCATGAAGTCCATCATAAGAAGCATTGTCAACCACAATAATTTCATGTTCATAAGGCAATTTTAAATCTACCAAATTTTTTAACAATTCTTTGCTTAAATTTTTATTATGATAATTTAAAATAATAATTGATAAATCCATATTATTTAAACCAACGATTAATGTCAGCAGCTTCGGCTTGTCTATATTTAAAAATAAATTTTCTTTTTTTCCTAAACTTGAGCGTCAAGTACCAAAATTCTTTTGGTCCTATTAAACTAGATCGCTCAAACAAAAGCAAATAGAAAAACTTACCTGATTCATAAAGAAAAATTGACCAAAAATCTCTAAATATATCCTTAGAAAAAGAATTCTTATACAAGGTGAGCAAATGATTGCGGTAAGACAATTTATTGGCCAAGCCGCGATTTTTTCTAGCCTGGTTCACATTGACAGTGCGATGATGCCAAGCATAAGCGTCAGTGAGGAGCCAATTTTGCCAAGAGGCCAAACGCAGACGCCAGGCTAAATCCACATCTTCTTTGTAAGCAAAAAAATCTTCATCAAAATATTCCCAATGCCCATCGGCGAGTTGCTGGGCTACCATAGAGAGAGCCTTGCGGCGAAATAACACCAGAGCACCAGACAAACCAAAAACCTCTTGATTATCTATAGCAAAATCTGTCTGACCACTGGCCCAGTCATAAACTTTACGCTGACGATTTATCTTCAGGCCAAAAGAATCAATGGTGTCAGTCTTGGCACCTTCAGCAAAATTCCAATACATGAGTTTGCCAGCTACAGAGCCTACGTGAGCATGCTTATCCAAAAAATGTACTACTTTAGCTAGATAGTCTGGCTCCAAAATAATATCCTGATTTAAAATTAAAACATAATCAGAATCTGACCAATTAATCAGCAAATTGTGGGCTCTGGCAAAACCAATATTTTTCTTTTGTTTTATCAAACTAGCCTCTGGAAAATTATTTTCAATTATCTCTACTGACTTGTCACTGGAGGCATTATCTAGTACCAAAAGCTGCCAATCAGTAAAGGTCTGATTTTTAAGACTGTTGATGAGCCACGGCAAATATTTTTCACCGTTCCAAGTGACTAAGCTGATAGTTACTCTATATTTCTTTTTATTATTGATCATACTCCAAAATAGTACTACTAAGCATTAAAACTCCTAAGCCTAAAGGATGATTGATATAGGGGCTAAAAACATGGATAATAACTAAACTGCTAACTATAGATAAAAGCGGCAAAGCTACTGGATTTGAGGCCAATTTTAAATATCCTTGCCTATAAATTAGCATTAAATAGACCAAAAAACCAGCTACTAAAAATAATCCGCCTTTTAGCCACATATCTAGCCAGCCCCACTCAAAAGCATAGGTAGTATAAAAACCGCTAGGGTTATCAATATTTTTTATTCTTGGATCAGATGAATAATAGCTAATCTCTTTGCCAAAGCCTTGACCAAAAATCGGCGCCTTAACTATCCCCTGCCACAAAGGCTTGAGTAGTTGCTCACGGCTGCTGATAGCGGCTTCACCGCTATCAATAGTCCTTTGTGTAAAAATGTTTAAGCTATGAAACTTTGGAACGTTGAATAATAGCTCCACCAATAAACAGGTGCCTATAACAACTAGAAACAAAGTAAAAAATTTTCTAGTTGTAATTAACTCGCGTTTATAAATAAAGATATTAACTGCTAAAAATACAAAACCAACTATAAGGCCCAGCCAAAAACTGCGCGACAAACTGACATACAAGGCGCTAGAAAAAATTATTAGAGCCACAAAAGCACTTTTATTTTTATGATTTTTTATTATTTCCCAAACTGACAAAAACCAAGCCACTAAGACATAAAATTGTGATTGCAAAAAGACTCGGCTAAAGCTTCCCTCAAAACTAGTCACAAAACCAGTCCTAGTGTCCCGGAGCCATTTGTAGATTGCTACCATATCCAATCCCGGGTAGCTCTGAACAAAAAAATTGAACACCACTAAAGTCTTAATAGCCACAACCAGTGCCGCCGCTTTGATAATATTTAAAATAGTTGGCAAATAATCACGCCTATAAACTTCCTGCCAGACTGGCAAGTATAGTAAATACAAATAAGCATTGGCATCTAAAAATATACCGGTCAAAGGACGCTCGACAAAATAGGCTATCAAGCTAGCTATAATAACTGCCAGCAAAATCAGAGACCAGACAATGCTTATCTTTTTATTTTTAAAAAAAATCAAATTCTTTAGAGAAAAAATATTTTTTACAAAAAACACAAAAATTACTATTAGAAAAATAGTCAGGCGCAAACCAAAATAAGAATAGCCAATAGTATGGCCCAATGATCCCCAAGTGAGCTCGGCTAGCGGTATATACAGACCAAACTCCGGCCTGAGCCAAACACAGACAAAAGTCAAAAGAGCTACTAAAATTAAAATAATAAAATTAAAAGACTCAAAATTAAAAGCCAAGGCTAAGAAAATCTCCGCCAAGATAAATACCCCCAGCCAAAACCACAGACTATTCGTCTTGATGTTTGAGCCAAATAACATAAAGTAGTGTCAAAACTAAATTAACAGGTATGACAAATAAAATCAACAGCCATTGCCAAATTGGCTGATGCTTAAAAAAATAATAAAATAAACTTTTATCAAAAATCCATTGCCGCCTGAGCATATTGCGCTGGCTAAAGCTCTCGCCACCATAGTGGATGACCGATAAATGAGGCACGTAGCGAATGTCTAAAAATTTCTTTTTGGCTCGCTTACAAAAATCAACTTCTTCAAACCAGACAAAAAAATGCTCATCAAAAGTGCCAATTTTCTCAAAAACCTCTGGCCGAACCAATATGGCCGCCCCCATAATCTGCTCAACCGACTGCTCTTGGCTATAATCAAAGTCTTTAAACAAATAATGAGACAAAAATTTATTGCCCACCAAAACATTTCTTAGTTTTAAGAGCACCATTACTTGCGATAAAAGATCTGGAAAACGGCTAATTGAGAGTTGGGTTGAGCCATCAGGATTTATAATCTTTGGGCCAACAATGCTAACTTCTGGATGGCCGTCTAAATAGTCTATAGCCTGACGGAAAAACCCTGGCACAATCTCGGTATCAGGATTTAACAACAAATAATAACGGGCCTTGGCCTGTTTCATGGCCAGATTATTGGCTCGGGCAAAACCAATGTTGCGCGCCAGAGAAATCATAGTCACTTGAGGGTATTCCACCATGACCATTTCTGGCGTGCCATCACGAGAATCATTGTCTACTACCAAAATCTGCAATTTTAGGCCATCGCTGTTGGCTAAAATAGAATTGAGACATTTTTCCAAAAGCGGCCTGACCCGCCAATTAACAATAATAATTGCTAAATCTGCCATACTAATCCAATTTATTGTTGATTAATTCTAACATACGGCTAACCGTGTTAAACCAAGAATATTTTTTAATAAATTCTTGACGCTCTTTTTGCTGAGACTTATTATCAGCCTCAAGAGCGACATTTAGCTTCTTATTAAAATCTTCATAATCTTTGGCTAGAGCTATCATCTGATTGACATTGTCTGTGCCAATATTATCAGTAGCCACTACTGGTTTGCCACAAGCCAAATACTCATACATCTTCATAGGATTGGTGCTAGCGCTAAAGCCAGATTTTTTGTGCGGGATAATACCTACAGAAAATTGCTGGATATACATCGGCGCTTCTTCGTATTTTTTGTAGCCTAAGAAATGCACATTTTTGTTATCAGCAAAAATAGCCATAGATTTGTCTTGCTCATTCCAAACTGGACCGACAAGTACCAAAGACTTATCAGGATTTTTGTCAGCCAAATATTTAATCAGCTCAAAATCAACTTTATTTTGGATAACGCCTATATAACCGATAATCGGCTGTGGTAAATCAGCAATGTCTCTGTTGACTAAGGGAAATTTTTTGTTGTAATGATTGACATCAACTCCATTGGGTATCCAATGGACATTGGGCTGGTCATCAAAAAAGTTAACCAAATTTTTGGAAACAACAAAAATTAAATCAGCCGAATTCTTAATCTGTTCATAACACTTCTTTAAGCGCTCTACCTTACTGCTATAAGAAGAATGTAATAACCAATTATCAACTGCCTCAAAAACAGTCAATTTTTGACCCAAGATGTCCCAATAAGGCGCGGCCAACGGAAAAAATGACCAGAGAACTAAATCGCCAAAATTCAAAGACATGGCTACTTTTTTGATGCGCTTCATGGTTGACTTTGGCCTTAGCCAAAAAGTAATATCGGAATAAACATACAACTTATCAGAGACTTTGGTAATCTTGTAAGTCAATCCGCGCTTTACTACCTGGCCGTCTTTAAGATTCAAGACTAAGTCCTCTTTATAATTTCTGACCGCCCGCTTAAAGGTAATCGGCAAATAATCAACTGCCAAAATTTTGCCAATCTCGGGACGATTCAAAAGTTGTTTTAACACATGATAATTGCGATTAGAAACTCCGCCTTCCCATTCAGAAAAGTTGGACATATTAAGCATTATCAAATCCATTTGCTTCATAGTATTCTAAGATAAAATATTTTTTAAAATTTTACTCTGCTCACTCGTGCCTTTGAAATCTTGCGAACGCTTGTAGGCAGACTGCCCTAATCTCTTAGCTAGTGACGGATTATTTAACAACTCCTTGATATAACGCGCTAATTGGCAGATGCTATCTCTCTCTACTAATAAAGCGTTCTGACGGTGCTTAAAAATCTCTTTGGCACCACCACTAGAGCCGGCAATAATCGGCAAAGACAGGCTGGCGGCTTCCAAAAAAACTATGCCAAAACCCTCAACATCTATGGGATCATCCCGATGCGACATCACAAAAATATTGGCTAAGCGATAAAAATAAATCAAATCTTCAGAATCTATATTATCCTTAATAAAGACATTATTTTCCAAATGTTTTTCCTTGATCAAACTCTCCAGATAATCTTTATTTGGCCCTTGGCCAACAATAAAATATTTAAGGCTAAAGTCTGACCTCAGATGATCAACCGCTCTAATGACCAAATCCTGGCCCTTGCGCTTAACTAAGCGACCAACTGTCAGTATTACCTTGTCATCGTCTCCTAGAGCCAATTTCTTGCGCCAGGCCGCTAATTTGACTGGATCATAAGTACTATCAAAGTCCAAACTAGGATAAATCAAATGAATTTTAGCTTTGTCTAGGCCCAAGGTATCCAGACTTTCTTTAGTGCTAAGGCTATTAACAATTATGCCTTGGGATTCCATTAGTATCTTTTTGGAGACTTTTGACTTGTTGCGCAAAGCTAGATTAATGTCTAAACCGTGTAAAGAAATAAAATAGGGAACTTTTAAAAAATTAGCCAAAACCCCTAAAGGAAAAATATTGGGCGTTACAATCTGTTCAATCTGATATTTTTTAATAATGCTTTTTAATTTAAAAACTATAGGCAACCACGATGGTTTAATTGGCGACCAATCTAGTTTCAAATTAATGACAGAGTCACTGTTTTTGACTTCCATGTTATCAGTGACTACCAAATAATCATCCGAAGAAAAATGCTTAAAAAGACCATAGCAATAGTTGGCTATACCACCGCGCCAGGGGTAATATTCTTTTGTCAAAAGTAGAGTCTTTTTCATCTAGCTTGATTTAAAAATAGATTTTTTGATAAACAGCCAATCAGCCGGTTTAAATGCCCTAGTCAAAAACATTAGCAGGATATAAACTATGGCACCAATAGGAATAACCAAAAGCCAATTAATCATATTCTTAAAAAACATCACGACTAGTAGCATGACTAAACTGGAAAAAATACTAGCCAATATCGGCCACCAAAAAGTCTTGGGTAGTGTCACCACTCTTAGGGCGCCAATAAGATTTAAAGTAAATAAGAGTAAAGTGCTTAGGGATGAAGCCAAGCTAGCCCCCCAAATACCCAAACGCGGAATTAAAACCAAATTACCAATAATATTGACAACCATCACTATACCGATATTTCTAGTATTAATACGAGCCCTATCAGTGGCATTGAGTAGAGAAGAAAAAGCAAAATTACTAAACAAAAATGGAATAGAAGCAATCAGCACTTGAAGCGGCCATATAGAAAAGCTATATTGGCTGGTGTAAAGCCGGCCGACTATATGCTCAGCCAAAGCCATAATGCCAATTGATATAGGCAAAGAAATAAAAACCAAATATTGCCAAGCTCTGGCAAAAGTCTCAGCCAAGGCTTGTTTATTATTTTTAAAATAATTCGTAAAAGCTGGATAAAGAGCGGCCACAAAAGCCATTGGTATAAACTGCAGAGCAAAAGTAATCTTATAAGCCACGCTATAAAATCCCACGGCCGCATCACCCAAAAATATTTTTAGAAAAAAAGTATCTATATAAGCATAAACCTTGGTAAAAATAGCCGCCAAAGCAAACGGCAAAGAAATAAGCAATATCTTTTTAACTAAATCCTTTGAATAATATAACTTAAGCTTAGTCTGAAACTTACTGGACAAAATAATAATAGAATAAAAAAAGTTAAACAAACTGGCCATCATGAGCACTATAATAAAAACCCAAGTCTGATGAGTAAGACGCATTAGCGACAAGCCTAAGACCATGACAATAAGCTGAAAAATAATAGTGCCGCGGGATTCAAATTTTAGGCTCTGCCGGCCACGGATAAAAGCGTAAAAAAATATGGTGAAGCTATCAATAATAGAAATAGTTAGAGTCAGATAAATCAATAGCTTAACCGCATCGTTGGCAAATAATACTTGATTTAAAATCAAGACTATTATAGCTGTGAGTAATGAAAAAATGATTTTTAAGGTAAAAATCTGGCTAAACCAGTTATTAGTATCATCTCTTTCTTTGGCCACTTCTCTTATCAAAAGCGGCGACAAACCCAAATCCATCAGCACCGCAAACATCGTAGCAAAAGAAATAGCAAAAAAATACTGACCAGTAGCCTCTACTCCCAAATTTCTGGCTAAAAAAGTAAAGTAAATAAAAGACAAGAGCTTCTGTAAAATTAAAGCCATCATAAAAAATGAGGTATTAGCAGTGATTTTTTCAGCCGTGACCATGGGTCAATTATACCAGAATAAAACAAAAAAATAAATAGCCTTAAAATCATAAAAAGCCCCGATTTTCGGGGCTTTTTCTTGATAATTATAGTTTTAGCGCTTGCTCCATTGTGGGGCGCGACGAGCTCGTCTTAGACCTGGCTTCTTTCTTTCCTTAACGCGAGAATCTCTGGTTAATAATCCTTCTTTTCTTAGAGTTGTGCGCCATTCTTCGTTGATAGCTAGAAGAGCTCGAGAAATGCCATGCCGAATAGCATCAACTTGGCCCTTTGTACCTCCACCCTCTACTTTGATAGATATGCTGATATTATCCTGACCAGTCAATTTAATTGGCTTAAGGATGGATTCCTGCCATTCAAAATAAGGCAAATATTCTTTAAAGTCCTTGCCATTTACAATTATTTTTATCCCCTTGCCTTTGTCATGCAAAATTCTAACACGAGCCACAGAACACTTGCGGCGGCCAACGGCTGGAATATAATCTCTATTGTCAGTTTTAACTTTCATAATAAATTAGCTGATAATTAATCTCTTCATCCTATTAGGTCTGAATTTATTTTTTGGTAACATATTCAAAACTACCTTGCGCAAAGCTTCAGCTGGATTATTGGCCATCAGATCTTTAAGCTGGGTAGTCCTAATACCGCCAGGATAACCAGTAGTCCGGTGATAAACCTTCTGCGCCAATTTCTTGCCAGAAAATTTCATCTGCTTGACATTGGTAACGGCTACTTTATCACCGCCATCAATATGCGACTGATAGCTGACTTTATGCTTACCCTGAAGCAAAATCGCAATTTCACTAGCCAAACGGCCAGCGATTTTTCCAGTAGCATCAATTGTATGTGTATTTCTTTCCATAATCGTCTATATTGCTTTATACTAATTCAATTTGAACCATCTTGGCGCCATCGCCTTGGCGTGGTCCTATCTTGATAATCCGAGTATAACCGCCTGGCCTAGTCTTATATCTTGGCCCCAAGACATCCAAAGTTTTTTGCACGGCTTTCTTATCATGAAGTACGCGAGCAATTTGTTGCTTATTATGAACTGACTTTACTCTAGAACGGCTAATCACTTTTTCTACGAGTGGTTTAACTGTCTTAGCTTTAGCTTCAGTAGTTACTATCTTTTCATACAAAATCAAAGAAGTAGCTAAGTTTTCCAGCATAGCGCGGCGAGGAGCAGCAGCTCTATCCAAATGCTTTGTTGTCTTGCGGTGTTTCATAAAAAATTAATTATTCCTTTTTACTCTTTTTTTCCTTTTTAACTTTCTTTTCTTTGACTTCAGCTTTTGGCTCTTCAACTGCTTCCTCTGTCTCGGCTGGCTGAGCCATAAACAAAGAAAAATGATCTTTTAAAATCTCAGCGGCTCGAGCAATAGCACCAGAAGCATCAGTAGTACCGTCAGTTAAAATATCCATAGTCAATCTCTCATAGTTGGTCATTTCACCGACACGGACATTCTCCATGGTATAACCGACATTGAGTACTGGAGAAAAGCTGGCATCAATAGCAATGTTGCCGATTTCCAATTTCTCCTTGGCATCTTTTTGCTCAACGGTCACATAACCGCGGCCTTTTTCCACAGTCAGTTCCATCGCTAGCTTAGCGTTTTTGTCAGTCAAAGTAGCAATGACCAAGTCTTTATTGATAATCTCCACCTCAGAATTTTTCTTGATATCACCGGCCGTCACAGCTTTTTCGCCTTTGACTTCCAATGATAATTTTACTGGCTCTTCCGAAAAGGATCTTACTCTCAATTGTTTGAGGTTGAGCATTATTTCTACCAAATCTTCTTTGATGTAATCAACTGAATCAAATTCGTGCTGAGCGCCGTCTATCTTAAAAGCAGTGACAGCCGCCCCTTCCAAGGAAGACAAAAGTACTCGCCGCAAAGAATTGCCAACCGTCACCCCAAAACCGGGATAAAATGGCTCTATCACTACTTGGTAGCGATTGTCTTTGAGGTCCTTGACCGAAATTTTGTCTGGTAATGTAATTTGTCTCATGGTTGTGTTGATAAAAATATTTAATTTTTATTTTATTAACGAGAATAAAAGTCAACGATAAGAGGTGTGTCAATATTTTTGGGTAAATCATCACGACTTGGCATACTATTAACAGTAATAGTCATATTTTTCTTATCTACTGCTAACCAGCCAGCGGCTTCCGCTTCATTTAATTTTTCTTGGATATCTTTCCAATAACCCTTGCCGACTTTGCTTGGCTTTAGCTTGATGACTTGGCCAGGCTTGACTGAATAAGAAGGAATATTGGTATTTTGGTCATCAACGCTAAAATGGGCATGGCTTACCAGCTGTCTAGCCAAACGTCTAGTCTGAGCCAAACCAGCTCTATAAATCACATTATCTAAACGGCTTTCTAATAGAACCAACAAATTAACACCCAAATCACCGGATAATTTTTTGGCTTTATCAAAAGTCAGACGAAATTGCTTTTCTAGCAAACCATAAATAACTTTGGCTTTTTGCTTTTCCATAAGCTGACGACCATATTCAGATGGTTTGGAAAAAGCTTTTTTAGGTCCATGAATACCGGCGGGATAGTTACGACCCGGCATCTTCAAGGTATCAGCCACATTTTCACCAAAACGGCGGCTAGCTTTATGTCTCGGTTTTAAATTTCTTCCCATAAATATTAGTTATAAAGTCTTTAAAGTTAAAAAGTTGGAACGTGATTTAAACTTGTAAACTTGCCAACTTTTAAACTCGTCTAGGTTTCTTAGGCCGACAACCATTGTGCGGTATCGGTGTCATATCTTTTATAGATATAATGGCCAAACCATTGGCATGCAAAGCGCGAATAGCAGCCTCGCGGCCAGCGCCCACACCTCTGACAAAAACTTCTACTTCATTCAAACCATAATCTTTGACTTTTTCAGCGGCCACTCTGACGACAATACCAGCGGCATAGGGCGTAGCTTTTTTAGCGCCCTTAAAACCATTGAGTCCTGCTGAAGACCAGCCCAAGACATTACCTTGAGGATCAGTCAAAGAAATAATGGTATTATTATAAGTAGCCTGGATATGCGCCTGACCCTTCTTTATTGTCTTCTTTACTTTCTTTTTCGTTTTTACTTGCTTCATAATGATATACTAATCATCGAATAATAATTTTAAATATTATGTCTTCTGAGCGGCTTTAGCACGACCAGAACCCATAGTCACGCGCTTGTTGCCACGGACAGTACGAGAATTAGTCTTAGTGCGCTGACCTCTGACTGGCAAACCTTTGGTATGCCGACTACCGCGAAAAGATTTGATTTCTTTTAGACGCTTAATATTGGCGGCTTTATCGCGACGAAGCTCCCCTTCAACCCGAAGCACTTCAATCTTTTTTCTCAGTTGATTGACCTCATCTTCAGTCAAATCTTTGACCCGCTTATCAAAACTAATATTTAAGCTAGACAAAATCTTTTGAGAAGTAGTAATGCCAATACCATAAATATAAGTCAAAGATATTTCGACTCTTTTGTTGGTTGGTATGTTGACTCCTGAAATTCTCGCCATAATTTTAGTTTACAAGTTTTAAGGTTTTAATGTTAACAAGTTTTAAGACTATGAACTTTTAAACTTGCTAACTTTTAAACTTTCTAACGATTATCCCTGTCTTTGTTTGTGCTTAGGATTCTTACAAATACAAACGACGCGACCACTGCGTCGCACAATTTTGCAATCCTTACACATTTTTTTAACAGAAGCTCTAACTTTCATATTATTATTTATTTTCTAAATACTACTCTACCCTTGCTCATATCATAGGGGCTAAGTTCAACTGTCACCTTATCTCCCGGTAAAATCCGGATTTTGTTCATCCTCATCCGGCCGGATAAGTGAGCCAAAATCTCATGGCCGTTTATCAAAACAACCTTAAAATTAGCATTGGGCAGTAACTCAATTACCTCGCCATCTATTTCTAAAAAACCTTTTTTATTTACCTTTGGATCACTATCTATCATTTTTATACAAAAAAGGAATCCCTTGTGTAGGCAAAACTATACAAGAATTTTCCCTAAACTAACACAAAAAACATTAAAAATTAAATATGCCAATAAACGCCCCTATATTATACAGATTTTTTTGAAATTGTCAATTATTACTGGCAAATGGCTGATGGCAAATGGCTGATGGCCTATGACCTATGGCCAATTTACTATTTTTTTCGCTAATTTTAGCCAAAAAATTAACAATAGACCACTAATCAATCACTATTAGCAGTTAAACTAATAATTGAACCTCTTCCTGTAATTGGATGCCATATTTATCTCTGACCTGTTGTTTTATATAACTAATGAGCATGACCACATCATCGGATTTGGCCTGTCCCTTGTTGATTATATAGTTGGAATGTTTTTCCGATACTTGAGCACCGCCAATAGTATAACCCTTTAAACCAGTTTTCTCTATTATATAAGCGGCGGGAATTTTGCGATGCTGGGTAAATTTGTCAATCTCTATACCCCTAGCTTTTAAATCATCAATATTTGCGTCTTCAAAACGAACATTTTTAAAAATACAGCCGGCCGATGGCTCACTAGGTTGAGTATCCTGGCGATATTTTAAACGCTCAGCCACCAGTGTTCTGGCTCCTGACACATCACCGAGCTTTAATTCCAACTCTACCTCTAATATAATATAAGGTTTGGTTTTAAAAATACTGTGCCGATAGCTAAATTCTGCTTGACCAGTAGCCAGGCTCTGCAAATCAAAATTTTCATCCAAATAATTTATCTGCCTAATCACACTATCCATGGCTAGGCCATAGGTGCCGGCATTGCCTCTAACTGCTCCGCCCACTGTGCCGGGTATGCCGGCGACAAATTCTAAACCAGTGAGTTCATGATCCAAAGCTTGATTAAGCAGATAAGCCAAAAATACGCCTGCTCCAACTACAACTTTTTGTCCATCAAAATCCAATTTTTTGAGATTAAGCTTTATAACCAAACCTCTAAATCCCAGATCAGAAACCAATAGATTGCTACCGCCACCCAAAGCAAATATCTTTTGCCCATGCTCTTTGGCCCAAGCTACTGCCTCAACTCCCTCCTCTACTGACCCTACTTCCACAAAGTAATCAGCTGGCCCGCCGATTTTAAAAGTAGTGTAGTCTTTTAGTAAAACTTTTTCTCTTATATTCATATATTTATTTTTTAAATTTGTTCGAGCTTGTTGAGAACTTCTCGACTCACTTCTCACCTCGCTATCGCTTTGGCGAAGCGGGCGTTCGCTCGAAGAAATTACTTTATCATTTCTCGAGCTAAATTATCAATGTCCCCAGCGCCAATAAATAAAAGCACGGAACTGGTCGGATTTATTTTCTTTAAAATACTTTTTATTTCTTTAAAATCAGAGGCATAATATTTTTTGTTGTGATTCATCCTACCCAAGAGATCCTGGCTAGTGACAGCCTCATGCTTTTTGTTTTCCCGGCCAGAGACCTGATAAATCTCGGAAATTATCACTTGATCAGCCAGATAAAAACTCTTGGCAAAATCCTCCAGTAGTGTCTGCGTGCGGTTGTGATGGTGAGGCTGAAAAATAGCAATCAGTTTTTTGTCAGGATAAAAATCCTTGGCTGCCCGAAGCAGTCCCTGGATAGAATCTGGATGATGAGCATAATCAGAAATCACAATATTGGTCTTAACTGTACCGACTTTTTCAAAACGCCGCCACGGACCTTTGAACTCATGCAAGGCATTCCATAACTGATGTTTGTTGGCACCGAGATAATCAGCTGCCACTATAGCCGCTAGAGAATTATAGATATTATATTCACCGGGGATAGACAAATCAATTTCGGAAAATAATTCTTTGTTTTTATAAACTGAAAATTTTTGCTCACCAGTATTAATCTTCAAATCACTAAAATGATAATCGGCTTTGGCATCTTTGCCAAAAGTTAGAGTTGCTCCGGAAAATTTAATAGCACCACTGTTAGCATCATCAAAATTTTTGATAAACAAACCATCAGCTGGCAACTTGCCAACAAATTTTTGAAAATGCTTTTTGATATCGGCCAAATCTTTGTAATAATCAAGATGATCCTCAGCAACATTGCTAAGAATAATAATCTGCGGCTTTATCTCCAGCATGTGGGCCTGCCACTCGCAGGCTTCAACTACTAATATATCAGACTGCCCAAAACGAAAATTGGAACCCCATTCTGGCACTAAACTGCCAACTATCACTGTTGGATCCAGTCCTGCCTTCTCTAGCGCCAAGCCCAGCATGGCCGTAGTAGTGGTCTTGCCATTGGTGCCAGCTACAGCCACAGTCCTATATTTTTTGCTTAAAAATCCCAAAAATTCAAAATAAGTCAAAGTGGGAATATTCATCTCTTTAGCTTTGGAGAGCTCCGGATGATCACTGGGTAAAGCTGATGAATAAATAAACAAATCAATGTCTGAAGTGATGTTGGTAGCTTTTTGCTTAAAATAAATATCTATACCCTGAGCTAACAAACGGCGAGTTACTTCGGATTCAGATAAATCTGAGCCAATGACTTGTTTTTTTAAATTGAGAAAATAATAAGCCAAGGCTGACAAACCAATGCCACCAATGCCGGACAGATATATTTTATTTATTTTGTCTAAATTTAGACGCATATAATCCCCCACACCCCCTTTGACAAGGGGGCTACTAATCCCCTGACCACTTTGATAAGGGAAACTCAAAAATTAAATGTTTCCTTTTTTCTTATATTTATTTGTTTTATTATATCATTACCAACTGACTCTATATTAT
>Ga0074199_1000712_pt1 | contig 43289 bp, 32 predicted proteins | sample EPASupsiteSAE347_FD_64528 | JGI IMG/M metagenome (GOLD analysis project Ga0074199, IMG submission 64528) | Bioremediated contaminated groundwater from EPA Superfund site, New Mexico - Sample SAE3-47 | ecosystem: Environmental > Aquatic > Deep subsurface > Groundwater > Contaminated ... | reverse complement strand
TGGCCTTGGGCGACGGCGAATACATCGGCAGGCGGACGGCGGCGCTGCGGTTGCGGCGCGAATACGCCAAGTTGACCGGCGCTTCAAAACCCGGGACCAGCCGCTTGTAGCTGTTGGTGGTCGGGCTGGTGAACGCCAGCAGGGCGGGAGCGTGTTTCAGAATGCCGCCGATGGCGTGCATGGCCATTTCCGACATGCCGGCATAACCCTCGCCGGCAAACAGGTTTTTATCGTTTTTCCACAGGGAAATGTGAACGTGCATGCCGCTGCCATTGTCGTTAAACAGCGGTTTCGGCATGAAGGTTGCGGTTTTGTTATATTTTTTGGCAACATTCTTGATGACATATTTGTGCTTCAGGGCGTTATCGGCCATTTTGACGAGAGGGGCAAAACGCATGTCAATTTCGCACTGGCCGCCCGTGGCCACTTCGTGATGCTGGGCCTCAATCGGGACGCCGATGCTTTCCAGGGTGAGCATTATTTCGCTTCTTATATCCTGCAGACTGTCCGTCGGAGGCACGGGGAAATAACCTTCCTTGTAACGGATTTTATACGCCAGGTTGGGGTTCTCATCCCTTCCGCTTGTCCATTGTCCCTCCTTGGAATCTATATGATAATAACCTTCGTGCTCATTCTGGTCAAAACGGGCGCCGTCGAAAATAAAAAATTCGGCTTCCGGACCGATATAAGCGGTATCGGCAAGGCCGGTGCGCTTGAGATAATGTTCGGCTTTGCGGGCGATATTGCGCGGGTCGCGGGTGTAATCTTCGCCGGTTATCGGATCGCAGATATTGCAGATAATGACCAGCGTTTTGGCGGTGAAAAATGGGTCTACAAAGGCGGTCTCGGCGTCCGGCTTGACGAGCATGTCCGACTCGTTGATCGCCTGCCAGCCGCGGATGCTGGAGCCGTCGAAGCCCAGGCCTTTTTCAAAAGTTTCTTCTTTCATTTCCCTGGCCGGGACCGAGAAATGCTGCCAGAGTCCGGGGAAATCCATAAAGCGCAAATCCACCACTTCTATCTTTTCTTTCTGAATAAAACTGACCAGGTCGCGCGGCGTTTTGATTTCGTTCATGTTTTTTGGCTCCTCCTTTTATGATTAATTGCGCTGCGTATTAAATTCCTTTTTAGCGTCCTTTGGCGTTGGGCTATCTCTTATATTATTAACTTAACCGATCGCCTCATTTCCTGTTTCGCCCGTGCGAATGCGGATGCATTCCTGCAAATCAAAAACGAATATTTTTCCATCGCCGACCTGGCCGGTATGAGCCGCGCTGGTAATTGCCTCAATCGTCGCCTGAAGATAGTTTTCATTGACGGCAATTTCAAGTTTTATTTTCTTCAGCAGACTGCCGGCTTCCTTGTGGCTCCGGTAGACTTCGGCGATGCCTTTTTGCCGGCCGCGGCCGACAACGTTTGACACGGTTACAAGATGGATTTCTTTTTCCGTGAGTTTGTTCAGGACTTCTTCCAGCCTGTCCGGTTGAATGATTGCTATTATATATTTCACCGCTCCGATATCCTCTCTAATCAATTACGGTATAGCCGACTTCCCTGTGCTGGGTCAGGTCAAGTCCGATCCGCTCTTCATGTTCAGAAACCCTGAGTCCCATCATGGCGTTAATGACTTTAAGGATTACGAATGAGACGATAAACGAGTAGAAAATGGCCGCCAGAACCGCCTTGATCTGGATGACAAACTGGGCCGGATTTCCGTAGAACAAGCCGTCGGCTCCCGCTGAATTCACGGTTTTGGTGGCCCATAGTCCTGTCGCCAGGGCGCCCCATATCCCGCCAATGCCGTGCACCCCGAAGGCATCCAGAGAATCATCATATCCGCATTTCGGTTTGACGTACACCACGAACAAAAAGCATAAGGCCGCCGCGCCCGCGCCTATGCCCAAGGCGCCGGCAAGGTTGACAAAACCGGCCGCCGGCGTGATGGCCACAAGTCCCGCCACGGCGCCGGTTATCAGTCCCAGCATGGTTGGCCGCCCATTCAAGATCCAATCCAGAAACGCCCAGGTCATTCCGGCCATGGCCGCGGCGACATGGGTCGCCACAAACGCGTTGCCGGCCAATCCGTTTGCCGCCAGGGCGCTGCCAGCGTTGAAACCAAACCAGCCGAACCAAAGCAATGCCGCGCCTAAAACAGCGATCGGCAGATTATGCGGCGGCGAGATGGAGCTTTCGTATCCAATCCGTTTCTTAATCACAATGGCGCAGGTCAGCGCCGCAATGCCGGCATTAATATGAACGACGGTTCCGCCGGCAAAATCCAGCGCCCCCATATTGCGCAGAAATCCACCCGCGCCCCATACCCAGTGCGCAACCGGGTCATAGACAAGCGTTGACCACAACAGCATAAATACGCAGAACGAACTGAACTTCATTCGCTCCGCGAACGCCCCCAGAATAAGCGCCGGCGTGATAATGGCAAACATCATCTGAAAGATCATAAAGACCTGATGCGGGATCGTGGCGGCGTAATCAGTATTTGGAGTTGGACCAACGCCGTTCAGAAACGACCAGGCGAGACTGCCGATGACCCCGCCTCTATCGGGGCCGAATGCCAGACTGTAACCGAAAAGGACCCATTGAATGCTGATCAAACACATCACGATAAAACATTGCATCAGGATCGAAAGCACATTTTTCTTCCTGACCAGCCCGCCATAGAAAAATGCCAGGCCGGGAGTCATCAATAGAACCAAAGCGGCACTGACAAGCACCCAAGCCGTATCACCGGGGTCCACCTTGGGCGGGGAAATTTCGCCGGCCGCCGCTGTTGCTACGGCCAGTATAACCACCGCAACACTTAAGCAAGCTCTTGTTCTAAATCCGATTTTCATGTTAAGTGTTTTATTTAGCAACTTCCGTGCCAAGTTGGATGCGAAAAAACCAATTGACCGAAGGTTGAAAATAGAAGGGCGATAAATATGTGTTTTTTTTAAGTTCACCCTTATCATTCGGTTTATCAATTCAGGTCTGCATGATACAAAAATGTAGATTGATCTTGCGTGATGATACAAAATTGTATTCAATGTCCGTCCATGAAAAGAGAAAGCAATGTTGAATTGGAAATATTGTATCGCATATCCCAGGCGATGGCGCGCCAGCACAATGTCTCCGCCTTGTTCAAGGAGGTGTTCGACATCATGGATAACGAAATGGGCATGGCGCGCGGCACATTGACTCTGCGGCAACCGGGGACGGACATTTTTGTCATCGAGGCTTCTTGCGGGTTAAGCGAAGAGGAGCAGAAAAGGGGGCAATACAAAATCGGAGAAGGCATCACCGGCCGGGTCGCCCAGAGCGGCAAGCCCGTTATCGTGCCGGATATCAGCAAGGAACCGGGATTTTTAAATCTGACCAAATCACGCCAAAACAAGCGGAAGGCTTTTCTATGCGTTCCGATCATCCATCGGCGCGACGTGATCGGCACGATCAGCATTGACCGCGAAGTTGCCAATGAAGAAGAACTGCGGAAAGACCTTTATTTTCTTCAACTGGTCGCCAATGTGCTGGCGGAGGCGGTGGCCGGCATCCGTGAGCAATTGGAAGAACGCTCCAATTTGATGGAAGAAAACGTCCGCCTGCGCCGGCAGTTGGACGACCGTTTCCGGCCGGCTAATATCATCGGCAATTGCAACAGCATGCGCGCCGTCTTCGATCAGATCGCGCAGGTGGCCGACAGCACGGCAACGGTGTTGATTCGCGGCGAGTCGGGCACGGGCAAGGAGCTTGTGGCCCGCGCCATTCATCACGCCAGTTCGCGCAAGGAAGGGCCTTTTATCAGCGTCAATTGCGCGGCTTTGCCTGAAAATCTTATTGAAAGCGAACTTTTTGGCCATGAAAAGGGGTCTTTTACCGGCGCGGCCCAACAGCGGCGCGGCCGCTTTGAACTGGCGCACGGCGGCACGCTTTTTCTTGACGAGATCGGCGATATTGCGCCGGCCGTTCAGGTGCGCCTCCTGCGCGTTATTCAGGAGCGCTCGTTTGAAAGGGTGGGCGGCAATGAAACGATTTCCGTGAACGTCAGATTGATTGCCGCCACCGGCAAAAACCTTGAGGAAGCAATCCATCAGAAAAAATTTCGGGAGGACCTTTACTACCGGTTAAATGTGTTTCCCATTCACCTGCCTCCCTTGCGCGAACGCCGGTCGGATATTATCCTTTTGGCGGATCATTTTTTGCAAAAGTACAACGCCCAGCACCGGAAGAATATAAAACGCATTTCCACGCCGGCCATCAACATGATGATGATGTATCATTGGCCGGGAAATGTGCGTGAGCTGGAAAACTGCATTGAGCGGGCGGTTTTGACGGCATCGGACAATGTCATTCACGGTTATTCCCTGCCGCCTTCGCTGCAGACCAGCGAGGCAACCCATACCGAAATTCTGCCCGCGGATAGAGTCAGTTTGAAAACGATGATTGATTCCTACGAGCGCGAGCTCATCGTGGATGCGCTCAAAAAATTTCGCGGTAACGCCACGAGCGTGGCAAAGCATCTCTGCGCCACCAAGCGCATCATCAATTACAAGATCAAACAGCTCGGCATTGTTCCGGACCATTATCGGCGCTGATGTTGATTGGGGCGTTAATCACGGCCTGCTTGGGGGATTATCAAGCCGGTTTATCCGAAATCGTAAGAGAAAGAGGCCAGTGATTTTATTTTTGCGGCAATCTCATTCAGCAATGTTTCCGACACCGGCTTGTTGACCCGCATGATCACCAGCGATTGATTGACTTTCAGGTGGTGCGGGTTGCGCACGTCCTCAATGTTGATATTGGCGCCGGCCAGGGCGGAGCCGATTTGGCCAAGGACGCCGGGGCGGTCTTCATAGATAAAGAATACCGTCGGCCCCTTTGGCTCAAAATAAAGTTTGTCGAAGTCATTGATCCGGGAGATCATCAGGATGCCCTCCGCGACCGTGCCGCGGACGCTTACGCGGCGAAGTTTGTCGGAATCAACCGAGCTGATTAAATCAATGGTCATTGAACTCTCGAATCCCTTGGCGGGATCGGTTGGCCGGTTGTTGACCTGGATGCCCATGTCTTTCAGGTGTTGCAGGGCTTCCTTGTGGTCGCTGGGCTGGTCGTCCAGGTTGCCGAGGGCCCGCACAATCGGAATCATCAGCCAGTTGCTGAAAGGCTTCAGCGAACCGTAAAAGCTCGTTTCAATGGCGGCCAGTTTTGTGGAACTGCCAACCAGGTGGCGGCAAAGCTTGGTGATCGTGTAAGCCAGCTTGCCATAGGCTTCATCAAGTCCCTCCGGAACCTCGCGGTTGACGACAAAGGTGGTTATGCCTTCCTCGTCCAGTTCAATCAGTTCTTCGGCGGCTCTGCGGGCGGCATTGGTATTGGCTTCAACCGTGCTTGCTCCCAGATGCGGCAACATAATATCGGCAATATCGGCGACGCTTTTTGCGCCTTCTTCATCTTTTTTATAGACGTCATTCAAAAACCTGATTTTCTTTTCGGATTTTATTTTGCGCAGGGCATCCTCGTCAATAATGCCGGCGCGGGCGCAGTTTACCAGGGTGGCGCCTTCCCTCATTTTTGATAAAAGGTTCGCGTTGATCATTCCCCTGGTTTCCTTGTTTTCCGGGATATGGAGGGTGATATAATCCGACTGAGCGAAAAGCTCCGGCAGTTCCACCAGGTCCACCTGCATGGCGTCGGCCCGCTCCTGCGAGATCATTGGGTCAAAGCCAAGCAGTTTGACCTCAAAGCCCGCCAGCCGTTTGGCAACCAGCTGGCCGATGTTGCCCAAACCAACAATCCCGACCGTCTTGCCGGTCAGTTCCCGTCCCATGAATTTTTTCTTTTCCCATTTGCCGGCGCGGGTGCTGATATCGGCGGGAACAACATGGCGCGCATCGGCCAGCATCAGGGCGATGACTTCTTCGGCCACCGCGTTTGCGTTTGCGCCGGGCGTGTTGAGCACGTCAATTTTTTTCTTGCGGGCATGTTTGGTGTCAATCGTGTCGTAACCGCTGCCGGCGCGCACAATGGCCTTTAGCGCCGGCAATTGATTTATCAGCGCGGGGGTTATCTTCTCGCTGCGCACGATCAGGGCATGACAGTCCGGATGCTGTTTTGCCAGCTCCATAATGTCCGTCTTGTCGTCCTGAACAACCTGATAGCCGCCGTGTTTCTCCAGAATCTGGCGGGCAACGCTTTCGAGCTTGGTCGGAATTAAAACTTTTTTCATTTAGGCTTGCTCCTTAGTTTGGTTCCGCTGATGAATTCTCTTCCGATGGACGGTAAATATACCTTGAAAAGCTTTGTATTCAAGAGTAATTCGGATGGTATTTATTCGCCTTCCTGTATTTTGCGCCGGAATGCGGAAGGCGAAATGCCGACTGTTCTGATAAAAACGTGGCTGAAACTATAGATGTCGTCAAATCCGCACGCGTCGGCGACCTCGCCGACGTTCATGCCGGAATTCAACAGCATGCGCGAGGCTTCTTCAATCCGTATCTTTTTGTGGAGTTGGGCGATCCCGCACCCGAATCGCCTATTGCAAATCCGTTGAGCTTTTGGCCGACTGCAATTGACTGCTTTGGCGACATCCGCCACGTTTATGGAACGGCGGCTCCAAGTTTCAAGAATCCTGGCAAGGCGCATGGCTTCCGGATCGCTTTTACTTTCATCCCTTGACTCGATCAGACTAATCGTCCAATCCATAAGCACGTTAAGCAGACGCAGCCTTGCGCTGGACACCAGGGAGATGCTCTCCATTAATTTCTCTTCCCAAGACGCAAGAAAATACATGTATTGGATGGTTGGGGCGGGAAACAGCCTGTTCATGGCAGTCAACAATCCCATATTGTCGGCCCTGGCGGTGAAATTAAGCCCGAATTGCCGGTGTCCGGCGCTTGTTTTAAGCCTGTGCCTGCGGCCGGGAGGCAAAACATGGACATAGCCGGGGGCAATCGCTTTCCATCCCTCGCCATAATCCACATCCAATTGCCCATCCAGCACGTGGATTGTCTGGAAATAGGGATGACTGTGAAAATCATACTTTTGACCGGCTACCCATGCGATCAGGTTGTAGTTATTCCATGGCTTTACGCCAATCATCCGGTGAGACGAATTGCCAAACATTTGAGACGACTTGCTATTCACAATAAAGTCACTTTTGGGTATTTTCGTCTTAAATTCAAGAAGAAAAATTCGATTCAAAGAATCAAATTTTAAACAAACGAGGTGAAAAATGAGGAAAATAACAATGATATGTCTAATGTCAGTTTTAATGTCGCTGAAGGCCGCTTGCGGATTGGCGCAGGACGTTATAGACGGCGTTGACTGGAGCGTGGAAGTCAAGGCGTCGAATAATGGGAACCTTCCCTGTCTTGCCGGGGAAAGTGAAAATAGTTGTTGGGAATATCCCAATGACAATCAATTCATAAAATGGCAGTCAGCGGTTGTTCCGGAAAAGAACAAGGGCAAAAAGGTGACGTTCATAATGGCGGCGGGAATGGGGAGTAATTTAGGGGTCGGTGTTCATGAGTTGTTCATGAACGGGAAGAAGTTGCTGGAAATCAAGACGACGTATGGAATGACGATTAAGTGGAAGTCGGACGTCGCATCGGCCCAGTTTGAGACGACGCACATTGACGAAAACAACGATATTTTCGGGCTATTCAGCGTTACGGTTAATCCGGAAATAATAGAGCACGGGAAGAGTCAGAAATTTGAAATGAAAGGGGAATCAGAATCATCTTTCGGCAATGGATGGTTTGCCATTTCAGAAGTGAAGAATTTGAAGAGTCTGAATGTCAAGGATCTCCAAGCGAAAGCGAAAAGCGGCGACCGGATTTCAAACAAGGAACAATATGCGGATCAAAGGAAGCCGAATTCAACAAACAATCCCGCCAAACATTCGCTTCTCACAAGTAATCCGGGAAAGGTTTGTCTTGATCTCTGGGGGTGGCAGACTTGTTCGGACTACCAGCGCGTGAATCCTGCGGTTGTCTCGCCGGAATATATGAGCAAACGCGCGGTTGACGAGAGTTACAAGTGGGGCGCGAACATACTTGAAATAACTGGTAATGACGGCCCTCTTCTGGAGATAAAACGCGCCGGCTGGACCAAGGAGAGCACGGCGGCTTTTCACAAGCACGTTCACTCGCGCGATATGACGATTCATGGTTTTTGTTGCAATGCGCTACGGGGAAATACTTTTGATGGGGCTAAACTCGCCACAATAATCTTTGACGATCAGTTTGATTGCCTGGAGGTTCCTGCGGATGAGCTTCTCGATGGCATGGGCAGTGAGCAGTGGAGCGTAATGCCGCCGTCGCTCTTTATGAAGTGTGTCCTGCCTTACAGTCCTTTCGTTTATTTCTATACCGACAATCATTGCTTCCAAACTACGCTTCCGAATGAGATGGACGTTTCGGCAAGTAATGGGACAGGGGCTGATGATCAGACGGGTGGCTACTATAAACTGAATCAAGAGATTAAAAAGCAGGGGGGACTTCAATTCTGGGGGACCCAGGCACCCGAGTGTCGTTCGGAAGTTGCCGCAAACAAATTTGGCGGACGCGGACACCCAGATTGGGTATTAAAGCAAATCAACGATCAGTTCCGTTGCCGTGCCATTGCGCGGGGGAGCAAAAATTTATCCCCTTCCGCCTTTTGGGCGATCCATGAAGCAGAGAACATGTGTTCGGATTCAAATAGAGTGTATGTTTATGGCTGTGGCCAAGACCCGATCAAAACGGCAGCAACCGCAAAGTTCACGGCGCTGGGAGAAGGCTGGGCTAACACAAACGTTACTCGTATTCACCAGCGCTACCCATATCCATCAAAGGCGGCTTTCATCCAGAACAATTACTTGAATCTGGTCCTGATGCCGGACAAGGATGAAATTTTCCTGCAAAGCGATCCGGAAAGGCTGGCGCATTGGGACGGCAATTCGCATTCCTTCACGGTTTCCAGTCCGTTTCTGAGGACAATATCAATGGATCGGTTGGAGAAGTCTGACCGGAACCCACCCCGGCCTTCCGCCGTCGCTCAAGGAGCTATGGCGGACAAGTCGGCCACCCCTCCGTTGGAGGGGAACTTGAGAGCTTCAGAGGCAAGAGGTTCTGATCCCCTCCTTGGAGGGGTACGCGAAGCGGGGGGTGGGTCTGAAGACTATAGCAACAACCTTCCACAAGTAACGTTCAAGCACGTTGAACCGGCTGGTTATAAGTCGGTTCTACAGGCCGAATATAAAATGAAATTAAACGACGCTAACGTGGATGAGACCCGGACGTTCACCATGCTTAACGACAGTCCGTATGTCCGCATATCCATTGATCGTAGCGTTGATAATGCTTCCACCGCGATCGGGACCGAGATTCCGGTCAAAGGGTATGATCAATTGATTGCCGGAGGAAAGACATACACGGCGGAGAGCACAATTCCCGTTGCTGAGATTATCCGCCTCATGGACAGCGCGGGTAAATTACCGGAACTTGTGTTGATGATGTTTGATAAAGGTAATCTGAACGAAATGAATTGGAAACCGAATGTTTCGTTAATTCTAAAATCAGTGTCAGAATCAAAAGGTCAGAAGGAAAGCATTGATCTGGCCTTGGTAATCCCGGATGGCCTTTACAAGGTGGAGGTATATCCGGAGCTGTATAAATTCATCGCCTCTCCGGAAGAGACGGTGACTCTGGATGGCGAAAAAGAGACGGAAATTAAGAATGAATTCAACATACCGGTGGTCAAGGTGGTGAAAGTACATGGCAACAGGGAAGACCCGTATCAAGTTTATGAATTTGGCAAATGGGTATTTCGCGGGGCGCAGGTGAGCGAAGGGCGTGTGTCCCAGGCTGAGAACGGATATGATTATCTGAAGGTGTATCTACCGGCAAACGGCACGGCAAAGATTAAGAAATATGGTTTCATCAACGACACAGCCAAGACCGGTTGGGGTTGCCAATACACGACAGCGCTCAAGGACGTATCACGGGATGGAAACAAATGCTCGGCAGTGGCCGAGGTGATGGATATTACATCCTATATTTTCGCCCCGAGGGTCGCCTTCAAGAACCCCATCGCAAGCGTCAAGCTGGATGACAAAGATTGGCGTTATTTTGAGGGGAATCACGTTTTCCTGCCAAACAGGCGGGGGACATACAAGATTGAGGTTGCCGAAGGTAACGCGGCCGACGCCTCCCTGGCCCGGACATTTGCCGATATTGCGGAGTCGGATTTCTCCGGCGGTAAGCTGACCTTTACCGCCAGACTTCCCGAATGGACGGAGAGCATTCCGGATGACTATTATTTCTATGCCATGATCAATCATCCGGGCAAGGCGATAGCATCGCTTGAGAATGCCGAACTCTGTCGCAAGGTGGATGGCAAAGCCTCCGTGATCAGGTTTAAGCCGGGCAAGGTGGCCGTAGTGTTCGGTGTTCCGGGTTCGGGGAATGATCTGGCTATGGTTGACCAGGCAACAGATATTGAAAAGCATCTGCGGAAAGAGCAGGCGGAACGCACAATGCCGTATTTGAAGGCGTTTGACACCAAGCCAGTGCGTATTGAAGATATTGCCTCCGGGAAGGACAATCTCGCGTCTTATGACGTGATAGTCTGGAATCACTACTTCCAGGACAAGCTTCCTGCCGTTGCCGATAAACACGTGGCTGATATTCTCCGTGCGCAGGTTGAGAACGGCAAGGGGCTTCTCCTGATATGCAACGCCATGGAGATTGCCCCTGAAATCTTGGACGAAACCTCAAGAACTCTACTAACGGTCATGCCGACTTCTCACCATTTAGATCTAAATTTAAAATTGGCGGGAATTCAGGTTTCCGCGGATAAAACTGGCCACCCAATATTTAGCGGCCTTGTTCCGATTAAAGATGAGAACGGAAAGTATAAACTTATCACATTTGAGTTCTTTGACCTGTTCAAGAGAGCTAAATGGGATAAGGAACCGGAATCCATCGCCAAAGGAATCGTGCTTGCAGATTTGTATGTAAAGCAGGGCAAGGGAAAAAATATTCAAAAAATAAATCATACTTTTGATCCGGGCGCCGTCATTCGTGAATGGACTCTCGGCAAAGGCAGGATCATCGGCCACTACTGTCAGCTAAGATACAGTTATGGTTCCATTGACAAAAGCATTCCGTCTGAAAACGCCATGCGGCTCATTGAAAACGCCGTAAAATATCTATCGGGTGGAAAGAAGGCAATAAAGGTGGCAGTGGTTGAATGATGGTTTATTGACAGGAGGGTTGCAAAAGGCGCAAAAAACACGATTGAAAATAATATCGAAATAACCTAACATGCTTATCAATGACAACCATAATCAGCGAAGGCAACCCGAAAACCCGGATAACGCGACCCGATCTGGAAAGACTGTTAAAGAATGTTTCCGCCACAATTCCTTCCAGCGCGAAAAAAATACTGCTGATTCCGCCGGATTTTTCGCGTTTTCATTCGGGCGCCGGTGAAATTTCCAGCGTTCTTTACCGCCTGCTCTCCGGTAGTCTGGAGGTTGATCTTTTGCCCGCTCTTGGCACGCATCGGCCGATGACCAAAGACGAAATGAGCCGGATGTTTCCCGGCATTCCCCCTGAAAGAATTCATGTTCACGACTGGCGCAACGGCGTCTGTTCCCTCGGCGAAATACCCGGGGAGTTTGTCGCCCAACTCAGCGGAGGCAAAGTGGATTATCCGGTCCGGGTCGAATTGGCCTGCCGGATCATTGATGGCAAATATGATTCCATAATTTCCATCAGCCAGATTGTGCCGCACGAGGTAGTGGGTATGGCCGGCGGCAATAAGAACCTGCTTGTTGGCTGTGCCGGCCCGGACACGATCAACAAGAGCCATTTTCTCGGCGCCGTATGCAACATGGAAAAAATAATGGGGCAGATTGACAGCCCGGTGCGGCAATTGCTCGATGAAGCCGAAGACCGTTTTTTGGCCGGTCTTCCTTTGACGTATATTCTGAATGTGCGTGCAAGGGATGATGACGGCGAAATGGTTACGCGGGGCGTGTTTGCCGGCCGAGACCGCGCTTGTTACCGCGCGGCAGCGCGGCTGAGCCAGCAAGTCAATATCGTCAATGTTCAACCATTGAAAAAAGTTGTCGTTTATCTTGACCCTTCCGAGTTTAAGAGCACCTGGCTGGGCAACAAAGCCATTTATCGCACGCGCATGGCGATCGCCGACAAGGGTGAGTTGCTGATTATCGCGCCGGGGCTGGTGGAATTCGGGGAGGCGGAAATAAACGAGCGCCTTATCCGCAAATACGGCTACCGAGGCACGCCGGTCACGCTGAAAGCCGTGGCTGAAAATGACGATCTGCGCCAGAACCTCGGCGCGGCCGCTCATCTTATTCACGGTTCCAGCGAGGGCCGCTTTAAGATTACTTACGCATCCGGCGGGTTGAGCAGGAGGGAAATTGAATCGGTCGGTTTCCAGTCCGCCGATTTGGGGGAATGCCTTGCAAGATACAAGCCGGATAAACTTCAGGATGGATTTCAACGGGTTGATAATGAGGAAATCTTTTTTATTTCCAATCCGGCCCTCGGCCTCTGGCAGACGTAAAGCCAGAGGCCAGAGGTCAGCAGTCAGTTCAATCTCTGATTTCCGACCTCTGATCTCTTAACCTTGAACCGTGAAATGTGAACCTGACAACCTGAGCGGCAAAGGCACAATTGTTTTCCTGGCGGCAAATGCTTCTTATTCTCATACCAATCTTGCCGGCTGGTATCTGCGGGAATGTGCCGTGGCGGCGGGGTGGGAGTGGCGCGAAGTCGAGGTTATCCAGACCGATTCGCTTGCGGCGGCGTTGCAGAAGGTTTTGGGGTTGCAACCGGATGTGCTTGCCGCGTCTTTTTACCTTTTCAACGCGAATTTTCTGCTTTCATTCATGACCCGCTTCAAAGCGTTGAGACCGGATTGTTGCGTGATTGGCGGCGGTCCGGAATTCCTTGGCGACAACTCTTCCTTTCTCAAACGCCATCCGGAAATTAATGCCGTTATCCGGGGAGAAGGCGAGCGCGCCTTATCCGAGTGGCTTGAATACTGCAAAAAGCCGGAAGAATGGGGGGGAATCAAGGGTTTATGCGCCATTATAGACGGCAATTATATTGATAACGGGAGGACGGAGCTGATAAAAAATCTTGATGAGATCTCTTCGCCATTCCATGCTAATTTGATGGATGGGGATTTTCGTGTTGCCACAAGAAGCATAACAAAGCCAGAAGGTTGTCATTCCCGCAGAAGCGGGAATCCAGAGCAGAATAAATATCTGGATTCCCATTTTCATGGGAATGACAGAAACAGAGTGGACGAGAGACGGCTTGAAATTAATTCAAGCGGGTTTAAAAAACCATTTCTCCTGCTGGAAACGTCCCGGGGCTGTTCCAATAAGTGCGCCTTCTGCACGAGCGCCGGCGAACATGTTCGTTTTTTTTCGTTGGAACGAATTAAAAATGATCTTGGGCTTATTGCCGCCGCCGGCGTCAAGGAAGTGCGCATTGCGGACCGGACCTTCAATGAAAATTTATCGCGCTGCATGGCGCTCATTAAAATTATGCGCGATGACTTCAAGGATATAAAGTTTCATCTGGAAGTTGATCCGGCGCGTGTTGCGCCAGAAATGATTCAGGAACTTGCCCTGGCGGAATCGGGAAAATTTCATCTTGAAGTCGGCATTCAAGCCGCGCGTTCCGGAGCGCTTTGTTCTATCGGGCGTTTTGGTTCGGTTGAATACTCGCTTGCGGTCCTGAATCAATTGTGCCATCTGCGGAATATCGCCATTCACGTTGATTTGATCGCCGGCCTGCCGGGGGTAGGGATGGCCGATTTATATGCTGACCTGCAGGCGATCGCGCTCATGGAACCGGATGAAATCCAGCTTGAACTGCTTAAGGTCCTGCCGGGGACGCAATTGAGCAGAGAAAAGGAAAAATTCGGAATTATTGCGGCCGACGAGCCGCCTTATGAGGTTCTTCAGACGGCCGATATGGGGTTTGATGAGCTTTTTGCGGCCCAGCGCCTTTCCCGGCTGGTTGACTGGTTCTACAACACAACGGAATTGCAAGAGGTTTTGGCGGCCGCAATCAGGCTTGTGCCCGCCTTTTTTGAGCGGTTTGGTGATTTTTGCGGCAACATAGCCGGCGAGAGCCATGCTCCGGCGCTTGAAAACCGGTTCCGGCTCCTGGAGCAATTTGCCCGTTTGTATGCAAGCGCGCTGATTCCCAAGCTGGGATATGCCTGGTTGAAATGGGGCTTAAGCGCCCAGCATGGCATTTGCCGGACAACCCAGTGGAAAAAACCGATACCCGCGGAAGCCGTGCTGGTCGAAGGTGAATCCGTCGGGGAAAGACATCGCATCTATCTGGCTGAGTTGGGAAAAAAATACCTTTTTGTTTATGGCCAATATCCGCGGCGTCAGGCGAGCGCGATTTATGTCATCCAAAATACGCGTTAATCATTAAATTATTCGCCTGCCCAATGCCCGTAATTAAGCGATCCAGACCGCGCCGATGTGATTCGCGCCGCGACAATGCCGAATGTTTCAGGGCGCTTTTCGAAATATTTTTGTTTTTTTTTATTGCAAAATAGAGTAATCTTACTTATGCTATCACATGAGTTTTAATGGAATTATGCGTATTCATATAAGCAATAATATGAAAATATATCCTTTAAAGTTGGTTCGGTCATTTCGTCTGGAGAGATTGGCGCAAGTTGTTTTCTTGTTTTCAATCTGGTCGCTGGCGGCGATCTGTTCCGGCGCTCCTTTGACCAATAATATTCCGTGGAGCGAGAACTTTGAAAATTATGCGACCAATGCCGCCTTAATCAACGGCACGAATGGCTGGTATTCTTATCCCAATATTTATGACAGTAATATGCCCCCGCAGACTTCAATTGTCCAAAATGTTCTCCGCCACAGCGGAACCCAGGCAGTTAATATTGCCATTGGCGACACGTTATCAAACAGTTTTGTAGCCCAACCCGCTCGTAATGTCAAGCTGGAAATGTACATACAACCCCAGTTGATGACCTCAAGTGTTTATCCGTTTATATCCACCAATTCCGATTTTGCCGCCCAGTTTTTCATTAATAGCAACGGATATTTTGTTGTCGCCAATGGAACGACTTGGAACGACGCCTCGAACATGCCGTCCGGTGAAGCCATAAGCATTACAAATATCAACAACTCAACAAATTTTGTCCGGGTCCAAATTCATTTGCAATATAACACTCATATGTGGGGCTTAAAAGCTTGGACCAATGGCGACGGCATAACGGATATACTGGTGGCAAGCACAAATAATCTGAGTTTTACGAGCAATCTGAACTATTTCACCGGTTTGACAATTTATAATGGCACTACCAATAGTTATTTGGACGATGTGACCGTCAGGTTGTGGCCGTCAATTAAAGTCAATGGCGTGTCGCTTGACACCATCAAGCGCATGAACGGCGTGTTGTCTGACGGCAAAATTAATGGCGTGGATACCACACAATAGCGCCCGTGCCGCTCCGCAAGCCGCCGTTTTGTAGAACTTTTCTTTTTCCTGTCCACTCCACATGGGGGCAATTTCAGACTTCCTGACCTCGTGTGAATATTAAAGTGGTTTTCGAATAAAGTCCGGAAAATGATTTTCCGCCAGAGGCGGATCTGCCTAAGGCATGAGGCGCATTATTTGGAGGGCGGCAGGCCCCTGCCGCCGGAATACGGCGTTATGGCAGAACCATGACTTCGTCAATCCTGATCAGCGTATGATGAAGCGATGGATAGCGGCGGATTTCCATGTTTTTTATCATCCACTGGTCCGATATTTTTTTAATATTTTTAACCGTCATCCGTCTTTGCAGGGCGCCTTCGCGGCCAATATCCTCCATTTGAATGAGCATCAGCATTTGCATGTCAATCCAGACAAATTGAAGATTTTCTATTTTTCCGCCAGAGGCGGACCCGCCTTCGGCGGGCGATTTTTCCGTCAGAGGCGGACCCGCCTTCGGCGGGGAATTTCCGATTGAGACGCCGTCATTGCCGGGGAATTCAATAACATAACAGTCGCGGCCGCGAAGACTTTCTTCGCGGGTTGTCCGCCCGTCCGTGCGCCAGAGAAATAAAAGGCTGAGATCGTTCCAGGTCACATCCGTATCCATTATAACTTGGGTCGGCGGCGGCGCGGCGGCGGGTTGGAGCGGATTTCCGTTCTCGTACTCAAACTCAGCCTCACAGCCGTCAGCTATGCTGATAGTCATCTGTTCAAAGGGCGTTCCGAATGCATCGCTTATTTTGTAACGGACCGTGGCGGGGTCCTCGCCGAGATCAAGGAGCGTTTCAATATAACAGGCGCGTTCCAGCTTGCCAATCCGTCCGCCGCTTAAAATTTGACCTTTGATGAGGAGCGTTTCCTGCGGGAAATTTGAACGCACCTGCGCCAATATTTCCATGGCGGAGGGGAGGGATGAAGAAATGCAGAATGCAGAATGCAGAATGCAGAAATAAAAAAAAAGAACAAAGCCTAAAATTTGTCCTTCATGATGCGTATATCGCAGACTGTCGGAACTGCCGTGGTCGGGTATGCGCAACACGACATGCGCAATGCGTTTTACGAGATACGCTTCACGCCTCGCGAGATGCAAAATACTAATTAAAAGGCTCATGGGACGGGTCTTAACGGCATTGAATCAAGGAGCTTTAGGCGCGCTTTTGCCTCGGCAACAACAGTCGGATCCGTGTCCCGCGAGATTATTTTGGTTAAAGTCTCGGTATCGCTTATTTTCTTGACCGCAGCCTTGCGCACGGCCGGGTCAATGTCGTCAATCGCGATTTCTTTGATGACCAGTTGATCGGCGACCTGCTCCAGCGCCGCCTTGCGGGCCGGGCTGTAAGGATCATTACGGGCAATATCGCTTAAGATGCGTTTATTGGTCAGTTTATTGATCGCCAGCAGACGCACCGCGGCGTTTGAATTACGGGCCAGTTCTTCCAGAATTGACTGATCGGTGATCCGTTCTATGGCCGCCTGCCGGACAGTGCGGTGTGAATCCGAAAGCGCAACTTTTTTTAATACGTTTTGATCAATCAGGCGCGCGGCGGCCGCCGCGCGCAGTTCATGACGGCTGTCCCTGCTGACGATATCTTCAAGGATGGCCTGATCGGTGAGACGGTTTATTGCCTGTAAACGCACTCCGTCATCTTCATCGCTCAAGGCGGCGGCTGTGATGACGGCTTTATCGTTGATTTTCGCCGCGGCGGCCATTCTGACCCCGGTGTCTTCGTCAAAAATGAGAGCATCCTTTAAAGCGTCTTCATTGAAGACTTTTTGGACCGCTGTCAACCGGACAATAGCGGAAGAATCATTTAGCAAAAGATCGGCCAGGATCTCCCCCTTCAATTCCTTTGCGGCGGTGGCCCTTACTTCCTCGTCCGGATCGGTCCGGGCAATATCAGCCAGATCTTTTTCGCTCTTGATTCTGCTTGCGGCCGCCTTTCTCACCAGCGGGGACGGATCGGCCGCGGCAATTTTCAGGAGCAGATGTTCGTTGTTAATGCGCTGGGTTGCCAGATAGCGGATGAATGGATCAGGATCCCGTTCGGCAATCGTCGCCAGGAGATCTTGAGACGCCACCTGTTCTATGGCCGTTTTTCTTATGTCGCGGTCCGGATCGTGCAGCGCAAATTGCGCCAGAACCGGCTGGCTGGTAATCTGCCGGATAGCGGCTCGGCGCACAAGCAAATCAGAATTAGTTTGCGCGATATTGGTCAGCAGTTTTTGCTTGGTAATACGGCTGACGGCGGTGATGCGGACAAACGACTCGGAATTGGTCATGGCAATCTCAGCCAGCAGATTATTTGATTTTATTTTTTCCACCGCCGCACAGCGGATCATGGCGTCGCTGTTATTCATGGCAATGTCAAAAAACGCCGGGTCGGTTTTGATTTTTTCAAGGGCCGCCAGACGCACCAAGGGCTCGGAATTGGTCGCAACTATGTTTATTAATGTTTCCGTATTTTTAAGGCTCGAGACCGCTGAGACCCGCACATTGCGCGAAGAGTCAACGGCGGCTATTTTCTCCAGAATAACCTGATTGGTCATGCGTTTGACCGCCGCCTCGCGGACATCTTCCTCCGGGTCGGTGAGGGCGATGGAGGCCAGGAGGTCCTGGTTGCGGGTGGTAATGGATACATTCCTCTCCTGGTCGCCCTTGACAATATCGCCGGTAACGCGCACGCCGCTGGTTTTGCGCAGGGTAGGAGCACAGCCGGGTGCCAGGAGTGACAGTATGGCGCCGGCAATTATTAGAAATGCAAATGGATTATATATTTTACTCACAATTAAGGTGTCCGTCAAAATTCAAAAAAATCTATAGTTCAGCACCTGATTTGACAATAGCCGATTTTGAGACATAAGTCATCAATTTTAAGGCAAGTTTAGCCGCCGCATATTCGCAAAGGGGCGTGGATGGCAGGGGAATGACTTCCACAATATCCGCGGCAATGACGGTTCGTTTAAGGCAGAGCCGGCGCAGGATCCGCAGAACTGTCTGCCAGGACAGTCCGCCCGGCTCCGGTGTTCCCGTTCCGGGCATGATTGAGGGGTCAAGAACGTCGGCATCAATTGAGATGTAAACTTTGTTTTTCATGCCCGCCGCGAGCGTATCAATCCATTGGTCGCTTTTGGCGGCAAGTATTTCCCGGGCCCAGTGAACATTCAAATGGCGCCGTTTAACAAGATCATATTCCTCCCGGCAGAGACTGCGGATGCCAACATGCGCTACCGGCACATTTATTTCCATAACGCGCCGGAAAACGCAGGCATGGGAAAAACGGTTGTTCTTGTAACTATCGCGCAAATCAAGATGGGCGTCCAGACTGAGCACGGAGATTTCCTTGTGAACCGCCTGGGCCGCGGCGACAAGCGGAAAAGTAATGGAGTGTTCTCCGCCGAGTGACATGAGAAATCTTCCTGAATGCAGCGCTGATTCGGCTGTGCGGCGGATGCGGGTGAAAATTTTGCCGGCGCTTATGCCGCGGCAGGGTATGGCCGGCAGGGTTTGGACCCTTAGCCCTTGCGGGCAAAAAAATTCATCGTCAAATAGTTCCGTTTGGATGCTTGCGTCGAGGATCGCCGCCGGCGCTTTCGCGGTTCCGCGGCCATAGCAGACCGAACGCTCGTAGGGAATCGGAAGGACGGCAAAAGGCGCGCGCGGGTTATGCGTGTTTTTGGCGTCGTATTCTAGAAAGTGATGATGGTAAGCGTTCATGGAACGCTGAAATTGGAAATTTGGTTTTCATCGGCGAGTCCCGGGTTGGAATCTCCGCCGCGGGCTGATCTGTCTGCCATGACTTCTATCCTAATTTCTCCTAATTTCAAATTTCGAATTTCAACAGGATTGTCTTCCGCCTTTATTCCTAGCTTTCAAAATAGGTATAGCCGCGCATGCCATCCTCATAGGCCGACATAATCTCGCGGCGGTCTTCCGGCGTTATGCGGTTATCCCGCACCGCTTTTTCCGCGATGGCCCGGACATTGTCAATCATGTCGTGGGTGTCGTATTCCACATAGGAAAGCACGTCGGCCACCGTGTCGCCCGCGATTTCATTGGCGTATTCCACGTTGCCGTCCTTGCCGATGCGCACGTGCAGAACGTTGGTGTCGCCCAGAAGGTTGTGCAGGTCACCCAGGGTTTCCTGGTAAGCGCCCACCAGGAACACGCCGAGGTAATAATCCTCGCCGCGCAATTCATGGACCGGCAGGGTCGCTTTGACGTCGTGCAGGTCAATGAAACGGTCAATTTTGCCGTCCGAGTCGCAGGTAATGTCGGCCAGCGTGGCCTGTCTGGTCGGCATTTCGTTCAGCCGGTGAATCGGCATGACCGGGAACAACTGGTCCACGGCCCAGGAATCCGGCAGGGATTGAAACACGCTGAAATTGCAGTAGTAAAGGTCGGCAATGGCCGTTTCCAAGCCCTGCAGTTCTTCGGGGACGTATTTGCGTTCTTTGCTTTCGGCCGCAATCCTGCAGATTATATCCCAGAACATATTTTCAGCAAAAGCCCTTTCGCGGAGCGAAAGATTGCCGTGTTCAAAAATGGAGCGGATTTCATCGCGGTAATAGACGGCGTCATGGTAGCATTCCTGCAGGTTTTTGGTGGAAAGTGAATTGCGGACATCCATAAGATTGTTCAGCATGTCGTTGTAATTTTCGGGGATATGCTCCGTGCTTCCGGGCGGCTCGAATTTGCTGGAGTTCAGGATGTTGAAAACCAGCACCGAGTGATGCGCCACGAGCGCCCGGCCCGACTCGTTGATGATGGTCGGATGCGGAATGCCCGCCTCGTTTGTGGCGCTCATGATGGCTTCGACCACGTCGGCCGCGTATTCCTGTTCGGTGTAATTGCGGCTGCTTGCGAAATTGGTGTGCGAGCCATCATAGTCCACCGCCAAACCGCCGCCGATATTGATCATTCCCATGGCGGCGCCCTCGCGCACCATTTCGGTGTAAAATCGGCAGGCTTCCGCCAGAGCCGAACGGATTTTACGGATATTGGAGATTTGGGAGCCGAGGTGATAATGAAGCATCTGCAGGCAGTCGAGCATGTTTTCCTTCCGCAGGCGGTCAATCATTTCGATGATTTGGGCCGCGTTCAGGCCGAACATACTGCGGTCGCCTCCCGAGCCGTCCCAGTGGCCGCCGGCCCGGCTGGAAAGTTTTACCCTGACGCCCAGGCGGGGCTTGATGCCCTTGCGTTTGGCGCGCTCCAGGATAAGCGGCAATTCATCCTGCCGTTCAATGACCAGGATGGTCTGCTGTCCCATTTTGAGGGAATTCAAGGCAAGGTCAATAAACTCCTCGTCCTTGTAGCCATTGCAGATGATCAATGCCTCGGGATCATCCGTGAAAGCAATTGCCGAAAGCAATTCGGCCTTGCTGCCGGCTTCCAGGCCGTGATGAAACGGCCGCCCGAATTCAACTATTTCCGCCACGACCTGCTTTTGCTGGTTGACCTTGATGGGGTAGACCCCGCGGTAAAGGCCCGTGTAATGGTAATCGCGGATGGCATTGTTGAAACACTCATAGAGCTGGCTGACGCGCGATGAAAGTATGTCCGCGAACCGCAGAAGGACCGGCATGTTGTGCCCGCGCGCCTTCAGCCCCGAAATAAGTTCCATGATGCTGACGGCGTTTGCGCCGTTGCTCCCGCCCGGCCGCACAATCACCTCGCCTTTTTCCGAAATATCAAAATACCCGATTCCCCAGTTCCTGATCCCATAGAGATCGGCCGCGTTCTCGAGCGTCCAGCGCACCAGTGCTTCAGGCTTCATTTATTTTTTTTCTCGTCTTGATTCCAATTGCGCATGCAACAGATTTCCATTCCTGAAAATAAAATTACTATAAACTGCACTTTTGACAATGGAAAAAATAAATTTTATTCGGCCAAAATACGTTGAACCCGGTTTCCCAAAGCGCATCCGATCTCATGGGGAAGAGTGGCGAGGCGTTCGGCCATTGATTCCATGGAGTGCGGGTCGGCGCGCCGGTTGCTGATCACGCAGAGCGCGGAACCGGTCGTTGCCTCCGGGATATCCGTCAAATCAAGAATGGTCAGATCCATGCAAACCCGCCCGATTACCGGCGCCAGTCTGCCGTGGAAATCAACCATGCCGGTATTTGACCATTTGCGTGAATAGCCGTCCGCGTAACCAAGGGGCAGAAGACCGATGCGCGTATCGCGCTGGAACTGGAACGTATGTCCATAACTGCAGGCGGTTCCTTTTTTAACCCATTTGGTAAAGATCACCGGCGCCTCAACCCGCATGACAGGAATAAGCTCTTCCGAAGTTTTTATGTGCCGGGTGGTGTAGCCGTAGATTGCCCTTCCCGGGCGGACCATGTCAAAGCGCGCTTCGGGCATCCTGAAAATGGCGCCGCTGTTGGCCATGTGCCGGATCGGAACATTGATGCCCAGTGATTTGATTTTATCAAGAATGGAATTAAAGGTTGCCAGCTGGCCGAATGCGCAATCAAGGCTTTCATCGTCAGCGCAGGCCAGATGAGTATAAATGCCTTCAACCGCCAGTCCCTTGACATTGACGGCTTTAAGCAACAGGGCGGAAATTTCTTCCGGCAGACAGCCGGTGCGGCCCATGCCCGTATCGGTTTTGATGTGCGCATGGAGAGGGGCGGAATTATCGGCCGCGGTTTTTGTGATAAGGGCGAACACGTCGTCACTGGTCAGGGTCGGCCTGATATCCAAGCGCCGCATCAGGCGGATTTGTTCGCTCATGGCCGTTTCGGAATCATACCTGGTCAATGGGCGCATTACAATGATCGGTTCACGCACATTCAAATCGCGCAGTTCAACCGCTTCGTTGATCGTGGCCACGCCCCAGAACGCCACCTCCATCCCCTCCAGCGCTTTGACTACCAGCGCCGCGTTATGGCCATAGGCGGCGGCTTTGATCATAACGCAGAGCGGCGCATCGGCGGCCGTCTTTTGAATAAGCCGGACATTGTGTCTTAATGCCGAGCGGCTGATAAATGCCTTTACAAGCTGGTCCATTGTTATCCGGTTGGCTGAAAAATGGTTTGGTCAATTAACGGCAATTATACATGTTGAATCCAGAGGGAAACTTTATCAATTAATATTGAAACTTGATGGTTCAGAAGCATCATGCAGTCAAAACCGAACGCCGCCAGAAACGCCGCGGTGAGGGCGCAGAGAAAAACTGATCCGCTCTTTAAAAAAAGATAATAAAGAGGGTAAAACGGCACGATAATCGCAAGCAATCCGTCAAACATGTTGTCCTTGATTGCGAGGAGAATGGACACAAGATATGCGATCCCGACGGCGATCATTCCGTATTGTTTCAGCAAATCCGGCGCAAGCCCCGGCAGGCCTGAAAAAAAACGGATATAAATTAAACCGCCGCCCAGCACCATGAAAAGAAGCCAGCCGGCCGTAAAAAGGATATTTTGCCGGAGTCTTTGCGATGAATTACGCTGGTGGAAAGACGATTTTTGAGGAAAAACTGCGGGAGCTTCCGCCTTATTGTTTTTTATATTGGGTTCTGCTTCGGCCGGCGGCTCATAGTAATTTTTTTTCAGTTTCAATCCATCGCGTTTACCCGCCTCTGGCGGCGCCGCAGGCGACCAGGGTTTGATATCATTTTCCGGCATGTTTTGTCTTTCTCGATCGGCTAAGTCCGGCTTGGCGCTTGTTTGGAGTCAGGTTCCGGAGAGCGGGTCGGCGCGCATCGGGGATCATTGCCGGACGGGCCTGAGGCGCCGGCCGGAACGGATGTTTCTTTTGATTCTTTTTTGCCGGAATGCGCGCGGTTTGGGACGGCCAGCGTGCCGTTCATAAATTCAATCACATGGCCGCGGTCAATCAGCCAGACCAGCGCATCAATTATTTCGGTGACGGCCGTGGATTCCGGCGCCGTGCCGGGGACAAGGGCGACCACCAGATCCTGACGCGTCTTGCCGGAATTTGTCCTGATCCATTCCAGAATATTGCGGACAATATTTGTAGCCTGTGCGGGATCAATCGGACGCGGCTTGACGGCGCTGACAAAGGTCATTTTTGATGTTTTAAATATGTGCAGGCCCAACTGATGAAATCTTTTCAGAATGGCAGAGGCCATATTAATCGGGAAACGCATTTCTTTTTTCCAGGACTCTTGAATCAGTTGCTTGATTTGATGGTCGTCCAGGTCGTGGCTGACCGTTGCCGGGACAACAAACCTGTAACCTTCGCGAATCAACGCCGGCGCGTAATTTTCGGTAAAATGCTGTTCCAGGAGCGAACTGCGCTCAAAAGCAACCGGTTCGTTCAACAGCTTTGTGCGGTAAACCTTTTTGCGAGAAACCTCTTTTTTCCATTTTTCAATGGAGGCCGGATCTGTTTCATTAATTATTTTTTTCCGGTATTGATCAATCGGCAGATCGGCAAAACGTGTCCGGTGCAGTTCCAGCAGTTTGTCATTAAATTCATGGTAATTGGGCGGTCCGAGTAATTCTCCGCTTAAGGTGCAGCGGGCAACGCATAAAAATTTTCCCTGCGGAGGTTCGCAGTCCTTCTCTTCCTGATCGTAAAAGAGATTTATATGCCGGTTGAGGCCATGATTAAAGGCCAACTGCTTGTTTGCGAACACGGCTTTACACTCGCCGCATTGATAGAAGGGAAGCGCCGGCTGGCCGTCACTGCCGGTCGCCTCAATGGCTACCGCGTAAAATTCCGGTTTGCTCAGAAAGGTTGTCGCCACCTCAAAAAGAGAATAGGCGCGCCGCGTGCGGGAAAGTTGTTTGACAAGCGGTTTAAGGCCGCTCCGTTCGGGAATAAAAGACACGGCAATTTTCGGTAAAACCGTCTGCGGAGAACGGCTTCCGTCTGTTTTGTCCGTAAACGCCGGCCGGAACGTTTTTCTTCCTGATTCAAAATCGCCGGCATTGTTCCGGCTCCGTCTGCCAAACCGGGCGCCCCTGGCCGCCTGCCCGTCCGCCCGCGCCGCTGGCGCGCTGCGGTTGCGGTCCAGATAGCTTTGCCGGCGGTCCGAATGCTGGTAAACATCACGGGCTTTACCTTGCCGTCCGCGTTTTGATTCCGCGTCATGTTTCGGGTTTGTTTCGGAAGAGGTCCATTTTTCCGGCGACTTTCTGGCCCAGTCCGGGACAAAGGCAAGCTCAATGCCGCTGGATTCCTTATTATCCATGGAAAAAAAGTAAGAATACGGAATGCGGAATGCGGATGCCACGGGCATCCGCCTGTGGCGGATAAACGGAAAACGTAAGGCAGGAAAAACAACATGAAGGCATAAATTTATCCGGCTATAGTGAATTCCGGCGAGATCAACCCCGCCTTTGCGTAAAAAGATTTGGTGGACAAGTCAGCGGAACAGGCCGTCATAATTATCTAAATTCCGCATTTTGCATTCTTCATTCCTACATTTTTCAGCCTTCTCTTTTCCCTTCCTCAAGCCTCTGCTTGCGCTGTTCTGAAGAGCTTTGATCGGATGAAAAAAAATCTTCCATTATGGCAGAAGAAAACTCCCCCGCCGTACGCCGCATTTCATTCAGGGTCTGCCCCAGTGCCCGCGCGATGCCTGGCAGTCTTTCCGATCCGAATAAAAGCAGGGCGGCCGCCAGCACGAGCAAGATTTCTCCCGCGCCCAGCGAGTTGAAAATAAAACCCACGGAGCAAATAGAGCAAATCAAAGTTAACTTTGTTTAAATAACGTTGTTTTAACGCTTAAAGAAAACAAATTCATCCCGGCGATTAACGCTCCAGGCGGATTCATCATGGCCTGGATTGACAGGTCGTTCTTCGCCGTAGCTTTTCGTCTGAAGATTGGCCCCGTCAATTCCCAGCCCGATCAGATATGCTCTGGCCGCCAATGCGCGCCGTTCGCCCAGGGCGAGATTGTATTCGGCGCTGCCGCGTTCATCGCAATTGCCTTCAATAATTACGCCCACATCGGCGTTTTTCTTGAGATAATCAGCCACTGCTTCAAGCTTTGTTCTTTCCGATTCGCGGATTTGAGCGCTGTCGTAATCAAACATGACCGCATCGTATTTAACCGAGGTCAGGATATTCAGATTGCCTTCCGGCCGTGTGGCCAGAGAACCGGCCTCGCCGGATCCGACTTCGCCGCCAATATTATCGCCTGCGCGCCGTCCGCCTTTACGATCCCGGCAACTGGTCATACCAAGCGCACAGACAAGCATCAGAACAACAACTGCAAACCAGCGATTTCTTGTCATCTTTTCCTCCAATTTATCCGCCTGTGGCGGATTTGATTTATGGTTTTATATACTTGCCCGAGCAATCGGGAGAAAACCAATCTCCTTTGACGGATTCTTGAAATAAATTTATACAGGACGCGCTGAGAGTGTCAACAATAAAAATACGGGAATTATAATTTTGCCTCCGCACGCAGAAAATATGACGGCCATCGGGCGCCCAGGACGGATCCTCATAGTTGGCGTCGCTGCCGGTTATCTGTCTGGCCTCGCCGGTGGCGGGATTCAAAACATATAACTGGAACCGGCCGCCGATAAGACTGCTGTAGGCAATATAACCGTTGGCGCCCCAGTCGGGATCCACGTTTTGCGATCCGCCGACGGCGATGCGGCGCGGTTCGCCGCCTTCCCGGCCGATAATATAGAGTTGCGGCGTGCCGGATGAGTCGGAGACAAATACAATTTGTTTCCCGTCCGGCGCCCATGACGGACTCGCCTCCGCGGCCCTTTTGGTGTAAGTGAGCCGGGTCAAGCGGTCTCCATTGATATCCATGATAAACAAATCAGGATTGCCGTCCTTGGAAAGAATAAGCGCCAGTTCACGCCCGCCCGGCGAAAATGCCGCGCTGGAATTAAGGCCGGGGAAATCGGCCAGGCATTGCCGCGCGCCGGTGGAAAGTTCAATTAGAAAAACATCGGGGAATTGCGTGCGGTAATAAGAAGTGTAGACAATCTGTTTGCCGTCGGGGCTCCAGCGGGGGGCGAGGCTGATGGCGTTATCGCGGGTCAACTGGCGCAAATTGGCGCCATCGGCGTCACAAATGTACAATTCCTTTTTGCCGGTGCGGCTGCCGACCATGGCGATTTTGGCCGCCGCCATGCCGGGCTGTCCGGTCATGGCAAAAATAAGATCATCGGCAACGCGGTGCGCCAGCGCGCGCGCTCCCCGATCATCATCCTGATATGTTTTCGAGCAACATCTTTCCCGCGTCATTGTATTGTAAGCTTCGCAGCGGACAATGATGCGGGTCCCGTCCTGCTTAACATTGCCTGTGACCGTAAATTCAGCCCGCCCCGCGCCGGACAGATTAAACCAGCCCGAACGCGTTAAATCCGATTCCAGCGTCCGGCGAAAGCTGAGGGGAGCATTGTCCGCCCCGCTTTTTCCGCCGCTGGCGGATCCGCCTTCGGCGGAAAATCCGGAAAGGTCCAGAAAAGAAACTTCGCTGGCCGCTTTGGTTACCCGCACCTGGGCTGGACATTCAAGAGATGCTGCCAGCAGGAAAAATGAAAAAAGAATTTTTGTTGATAACAAGTGATGCATGAGGCGTAAATGTATCAGGAAATATGGCTTAATGGAAAGAAAAAAATTATACCTCTTATTTGTTTTTCATGATAATCCCGATCTTTTGCTTTTGCAATAAGATCTTAAAATGGTATCTTCTTTGCAGAAAACAGTCTCGCTGCCGCGGAATATGGCGGACAAGCCGGCTGGACAGACGCGGAATTATGCTAAAATGAAACTGGTTGATAAATACATCTTCAGGCAGTTTGTTGTTCCCTTCATTTACGCTCTGCTCACATTCAGCCTGCTGTTTGTGATTGTTGATCTCTTTGATCACCTGTCTGATTTTATTGACGCCAAAACGCCCCTCTTGGATGTGCTCCGGTATTATGTGTTTGTTATGCCGTCTTTGCTTGTCTACGTTGTTCCCATTTCGCTGCTCCTGGGGCTGCTTTACAGTCTCTGGCAGTTGAGTAAACATAATGAATTGACCGCCCTGCGCGCCAGCGGCATCAGCTTTTATCGCATTACGATGCCCATCGTGATGATCGGCGTTATCATGAGCCTGGTTATCAGCGTCTTGCAGGAAACGGTGGCGCCCCGCTCAACCTATTGGGCCTGGCAATTTATCAACCGGCAGAAAAAAGGCGGTGATCTTTCCACGCGCTATGCTTCTGACTTGCCTTATAAAAACGAGGATCAGCGGCGTATCTGGATGATCAATAAATTTGACCTCACATCGCACGATATGCAGGGCGTCAAGGTTGTCCAACAGAGGGTGGATGGTTCGGATCTTGAGGCCATTCGCGCCGAAGAGGCAAAATATTTTGACGGGAGATGGTGGTTGTTCAACGTGAGCATTCAAAAGTATGATTTTTACAACAGCCCGGTCGGCGCGCCGGCCTATGAGCCTTTGCGGCAGATGGCCGAGTGGGATGAAACCCCGGAGGATTTTATGCACGAGGTGACCAACATGGAATTTCTTTCCGCCTGGGATCTATGGCGTTTTCTGGCTGCGCGTAAAAATCTTTCCGACCGGACCCGCGCCCGTATTCTCGTTGACTTGCATGCCCGGCTCGCGATGCCCTGGACCTGTTTTGTGGTCGTGCTCTTCGGTATTCCGTTTGGCGTGCGCACCGCCCGCAAAGGGGCGCTTATCGGCGTGATGTTTGCCCTGCTGACTTTCTTCTCCTTTTATTTTCTGATGACTTTCGGCCAGTGGCTCGGCAAGAATCAGCTTCTAATGCCGGTTGTCAGCGCCTGGATGCCCAATATTTGCTTTCTGCTGATCGGTCTTCTGTTAATGCTCCGCACGCGTTGACCAATGAAAGTTTTGATTGCTCCAAACAGTTTTAAACAATGCCTGAGCGCTTCGCGGGCAGGCGCGGCCATCGCCGCCGGCGTCCGTAAATCCTGTCCGGATGCGGATGTTAAAATTCTGCCTCTTTCAGACGGCGGGGACGGATTGCTGGATGTCTGCTTCCATTGCATCGGCGGCGATTATATTGAAGAGGATACGTTTGACGCCCTTTCCCGCCCGGTCAGGGCGCCCTGGCTTAAGGTCGGCGGGATGGCGGTGATTGAGCTGGCGCAAGCCTCGGGGCTGGCGCGGCTGAAGGGGCCGGAAGAATATAATCCGCTGATTGCTTCAACATTCGGCACCGGCCGGTTGATGGCAAAAGCGCTCGACCGCGGTTGCCGGCAAATTGTCGTCGGCCTTGGCGGAAGCGCCACTATTGACGCCGGCGGCGGGCTTGCCGCGGCGCTTGGTTTTGGTCTCCTGGATAAAAACGGGAAGCAAATACCTCCCGGCGGCGGCAATCTCGGCCTGCTTGAGACAATAGAAGTTTCCCATGCTGATCCGCGCCTTCGCAATGTGCGGATTGACTGCGTTACCGACGTGCGCAATCCTCTGCTTGGTCCGCAGGGAGCGGCCCGGCTTTTTGGTCCGCAAAAAGGGGCGACGCCTTCCCAGGTGGAACTGCTTGAAAAAAATCTCGCGCATTGGGCGGAAGTTGTCAAAAAAAATCTTGGCGTTGACGTTGCGGAAATTGCCGGGGCAGGGGCGGCCGGCGGGGCGGGCGCCGGTTGCGCCGCTTTTTTCGGCGCCGCGCCTTCCGGCGGGGCGGAGTGGGTCGGGAGCCGGATTGGCCTTGAGCGGGCTGTCGCGGAGGCGGATATTATCTTCACCGGCGAAGGACGGATTGATTCGCAGACCGGTTTTGGTAAAATACCGGCGTATGTCGGCCGGCTGGCGCAAAAATACGGCCGGCATGTGATTGCGCTCGGGGGGGCGGTGGAGGAGGATTGCGACCTGATTTCAGCGGGCATAACCGAATGCCGGAGCATCAATCCGCCCGGCATTTCGCTGCCGGAAGCGTTGCGGAATGCGGAAAAAAACCTTGCCTTGACGGCCGGGCAGGTTATGATGAATCATAAAAGAGTTAATTGCAGGAATTAGTTTGCATTCTGATATTTGGCAGATTATTTCGCGCTTTCCTGATTGTCATTCCCGACTTGATCGGGAATCCAGGCGCATCCGCCCGTGGCGGACTGGATTCCCGCTTTCGCGGGAATGACAAAAAGAGAGCGGATTGGTGATAGTTTGAAATTAACGCAGGAGAAAGTAATTATGAAAAATCCGTCTGTTTTGATGCCGGTGGGCATGGCTTTGGACACCGTTCGCCGGGTTCTTTTTCAGCCGTTTAATTTTGTCAAATGGCTGGCGATCGGGTTCACCGCCTGGCTCGCCCTGTTGGAGAACGGAATGCTGTCGGGATTTCATTTCAATCCCGGGCAATGGAGGAAAGATCAAGCGTCCCAGTGCGGCCAGGTTGTGTGGGAATGGATTTTGGGGCATCTCTTTTTTATAATTCCGCTGGTTATTCTGTTTGTTATTGTGGGTTTCGTGGCGGGGTTGCTTGTTTTGTGGTTAAGCTGCCGCGGTAAATTCATGTTCCTGGACAATGTGGTCGGGAATCGGGCTGAAATTTTTCAGCCCTGGCACAAGTTCCGCGCGCAGGGTAATTCCTGTTTTTTGTTTCTAATCTGTTTCGGTCTTGCCGCGGCGGCAGTGTTATTCATTGGCATGGGGCTGGTCATGCTGGTCAGCTGGCCTGACTTGGCGCGTTCTCATTTCGGCTGGTATGCGGCGGGGGCCATTGGAATCGGCGCGGTTTTCTTCTTGTGTTTCCTGATTACGGCGGTGACTATTCGCGCTTTTTTTGAGGATTTTGTTATTCCCATCATGGCCATGAGGTCCTGCCGTATAATGGAAGGCTGGAAGGTTCTTTTCGGGCTGTTCCGGAGGCATGCCGGTATTTTTATTTTATATCTGCTTTTCAGGGCGGCCCTCGGTCTGGCCATCGGATTTATTACCGTGTTTCTCTGTTGTCTTTTGTGTTGCACGGTATTGATCCCGTATGTCGGCACCGTGATCCTTCTGCCGATCCATGTTTTCTGGCGGAGTTATTCCGTTCACTTCCTTGGACAATTTGATAAAAATTTGAAAATGTTTGAGGATGGACAGGCCTCCTATATTACTCTTTCTCATAAGGAAAACTGCTGACGCCTTGATTTTCTATTGCGGATTAACGCCATGTCATTGACGGGTAATATTCTCAAACGGGCGGTCGCGATGGAGGCATCCGATATTCACATCAAGCCCGACAAGCCGCCCTTCTTCAGGATTAATGGCCAGCTCGTGGCGAGCGGGTTGCCGGTTGTTCCGGCGGATGATATCAGCGCGTTGCTTGATCATATTCTGCCCGCCCACCTTAAAAATCTGGAAGAGCCGCTCCATGAAATTGATTTTTCATACGTTGAGGAGGATGTCGGCCGGTTCCGGGTGAATGTTTTCATTTCGCGCAATTTGCCGGCCTTGTCTTTCCGCCACGTTAAAGAGCGGATTCCGACCATTGAAGAACTGCATCTGCCGCCGGTTCTGCGGAAACTTGCCCTGGCGGACAGCGGCCTGATCATGCTTTGCGGCGCCACCAGCTCGGGCAAATCAACGACGCTCGCGGCCATGGTTGACTTGATCAATAAAAACCAATGCTGCCGGATTATAACGGTTGAGGATCCGGTTGAATATATTTTCAAGGACGATAAGTCGCTCGTTACCCAGCGGGAAGTGGGGCTTGACACGCTGTCATTTCATTCCGCCCTCAAACACGTTGTGCGCGAGGACCCGGACATAATCGTGATCGGCGAGATGCGCGATCATATCAGTTTTTCCGTGGCGCTGGCCGCGGCCGAGACCGGCCATCTTGTTTTAAGCACATTGCATGTCAATTCCGCGGCCTACGTTGTTCATCGGATCCTTGATTTTTTTCCCCAGGATGAACGCGACCAGATTCGCATTACCCTGGCCAATTACCTGGTGGCGGCCGCCTGCCAGCGGCTTGTGCCGGCCGAAAAAGGCGGCGTTCTTCCGGCGGTTGAGATAATGATTAATACTCCGACCGTGCGCAAGCTCATCATGGAAAATCAGCTTGAAATTCTGCCGGCCGCGATTGAAACCGGAGCGGAAGAAGGCATGCAAACTTTCAATCAGGTTCTGTATAAATTAATCAAAAACGGCGAAATTGCGGAAGAAATCGGCTTGAGCCATTCCCCCCGGCCCGAAGCGCTGAAAATGAATCTGCAGGGCATATTCCTGGACGAGGGCAAACGTATCCTTGGATAAAAACACCATGAATAAAAACACAATGACCAGCCGCGAACGCATCGAGGCCGCTTTGGCCCACCGCGAGACTGACCGTATTCCGGTGGATTTGGGCGCTTCTGAATCGTCAGGCATTCACGGGATTGCTTATAACCGCCTGAAAGGATTCCTGGGACTTAAAGGCGGGCGAACGCAAATCTATGACCTGTCGCAGATGATTGCGAAAGTTGAGCCGGCCGTGCTTGGGCTCGTTGGCGCCGACGCTGTTCCCTTGCTTATTGAACCGCGCGCGTGGAAACCATGGCGTTTGCAGGATGGTTCGCCATGTGAAATGCCGGCCAAAGCCAATCTGCGTAATACCGCCGGCGGCGGCATGGAACTTATGGCGGAAGACGGCACGTTGGTCGCGGTATGTCCGCCGGGATCATATTACTTTGATACCTGTCACCATGCGCTTGCAAATGTTAATTCGCCCGCCGATATTGAAGCGGGATTGGCGCATCTTAAAAGTTTTGACTGGCCGTCGTTCTTTGACGAGGACTACGCCGACCTGCGGCGCAAGGCCCGTGAGCTTTACGAAAAAACCGATCGGGCCATCGTCGGCAATTTGTGGGTGCATGTGCTTGCCGCCGGCCAGATTTTGCGCGGTTTTGAAAATTTCATGATAGACCTTTTGGCCGATAAGCCTCTGGCGCATGCGCTCATGGGGCGGCTGGTTGATTGTTACGAGGAACGGGTGCGCCGCTACGTGGAGGCGGTCGGCGAATATTGCACTATTATCCAGGTGAATGACGATCTTGGCGCTCAAAATGGCCCCCAGCTTGCGCCGGAAACATATCGCGAAATGATCAAGCCTTATCACGCCCGTTTGTGGGGGCTGATTAAAAAACTCAGCGGCAAACCTCTCTTGTTACACTCGTGCGGCTCCATTTATAAGCTTATCCCTGATTTGATTGAGATTGGCGTGGATGCCATCAACCCTGTCCAGGTGCGCGCCGCGGACATGGATACTAAAAAACTGAAAAGTGAATTCGGGAAAGACTTGACCTTCTGGGGCGGCGGCTGTGACACCCAGCAGATTCTTGGCAACGGCACGCCGGAGGATGTCAAAGAAGAAGTGCGCCGCCGTTGCGCCGATCTTGCTCCGGGCGGCGGGTTCGTCTTTTGCCAGGTGCATAACATCCAGCCGAATATTACGCCGGAAAATATCATGGCCATGTATGCGGCGCTCGATCGGGCAGAATGTGTCGAGTGGTCAAAGGGAATGTGAAGCTCCGGCCCCACTGACATCCGCCTTATGCGCGGGGCGGGTGGCGATCTCGCATGCAGGATGTGCTTTGGCCTTTCTATAATACGCGATGGCTTTTTCCGTAACATCTCTGATAAAGGCTGTCTTGGCTTCCGTGTAGGCCAGGCGGCCGCCACGGTGTGCCGCAGAAAGTTTCTCCTTGAGACGGCCATATTCACGGGCGATATCCGGATGCTCAATGAGGTAGTCCCGGAAAAAGAGTCTGTTCCAGTGCTCAAACTGAGCCTCAACCATGTGGATATGATGCGTTCTGTTCCCGTCCTTGTCACGCTTGATGAACCAGGCGTAGAAGGGCGGCGTATCATCTCCCCATGACGGCCTCCAGAAATAGTCATACCCCTGCGCTTCCAGGATGGGGGCAATCTTTTGCCTGGTTTCAACGAGGCTCGTCACCTCGACCAGGATGTCCACGATGGGTTTGGCCGCGAGGCCGGGGACGGCGGTGCTGCCAAAATGCTCGATCCTCCTGACCAGATCATGGGGCAGGCACGCCAGAAGATGGGTTCGTTCCATGTTAAACATCTCCGGCCAGCGCGGATCGTATGGCACAACGGCCACCTCCTCCTTAACCACGCGGGCCACCTTCTCTTCAAGCGTTTCCATCTTGATCTCGATGCGCAGTTGGTCAATCACCGGTTCGGACTATTCTTTCTCTTTGCCGTGAATGTACTTGATGACCTGGACCTTCTCGATTGTGATCAATCCTCCGCATTGAGCCTTTTCGAACAAGTCGTGGAGCACGGGAAGGAATTGGTTGATCTTCTCTTCCTCGTCCGTGATCTCGATAATGATCGGCAGGTCCGTGGAAAGGTCCAGAATCCTCGTCGTGCGGATTCTGCTCGTGGGGCCAAACCCCATGATGCCCCGCCACACGGTTGCTCCGGCCAGTCCGGCTCGTCTTGCCTCCCGTACGATTACTTCATAAAGAGCCGTGTGTTTGACCTTGTCGCTCTCGCCAAGGAATATCCGCAGGAGTTTTGCGTCCGCCTTCAGTTCCATAGTCCACCTCCAATTTTAACCAGAACACGCACTGCAGTGATACCGGCAAAAAAGGCGGCCAGGGAAAGAAGAAAAGATCCGGCGGTGTAGACTGTCGCGTGCAGGCACTCGCCGGCCCGGAGCATTTCAGCGGTTTCGTAAATCATGGACGACATGGTGGTGAAGCCGCCGCAGAAACCGGTGGCAAGGGCGAGCCGGGCCGCCGGGGAGATTGTTTCGCCGCGCGCGGAAAGCCCCGTGATAATGCCGATTAAAAGGCAACCCAGAACATTTGCCGACAAGGTTCCAAGGGGCCATTCGATTGAGAAACGTTGTGATGTGATACTCAAACCGTAGCGGGCCACCGAACCGGCGAATCCCCCCAAGCCGACCAGAACAGACATTGCCAATGGATTTGTCATCTTTTTTTCAGTCCAATATCTGCTTGGCGTTTTCCTTCTCGCCAGCGCCTGGCGGTTTCATCAAAATCCACGGTGTCATGGCCAAATTAATTTGCGGATAAGCTCTAAACCATCGCCTTGAAGATCAGCAATTCTGAACGCAATGCGTCAAGGGCTGGAATGCGGACGCCGTTTTGGCGCAGGTCAAACCCGCTTTTTTGCGTGGTTTGGCCGTTGTTGTCCATGGTAACCTCATACATTTTGCCGATGTCCAGTCCTTTTGGATAAAAGATATAATCTTTTTCAGCATCGTTCAGTTTGAATATGCCGGCTATGGATGACGACCTGTCTTCGGCGGCGCATTCCAGAACGCAGTAATCACTTCGCCGGGCGCCTTCGATCGCCACCGAGCCGGTGACCGGGCCGCCCATGGCCAATCCGCTGTGGCCATCGCCTTCAATCTCTATGATCGGGGTATGATGAAACATTTTGCAGGTCGGCAAAACAGGTCTGATTATATTCTTATAAAGCTCCAGATATCTTTTCATTACTTTAATTACAGGATCGGTTTCTTCATATCCGGCGGGCATACAGCCAAATAAACATGGTCCAAACATGGAAATTCTCATTCTGAAATCAATATCCCCCTTCGCAGGCATTCCGGGAGGGGTCAACATGCACATTTCCGGCGGAAGCATAATTGTCCAACCATTGACGATTTGCGCTGATTGCGGCGCGTCTCCCAGATCGGAAAGCCATGTCCACTTGCACCGGCTTAATAGTCCCAAATCATTGCGCCCGCCGCCGCCACAGCAGTTTTCGATGATCAGTTTGGGATGGCGCTGGCGGATTCGGTCCAGCAAGGCGTAAAACGCCTCGTAATGCCGCCACATTAATGACTCCACGTATCCTTCTGTTTCCCTTTCGCCTGTATATAAATTCATCGGGCCGGCATCAATCCGGAATATGTCCAAATCATAATGGTTGATGGCATTTTCCAATTGCTCTTCAACCCAGGCGATTACCTTGGGATTGGCGAAATCAAGGGTGAAACGTTCCCCCACATCCTGAATTTCCTGACCGTTCACTTTCACCACCCATTCGGGGTGTTCCTTGTAAATCCGGCTCATTTTGCCGATGTTCTCGGGTTCAAACCATAAACCAAACAGCATGTTATTGCGCCGGACTTCCTTGATCACCGGGTGCAAGTCATTCGGCAGCCATTCGCCCGCCACCCAGTCGCCCATGAAACGCATATATGGAGCGTCTTTTCTCTTTTCACTTGCGCCGGTCCCATACCAGCCGGCATCCACAATAAAAATCTCGCTGCCGAGCAATGCCGCGGTTTTGAGCTCTGTCAGCAGTCTTTCCTCGCTCATGCCCATAAGCCCCGCGCCGGCGTTATTGCCGGCATTGTATTCTGTTGGCGCATGTTTCAAGGCAGGGGTTGCCGGTTTAACCGAACGCCGGATATGTTGGTGGGCTTCCTGGATGCATCCGTCAAAATCAGCCTGAACGTGCCCGAGGTGGACTTTGGGGGTTGTGATTGTCTCTCCCGCCGCGATCAGTCGAAGAGGAGCAGGGGCGTTGGGGCCTATTTTGAAATGCAGAACCCCATACAACCTTGTGTCGCAAAACAAATCAGCCGCCCATGGACCGGACCATCCCAGATAGCATGAAAAGAATTCGTGGGAGCGGTTGTTTCTTATGATAAAAAACGGACACTCATAACCGCATGTGCCGAACGGGCCGTAAGCGTTTAGCCGGGTAGTCTTTTCCGTGGCCAGCGGTTCCCAGACAAATTTTCCCTCCCGTCCCCAGCCCACGTCGCCGAAATGGCCCAATGAAAAGGGCGAGCTTGCGCCCCAGCCGGCGATTTCAGGGTTGGAAAGCAGGCCGCTCCAGGGCGAGACCGAGGACAACGCCATGGTTTCCCGGCCTTCGTTGCCGATCTCCAGCCAGCGCATCATGAACGCCGTGCCATCCAGGAGCGTATGTATTTTCAGGGAAAGCGGCCGCAAAGTATGCCGCAATTGGATTGTGCCATGACTTTTGCCGTCCGGCTTTTCCTGCCGGTCGGCCTTGATGAACCGCCAGCGGTCATTCAAATCCTGGCCGTCCACGTTGATCTGGAAGGCATTTGTGGCGCAGGCCAGATGCGAAAGGAGAGGATTCCTGATTTTACTCAGCTTGTCCATCTGCTGGGACGCCGGCAGGACCACCCCCGTGGCGTTCCGGTTGACGCTCCGCAGCATGCCGTCATAAAACATTTCCTGATAGACCGTGAGCCCGGCAATATACTGGAACTCCGGGTTTTCCGATTCCACAAATTTAATGGCATTGGTCTCGCGCATGGCGGGTCTCCTCCTTGTTTCTATGATGTGTTTTACGCTTTCGGCACTGGCGTCCAGGTATCCGGGGTTTTCAGGGCCGAATGGCCGGCTTCGATCAGGGCCGCGATTTCCAGGGTTTCGCGTTCTGGCACCGGTGATTTTCCGGTGTCAAGAAAGGCGAGCATGGCGTTCATGAAACGCGGAAAGAAATCATCCATGGTGTCAATGGCCAGGGATTTGTCATCGCCGAACTGGGTTACCAGTTGAAAAGCGGGATAATCGGGGACAAGATGAATGAATCCGCGGCGGCCATCGTCATAATCAATGACCATGACCACGTTCCGGCCGCGCCCGCATTGCATGACCCGGTCCGCCCCGACCCCCAGTGTCATCACCAGCATTTCCAGCTGGTGGATGGCGTAATTATGGAATTCGGCGCCGCCGCGAGTCGCCGCAAAATTGACTTTTTGCCCGGCAAGCTTTTCCCGGCGCGCCGCTTCAAGTTTTGAGCCGAAACGCAAAGCCGAACAGGACATCATGGGCGTGCCATGCTTGCGCGCTTTGTCAAACAGACGGCGCGCGGCGGCCAGCGAGGGCGCGATCGGCTTGTCAATATAAACCGGCTTGCCGCTGCGGAGCGGCAAATCCGCCAGGTCTTCGTGCCGCTCGGCGTTGTCCGGCGACAATACCACGAGGCAATCGCTCTCCTTCACCACCGTGGCAATATCCGGCGCCTGTTTTACTTTCTGTTCCCGGCACCATTCATCAATCCGTTTTTTGCCGGGCATGGTGATTTCCTCCCATGCCAGGGCAACGTCGAATTTACCCTTAAACTGGGGCGATTCCCGGATCATCTTCGGATAATTATTGGCATGCCATTCGTCAATGTAATAATCAATGAATCCTATCTTTTTCATGTTACGGCCTCCTGCTGTTTTTTTGAGCTAAACGTTTATCCGCCGAACAAAAAGTCACAAAAGCAAACTCCATGTTCCTGATTATCGCTTTACCTCAATCAAAATTGATTCTCTTGCCTTGAGTTTATGCAGGATATAATTGTCCCTGTATTTTATCGTTTTGCCGGACCAGAAGTTAACGAATTTTTCCCGGCCGCCAAGCCCGCATGATGAAAAAGGCAAAGCGGCTATTTTTTCGGAATCTTTCCAGTTAAAGAGAGCCACATGGGACAGAACGCCGTTTTTTCCTGTCCGGGAACCGGCCGGATATTTCACATAAAGAATTTCAGGAAGAGGGTATTTGAAATACGCATCTTCATCAGCGCACCGGCATTTATAGCCCCGGTCGCAATTATCCGTCACCTTCCTGATCCATCCGGTCTGTTTCTTTGACAATCTGGTCAAATCTCCCCCGACTTCCAACAGCCCCTGGGTTATGAAACACCATGTCAAACGCGAGAGATTTTCCTCGTCTGAAAGACCAGGATTTACCCCCAGACTGTCCATGTTCAGCAAAAAAGTTTTTCGCGATTCAACGGAAAGAAGCGGAAGGGCCCAATTGCTGGCAAGGACATGCTCCTTCCATTCTCCGCCCGAAACATCCAGACCCACCCGGTAGGTGTCGGCGTATTCGGCAAGAAACGGATTCCCCATGCTTGCGGCAGAACATGTTTCAAGGAAACCATCCGCCGGAAGTCTTTCGCGGATGGATTTAAGCAGCCATCGGCGGGCTTCAACCGGATGGCCTTTTAGCCGGACGTCGCCGTTTTCAAAGGCGTTTGTCCAGAAATCCAGCTTGATTCCCTCAAACCCCCATTTTTTAAACAGGACATCCAATATGTTCTCGATAAATTCGCGCGCGCCCGGCGCTGAAAAATCAAGCAGTCCTCTTTTTCCGTCCATGGTCCAGATGGATCCATGATCATTTTTCGCAAGCCATTCCCGGTTTTTCACCGCCAATTCGCCGTTTATGTTTATTACGGGTGACCACCATATTGCCGGGCGCAGGCCGATTTTCCTTATCGCATCGGCCATATATTTCAGGCCATGGGGGAATTTAGCCCGGTCGCAGACATTTTCCGGATCGGGATAAAACTTGCCGACATCATCCAGAACATCACCCACCGGGTTTTGATAGCCGAGATCTATCTGGAAGAATTTTATGCCGGGAATGTTTTTGCTGATATGGGCCGCCTGCTTCAGGAGAAATTTCTCTGAAATATCCGCGCACACGCCATAATTCCAGGTGCAATAAACGGGCGAGTTCCTCAATATCGTTCCCGGACCGCGGAAGCGGCTGTATCCCGCGATGTAATCAATGTAATCATCATGAATATTGTTTATGTCCCCTTCTTTGCGAATTTGATAAAACATGTGCGATCCCACAAATGACGCGCCCGGAGATAGAACACAGGAATGCCCATGAATGTCCTTCTGGATCCCATGGTAATGCTTCAAAATGGATTCGTTTTTTTTATATTCAAGGCCGGAAACGCTTTCCAGTTCCCAAAGACGGCGGAATATGTCTTCCTGGCACGAGGCTTCATAAAGAAAAGTATCCAGCGCCTGATTGCAGAAAAACAGAAACGGCATTGTCTGGGTTTCCGAATCCCCCAGAAGAGTGGGTTTGACGGGGATATTTCGCAGGTATGGATATTCTCCCCTGGAAAAAGGCGTTTTTTCAAGCCGGACATTGTCCACATGCCCGAATCGGACCACGTCATAAGGCCCGCTGTTCGGGAATAAAATTTTACAACGCCCGTCGAGAACCGCATCCACGGCTATTGATCGGGATGTATGATTGAAAAATTCCCGCTTGACGCAAACGAAACGTCTTTGCGGATCATATTGGATTGACATTTTTTCTGTCAAACGGCTGGCCGGATAATTTGCGGTCAGCGTAATTTCCGCGAGTCCGTTCCCGGCTTTTGGTCTTGTTGTCTTATAAATTTCCGGAAATTTTTCCGCTTTGCCCGCAACAACAACGGCAAATTCCAGCGATTCCCACCCAAGCATATTGCCATGATCCAGGAACGAAATTTTACCGGTTTTAATTTTCAGCGCAAAATCCTGTTTTGCGGAATTAACGCCAATCCTCTTTTGCATTATTTTTTCCCCCAACCCGGTCCAGCCGGGACCAAAAAGACTGCCGGATACACCGACAGCCCTGCCGCGCGTTTCCCATTATTTTAAAGCGAAGTTTTTGTAATTTAAAACTTCCAGTATTTCCAGCATCAATTCAGACGCTTTTTCCGTGGAATCCATCAAATACCTGTTGGATTCCAGGGCATTGAAATCATTATTAAAAATGGCCTCCGCGCGTTTAAACAGGTTCCAGGCCGCATATTTCCCGGCTTCCCTCGCTATTTTGGTCCACATATTGACCCTGACAACACCGTCATCGGACAAAGTGCCCATCTGCCCGCGGTTCAAACATGAAGTTCCATGAAGCGCCAGCATTTTCCGGCCAAGCGCTTTTGTCAAGCCGCTTGCCCGTTCCTGGAGATATTGAGCCGCCCCGCTTGAAACCGACTGTTGTTCCGTGCCCAGGTCGGCGACCAAAAAATCTATGCCGGTGGAATGAATATACTCAACCGCCCGCTCAAGATAACCCTTGCCCATGCCGTCGCTTTTCCGGCCTGCGTTTGCCACGGTGAGTTCTTCCATAATGCCTTCAACGAGCAGGTTCCGGCCATCGTTTTTGACATATTCCCTGGTAAGAGCGATGTTGGCATTGAGGGGATATAACTGGGCGTCGAACATTACAGAGGCAAGGTATTGGCTCCCCTCGGTAAGCGCCCATCGGTCGTTTTTCGGGTCGGCGTGATCCAGATGCGGCAACACCTTGATGTTGCAATAAGGCGAATCTTTGTCATTACATAAAAGGCGAAGGTGTTCCATGATGCTGACAAAGCCCAGCCGGGCGTTCCGGGTATGGGTAACCCTTTGCGCTTGCGGCATGTGCGGGTAATTGAAAGTGATGGCGACCGCCAGGGGAATGGAGCTGATATGATATTTATCGCAGAATTTTTTGGCGGCCAGCAAAATGGCTTCTGTATTCCAATGGCTGGCGGTGCAGAAAACCGCCATGGAAACATTCTTCCCTATAATGTTCTCAATTTCTTTTAGGGCTTCTTTTCTTCCGGTAATGATTGGCATAGTTGTTACTCATACGCAGCAGCCGGGCGTTTTGATTCCAGTATATTTTTGCATCAGCCCTTCCGGCAAAGACTGACCGGCCGCCTTTTGAGGATCCCCCGTTTGAGATGGCCCTGCTTGAATTTTGCGCCGAGTCGGCGCAAAATTCAGGTTCTACAATTCTGCCAGTATCTTTGAAAAATGTTCCTTGGTCAAATTAAAGGCCTGTTGATCAAGCTGACTCCACGGGCCGCATAAAGTTTCATATCCCTTCCCGGCCGAAGGCTCCATCACGTATCCAAGGTAACCGTTCGCATATCCGACCGGGACGCCGGTCAACTTAACGGACATTTGCTTTAATTGTTTCCCGAGCAGACAGCAAGGCTCAAAAGGCATGGCAAACAACACGGCGTTTCCTATCCGGATTAATTGCAGGGGAGCAACGCGGTCATCAGCGCCCTGGCGGATCCGGGACTGGGTCTCGTGTAAAAGGGCCAGTTTATCGGTAATATCTTTGGCGCGGTTTCCGCCTGCAACCTGACGTTCCAAGTCTGCAACCTCATGATCAATCCGCGCGGCCTCTGCCTGGTCGGGCAGGGGGCAGGATTTAAAAGCCACGGTTTTGGAGACGACCCGCAGTTCCGGTTTGCTGATATCCTCCCCATCTTTGGCAGGCGTGGAAAGCAAGGCCAACCGCTTGACTTCTTCGGCCAAGACCGATCCGGTCTTTTCCACGTCGTCAAAATTGCGCGTGTCATCATGGAGCGGATTAATATCACCGTCGGCGCCCTGCAAGAACAAACATAAACTTCCGGGCGGCAGTGATTCCTCCACGATGCGCGTTAATGCGCCCGGATAATCGGCGGAAATCATGGGTTGAACCTGCATGATCACCGGATGACACGTAAAATTGACCAGCAACGCCTTTTTGCCTTCCTTGGATTCAAAATCCAATACCGTCAGTTCATCATCCAGGGACGCATTCCCGGCCCGGTTTTTTGACAGACCGGGGACAACGCCTTTTTTAACCGTTAATCGCGCTGAAAAACAGTTTTTCTGCGCTGTCCGGGCTGACGAAGCAATCTGTTCCATCAACGTTTTCAACCATGGTTTGAAATCCGGCACGATATCGGCGACCGGACGGAAATCAATCGTCTCCGGCGTGGAATGCGCGTGGGTCGCGGCCAGCAATATATGGCTGGCCGGTATGCCGGTTCTGGCGCCGATCATCTCCTTGACTTGGGCGATAAAGCTGTTATTGCGGCCGAGAATGGCGTCGGAAATTCCGATCATGTCCGCGCTGATAATCAGGAGTTCAACATCGCCATCGTTTAAATAAAGCGTGCGGGCATAAAGCCGGTCATGGATCCCCTTAAAATAAGCCAGACGGTTGGGATAGAGCCCCAAATAGGGGATGCTCAGCGGAGGCGTAATGTCCGTTTTATCGGTTCCTACGGTATAGGTTTCTTTTTTCATTTTTTTTGTGTTTGTTCCGGCATGGCTTTTTGGCGAAGACGGATATTTTCCGGGCTATTTCCTGCCGGCGTCTTTCCCGCACAACGCGCCCGCCACTTTCCGGATGGCGGCGGCAATATCCTCAATGTCTTTCCGTTCCCAGTTTTCCATGACGGAAACCACGACCAGCTGGTTGAGGCCTTTTTCGGCCGCCGGACATGACCCCGGGCAGTATTCAATCTTCTTGCCGTAATATGATGAAGTGAACGGATAACCGGACGTGCCGAACGTCCGCTTTTTCGTGAACACTTCGGAACAAAGAAATATGGGTTTGCCCGTATATCCCGCCCAGACCGGCACGCCCTCAGCGGTCATGGCCTTGGCAAATTTCCACATATCACATCCGGTGACGAACAGGGGGTAAAACCAGTATGAACTGCGCGACTTGGCCGGCGTTTCCGGAAGGGCGATTCCGGGAACATCCTTGATAAGACTGCTCAGATAATCCGCAAGCTTGCGTCGGGAATTCACCACGCCCCTCACTTTTTTTAACTGCGCCAGGGCCACGGCGGCGGTCAGTTCAGTAGGGCGGTAGTTGATGCCCAGCATGGAATATTTCCTGGGACCCGCCTTGCTCCGTTCCCAGCCTTTATCGCGGAAAAGCGCCATGCGCTCCGCCAGGGCATCATCATTGGTGATGACGACGCCGCCCTCGCCGGCCGTCAGGTGCTTGCTCTGCTGCATCGAAAAACAGCCGATTTGACCGAGCGTGCCGACCATTTTCCCCCCGTATTCGGCCAGATATGCCTGGGCGCAGTCCTCGATCAGCGGCAGTTTATGCCGCCGGCAAATATCCTTGACCGCATCCATGTCGCAGGGCTGGCCGGCCAGGTGGACAACAATCACGGCGCCGGTTTTAGCGTTTATTTTTTTCTCGATGTCGGCCGGATCCATATTGGCCGTTCCGGGGCGCCAGTCCGCGAACACCGGGATACAGCCCTGATAGATGATGCCGATGACCGTCCCCAG
>Ga0074199_1000710_pt1 | contig 43379 bp, 32 predicted proteins | sample EPASupsiteSAE347_FD_64528 | JGI IMG/M metagenome (GOLD analysis project Ga0074199, IMG submission 64528) | Bioremediated contaminated groundwater from EPA Superfund site, New Mexico - Sample SAE3-47 | ecosystem: Environmental > Aquatic > Deep subsurface > Groundwater > Contaminated ... | reverse complement strand
TTTTTGCGTAATTTCGATTGTGTTTTCATATCGTAAAAGTTTGGGTATAATCCTTTTACGTAGAAATCGCAAAAAAGCTATCCCGTCTCCCGGAAATGGGAGGCGGGATTTAGTGCAACGAGCTTGCACCCGCAACAAAACCAGCATTGGTGAGGCTTTGCAAAGGTTTACCTTTGCTGCGGTTGCAAGCGACGCGTTAGCGGGTATTTTAGAGCGTCTCTTCAATAGTTTTAGAAGTTATAAGCAGCAATATGATAAAGTTAAAACATAAAAGTGGTCTTATTTTCAAAATTGTCTTTATTGGGGTGATTTCAATTTGTTTAAATTTCTGTAAAAAAGATCAAATGCCCCATTATGTTATCCCCACCGACTTACTTGCATACTCCGACTTTCAAAAGGGCAGTTACTGGATATATTATGATAATAAGAATAATCTGCTTGATAGCACCTATATCTCTAGCAAAACCTTTGAAACAATTACTTCAAATGAAGGTCCTGTGAATCCCAATCAATATGACCAGTTGATAGTATGTTTTTCGAGCCATGTATGCACATTTTTTAAAACCTCTGTATGCAACGGGGGTGGGATGATTGAAGTTAAATATGCGGATTCGACATATGGAATTCTCGATACATGGATGTTTGAAAATCCGAACAAATATCAAAACTGGTATGTGGTATATTATCCTACTTATTATATGGAAGGGAAAGCATATTCCGATGTTTATCAAACAAGAACAACTGCATTAATTGGTAGTTCAACAATCTGTACCGATAATTTCTTTGCGAAATATTTTGGAATTATTAGGGTAATAACGAAAACAAATCAAGATACAACTTTTAATTGGTCTCTAATCCGTTCGAGAATAATTCAAAAATGATAATAAAACACCCGCTAACCTGCCTGTAAATACTACAAAACCAGCGTCAATTCTTCGATTCAGCGTTCTACCTTTGCAGTGTTTACAGGCCACTCGTTAGCAGTAACCCCCGATGTATTGATTAAACTGGGTTCTTTGAAAGGATTGACTATGACAGAAAGTTGAATCGTTGTAGAAACTGCCCATACAAAAAACTGCAACCAGGTTGCGGCATTTGCGCAAAGTTTTGGATGAGTTTCAGAATAGATTTGTACCAGATTGAAAACATATTGTTGTAACTTTGATTTGTTACCAGGAAGAAAGGAGCAAGCCGAAAGGAGGCAAATACCGCAACTAAGGAACCTTGATGTTCTTCTCAAACCAAGTGAATAGCTTTTAAGAAACAGGCCGAAGGAAAGATTGCAAGAGGTCACCCAAGGCGTTTCAAACAGAGGTTGGTAGAGAAGTTGCAGGCAATTTACGACAGGTTTGGGAATGATTCTATGAAACAAGTTACCAGAGTGAGAATGAATGGTTTCAGAAAAGAGGGATTCCAGTCAGACAGGAGCGAAGTTTGTGGGAGTAAATTGCCTGCAACAAATCTGCCTTACGGAATCTGTGAGACTAATAACGGGGCTACTGCTAACCAGCCTGTAAATACTACAAAATTGGCTTCAAATCTTCGATTCAGCGGTTGACCTTTGAAGCATTTACAGGCAGTACGTTATGCACAAAATTATGAAACCTGCTAAATATATTTTGATTCTTGTTTTGATGAACTTGATACCAAAAGTTCAAGGGCAAATTATGACTTTCATTAATGGGAAAGACACAATTGATATTACTGACCAATATTACTGCAAAGACACGAATCTTTTGTATTTTCCGACACAATTTTTAATTGACACTGTTAATGTTTACAGGCAAGAAAAGGATAGTTTATTCTATCAAAAAAGCAAGGAATCAGCATTGTTTGTAAATACATGGTTTTCTAAACAGTTGACAGCTCTTGACGAACCAAAACTTAACACAGGTTATACTTTTGAAACATATCGTTTTACTTGGTTAAGAACATTTCATAATCCAATATCTATTCGACTTGAGAAAAGAAATGCTGAATACTTCGTATTCGTAAAGAGAACAAATGGAGCTGGCGGATATAATCCCGGACAATTAGCTCAAAATGACACGATACGGATAACAGAAAGCCAATGGAATGATGTAATGACCAAAATCTATAATATAAATTTTTGGGAAATACCGACAATTGAGAAGAGTGATATGATTGTAATGGATGGTGCAATGTGGATTTTTGAAGCGAGAAAAAAAAGTAAATACAATATGGTTTATAGACAAAGTGGAAAAGGGCCAGAGATTAAAGAACTGTGTATGATGCTTATAGATCTAAGTGGCATTAAAGTAAAGAAGAAAGAAATATATTAATTCTGTGCATAACATGCCGTCAGCCGAGCAATGCGGGCGAGTTACCGGAGACCAGCATTCACCAAACCTGTTAACATTAAAGGAAAAACAAAAGAAAAAACAAGTAAATCCCGCACTGCGGCTGCCGGCCGACCGTTAGCCACAAAAAATGAAAAACTGTTCTACTATAGTTTATCAACGACTTGGAGACAAATTATTTATGGGTCAATACTTTAAAATGAAGTACATTAATTGGGAAATTCTATTAATAAAAGACAAAAATGAAAAACATAGTTTTTATCTCAATAATATTTTTTGTGTTTCATTCTTTTTCGTTTGGACAAGTCGAAGCAACAACTATCGATGGTAAGAAAGTTTTACTTTATGATAATGGTTCATGGTTATTTGCTGACAGCGTCCCGCTATACAATATTAGAGCGACTCCGATAAACTTGTTAGAAATCCCCAAAACAACCACAAAAGATGTAATAATTACTCATTCTGGTTACTCACTATTATACAATGACAAACACAAACAATCAAACTGGGTTGCTTATGAATTGACAAGTGAAGAGACCAAAAAAATTTTTGATCGAACTGATAAATTCTTACCTGATCCACAGATTAAAAAGAAAATCGCAACCGATAAGGATTATACGGGGTCGGGGTACGACAGAGGACACCTTGCGCCAGCAGCTGATATGGAGTGGTCTAAGTCCACTGTTGATGAGTCATTTTATTACAGCAATATTTGTCCTCAGGAACCAGGTTTTAACAGAGGGATATGGAAACGATTAGAAGAATTGGTCAGAACATGGGCGATCGAAAATATTTCGATTTATATTGTTACTGGGCCTGTTCTATCAACTGGACTTACGACAATCGGAAATAATAAAGTTTCTGTTCCTAATTATTTTTACAAGGTAATTCTTGATTATACCGACCCAAGTATAAAAGGTATTGGATTTATAATGTCAAATTCGGCTTCAAGTGAACCATTACAAAATTATGCAGTCACCATTGATAGCGTTGAAAAATTTACGGGGATAGATTTTTTCCCCTCCCTTTCTGATGAACAAGAAAATGAGATTGAAAAGACCTTGTGTACTAAATGTTGGACTTGGAATGTCTCAAAAACGGAAGATTCAAAAGAAAAAAACTCAACATCAGTCCAATGCAATGGAAAAACAAAATCGGGAAATAGATGTAAGAACAAAACACTAAATGCAAGTGGATTTTGCTATCTGCACGAAGGCCAAGACCCCACTAAAAGTGACACAAAGAAAACTGACGTAAAAAAAACAGAAACCCCAACTGGAACTACTAAAAGTGGGCAAACTATTTACACCGGCCCACGTGGAGGCAAATACCATTATAGTAAAAGTGGGAATAAGGTATACGAAAAGAAAAAATAAAAGGCTATGTCTGAATCCAATACCAAAATATCAGAAAACAAACTTGGTATCTTAAATCTACTTATCATTGCTTTATCTATATATGTTTTACTTGCATTATTAATTGATACATTTTTTAAACTACCACGGGAGATATCGAACCTGTTATCCTTAATTGATGATGGTATTTGCATTGTTTTTTTATTTGAATTTGTAATACGATTTTATAAAGCTGAAAGTAAGCTTAAATTCATGAAATGGGGTTGGATTGATCTATTGTCTAGCATCCCATCTATCCCACTCATGCGTTTCGGTCGCCTTTTTAGGTTAATAAGGTTACTTCGTGTTTTACGAGCATTCCGGTCAACAAGAATTTTATTAAATCATATTTTTAGAAATCGAATGCAAGGAACTATGACTGCAGTATCAATTGTGACAATTTTAGTTGTAATATTTTCTTCAATTTCAATATTAATCGTTGAAACTGATCCCACAAGTAATATAAAATCTGCGGAAGATGCAATATGGTGGTCTTTAGTAACTGTAACGACTGTTGGGTATGGTGATAAATATCCAGTTACAACAGAAGGACGGATAATTGGAGTAATGTTAATGTTTGTTGGAGTAGGTATTTTTGGCACATTTACGGCGTACCTTGCTTCATGGTTTACAACAGGGGCACAGAATAAATCTGGGAATTCTGAGGAGACAACAATTTCCAAAGAGTAGAAAATCATTTTCTGTGGCTAACGAGCCGGCAGCCGAGCAATGCGGGCGGTTTCCGGAAGCAAGCATTCACCAAACCTGCAAACGATATAGGAAAATAAAAGAAACAGCAAGTAAATCCCGCACTGCGGCTGCCGGCGGGGCGTGTGTGCCTTGAATCAATTCCAGTGAAACGGAATAGAGTGCTGTACAAATGATGGAAGGCTCTTTGAAAATTGTGTAAGCGTGCGGAGGTCAAGCGAACCGACTGGCCGGCCTTACCAAAAGGAGATGAGAACTGGACTTCTGTAAACGACTGTCAGGAGTAGTTTACAAACCACCTTATGCTGCATCGGGCGGAAACTCTCTTTGTGGTGAACGATAAGGAAAAGCGAGGGCTTAGACTCTTGCAGGTAAGTGTTGTCGAGCTGAACTAAGTAAACCAGCTACTGAAGGCCTCGTAAGCCGCAATAGATGATGTCAAAACCGGGTAGTCACGTTTGTGCCCGGGACAAAGTGTAACAGGTGACCTGATTTCGGGTTACACGGCATCCGGGGTAAAGCTGGCAGGAAGGCAACACAGGCTTTTGTACGGAACAAGGGAAGTCGCTATCGAACTGCGAACCAAATAAGGAAGCAGAAGTGGAAGGATACCATGAGATAGTGGCGGCGGACTAAGTCGTAGTAGTGAAGAACCCTCTGTAATGGAGGGGGAGCGAAGGACTTAGCCTGTTCAGTTTCAAAATAAACGACAACCAGTGATGGGATGATTGATTATTACGAGACAAAATCACAACCGATTACCAGAATAATGGTTTTACGGGCATACAGGAAAGTCAGAGCCAACCATGGAGGCCCCGGCATAGATGGTATGAATTGGGAAGAACTGGACAAAAACCTGAACACCTATCTATACACACTATGGAACAGGCTGACATCGGGCAGTTACTTTCCACAACCCGTAAAAGAAGCCGAAATTGACAAGCAAGACGGAGGGGTAAGGAAATTGGGAATTCCAACCATTCTGGATCGTATCGCACAACAAGTTGTCAAAACGCAATTAGAGCGAATCGTAGAGCCATTGTTTAGTAAAAGCTCTTACGGGTACAGGCCGGGGAGAAATTGTCATCAGGCAGTAGAGCAAGCGCTTCGAAATACGTTTGGCCACGATTGGGCGATTGATCTGGACATCAAAAGTTTTTTCGATAAAATAGATCACGATCTTTTGATGCAAGGGGTGAGGCACTATTGCAAGGATCAATGGGTACTACTGTACACGGAACGGTGGCTGAAAGCGGGGACAATGCAAAGTGACGGGAATTACGTTGACCGGTTAACCGGTACACCGCAAGGTGGTGTAATCAGCCCATTACTGGCAAATATCTTCCTGCATGTTGTATTTGACAAGTGGATGGAAAAATATCATCCTGAAAAACCATTTGTCAGGTACGCCGACGACATCGTAATTCATTGCAAAACGGAGAAGCAGACGCAGTATCTGTTATCATTAATACAGAAACGGCTGGCCGAATGCAAACTGAGTACGAATCCCCGAAAGACCAGAATAGTTAACCTTGCTGGTATTACCCGGAATAAATATCCCAGAAGTCTTGATTTTCTTGGTTTCACATTGCATCCATGGTGGTGTAAGACCGGCAAAGGATACCGGGTTATGATCACTACCTTCATCAGTGGAAAATCTGTGAGTAAAGCATTGGATAAGTTCAGCAGGCTAAGGATTCATAAATGGAGAAAGCCTATTGAGATCATAGCTGCAGAGCTGACCCCAATCATACGCGGGATTAAAAACTATTACTGTAAGTTTTGGGCCGAACACACCCACTACCTATGGCGACAGTTGAATATGCGTTTGCTCAAATGGGTTCAATGGGAAAAAGGGTTGTACAAGAAAGCAGCCCTGAGATGGCTTCGGAATAAGTATCGGCAAAATCCCCGGCTTTTTCCCCATTGGGAATTGGTATATCCGTAATGTTCTTATACATTTGTGAGTGAACAGGAAGAGCCGTATGAATCGAGAGGTTCACGTACGGTTCTGTGGGAACGCAGGGGTGAAACTCCCCTGCGTGACCCGACTAGGTGCAATAGCAGAAAGACAAAAACACTCTTACGAAAATGGATTACAAAATATTAATTAATCCAAAATATCAAAGCCATGGTATTAGCTATAAAATGCTGACTATTATGAAGGATATAGCAAAATCGAATGGGATTAGCAATATAGCCTTGCCGGTAAGACCGACATTAAAGTGTCAATATCCATAAATTTCAATTGAAAAATATACAAATTGGGAAAACAAAAATAATTTACCGTTTGATAAACCTAAAATCATCGTTATGAAACCTTCCAAACTTATGTCCCTTGTTTTATTGCTGGGCTTATCGATCCCCCTATCGGCAAAAGACTACAAAGCATCTATGTTTGGTATTAAATCAGACGGCGTGACTTTGAATACAACATCCATTCAGAAAGGCATTGATTTTATTAGTGAAAACGGCGGTGGAAGGCTGGTTTTTTATGTGGGGCGCTATCTTACCGGTTCCATTTTCCTGAAAGACAATGTCACCATACAGCTGCAGGAAGGCGCCGTCATTGTTGGTTCTACCAATCCGTTCGATTATCAGAAAGCATTAAAACAACCGGCGCTCATACTTGCCTACAATGTGAAGAATATCGGCATCACCGGCATGGGAGTCATTGACGGGCAAGGCTTCGCTCTGGCAAATAACATCATTGATATGGTCTATAAAGAGGTGATCATTGACAAACTAATTGACGACCGCCCTGGTGCCAGCCGACCGTTCGACATTTATTTCAGGGAATGCACCAATGTAATGCTCCGGGGGATCACATTCAAAGACCCCTGCGCCTGGACACTCGTTACCGACCAATGTAAAAACGTTGTAATTGACAAAGTAACCCTTGACTCTAAGGCATACTGGAACAACGACGGAATTGATATAGTCGACTGCGACAGCGTGAGCATCAAAAACTCATATATTGATGCTTCCGACGACGGAATATGCCTGAAATCGCATGACACCAACGCTGTTTGCCAGAATATTTACGTTTACAACAATACCATACGTTCCAGCGCCAACGGCATTAAATTCGGTACGGCTTCATACGGGGGCTTTAAAAATATCAAGATCATAAAAAATGTCGTTTTCGACACCTATCGCTCGGCAATCACTATTTCTGCCGTTGACGGTGCAACCGTCGATAATATTATTGTTGACAGTCTGAAGGCGATAAATACGGGAAATGCAATATTCCTCAGCATCGGTGAACGGCAAAAGGGACGAAAAGGCAAAATGAGCAATGTCAATATTTCAAACCTGTATGTCGAAATTCCTGCCACTAAGCCTGATGCCGGCTATCGTTACGAAGGGCCTGTGGAAGATATGCCGCGTAACATTTCTCCTGCCGGTATTGTTGGCATGCCCGATGCGAAGATTGAGAACGTTTCTTTGAAAAATATTGAAATACATTATCCCGGAGGTGGCAATGCGAATTTTGCCAAAGTTGATCTTGATAAAATAGACTCCATCCCTGAAGTGAAAGGCAAATATCCCGAATTCTCGATGTTCAAAGAGCTCCCGGCATGGGGATTTTATATACGTCATGCAAATAATATAACTTTCACCCATGTTACGATGATATGCGATAAACCGGATTTCAGGATGCCGGTTGTGCTTAATGATGTTCAGGGTGCTACTTTTAAAACGCTTACAATAACTGAACCTGGCGGTAAAAAAGATCCTGTGTATTCACATAAATCGACACGGGTGGTTGTTGAAAAATAATCTCATGCTTACATGAAAAAAATCCCTCTTATACTCCTTCTGTTTCATTCCCTTCATTCGTTCAGCCAATCCTTTCAAAGCTATGATCTAACCCGGTATGTCAATCCACTAGAGCGAACTAAATATAGCATTTAAGACTTTTATCATGAAACAGTATATTGCATTAGACATTGGCGGCACAAAATTCATGGTCGCCTCCTTCACTGAAAATTTGCTGGAAATAAAACGTGTCAAATACAACACTCCTGAAGATTTTAATGAAGGGATCGATCTCCTTAATAAAATGATATTCGAAGTTTCCAATAAAGACAGAATTGGCGGTATCGGAGTCGCGATCGGTGGTCCGCTCGATGCGGTCAGGGGTATTGTGTCGCCTTTGCATCAGCGCCAATGGCGGAATATTCCTCTTAAAGATATTATGGAAGAAAAATGGGGATGCCCTTTTTATGTTGATGTTGATACCAATGTTGCAGCATTGGGCGAATATCATCTTGGAACATATGATCATGAGAAGTTCCTTTATATCACGTTGAGCACAGGCATGGGAGGAGGATATATCATTGACGGTAAAGTTTACCGCGGCTTTAATGGGAATCATCCTGAAGTGGGGCATCAAACCATCAACTTCAGGTGCAAATATCCCGAGAAAGTACAGTGTGAATGTGGTTCGCCCGATTGCATAGAAGCCCTGGTGTCGGGAAATGCAATAAAAAGAATATATGGCAAACCCGCTGAAGAGCTTAACGATGACGAATGGAGTGAGGTGATCTATAATCTCGGGCAGGGTTTACGGAATATTGCAACCATAATGACCCCCGATATTATTGTTTTCGGCGGAGGAATTGCTTTTGGCGCCGGCGAACCCTTTCTTCAAAAAATCGAAGCTGAAATGAAAAGACAATTAACCCTTGTGAAGCCTCCCCTACTCGCGTTATCAAAGCTGGGATATGATACGGCCATTGCCGGAGCCGCTTACATTGCAAAGAATGGATTTTAAGGGAAATATTTTCCAATTGTGTTATTTAAGCTATGAAAAAGAACATATCGCTTCTCCTGATGTTCTTGTGCATACTCATCGCACAAGCGCAAAAATCCGGTTCAGTCCCTGCCGCGAAAAAACCCGACAGCCTTCCTGTTATTGTTGCTGTAGGTCATGCGCATATTGATCCCGTGTGGCGCTGGACTAAAGATGAAGGATATGCCGAAGTGTTTGCAACTTTTCGCTCGGCATTAGACAGGATGAACGAATTTCCCGGCGTGTCGTTTATCGCAAGCTCTGCACAATTTTATGAATGGGTTGCGAAAACCGATACCGCCATGTTCAGCGAGATAAAATACAGGGTTGGTGAAGGTCGCTGGAATATTGTGGGAGGATGGTGGATAGAGCCTGATCTGAACTGCCCCTTAGGTGAATCGCTGTTGCGGCAGGGTTTATATGGACAGCTTTATTTTCAGAAGAATTTTGGTAAAAAGGTTAAGATCGGTTTTAACCCTGATGCATTCGGTCATCCCTGGACATTACCGCAAATTTTGAATTTGCAGGAAATGCAATCTTATTGTTTCATGCGTCCAAATACAAATGATAACCCTGCACTGCCTTCCCCTTTGTTCAACTGGAAGGGTCCTGACGGCTCCAGGGTGTTGGCCGTGCAGATTGCCGCTTCATACAATAATGGCAGAACCGGGAATTATGAAACTGTTATCGAACGATTGCGGCAACGTTATGCCAAAGATCTTCCCGGAATAAACACCTTCCCTTTCTTTTATGGAGTAGGCAATCACGGCGGCGGACCAACGGTTGAAAACATTCTGAAAATAAAAGAATTAGAAGCAGGCAAATATCCCGGTATGCACTTCGGCTCGCTTGAAGACTTTGTCGACCGGATTAAACCGGTACAAAATTCATTTCCAGTCGTTGATGACGAATTACAACATCACGCACGCGGATGTTATTCTGCCTGCTCCGATACAAAGATGTGGAATCGTCAGGCGGAAATTGCGATGTTATCGGCCGAAAAAGTTTCATCACTCACAACAGCCATGTTCAGCTCAGCCAATCAGACCGCGCGGCTCAGTGAATCGTGGAAAAAAGTTTTGTTCAACCAGTTTCATGATATATTAGCTGGCTCGGCAATAGAGTCGGCATACACCGATGCACGTAACGACCTCGGCTATGCCATGTCGGAAGCCAGTGACATTCAGTCAACAGCCATGCAGCAACTAGTAACACAGGTAAATACTGCGGATACGGCATTTAAAAATTCCATTCCTTTCATCGTTTTCAATCCATGCGCATGGACAGTAAAAAAGTATATCCGCGTTGAGACGGAAAAAGAGGATTACAAAGTAACACCGGTACTTTACAATGATGAGGGAAAAGAAGTGACCTATCAGGAAGTGAGAACGGCGGGAGCTAAAGTAAGATGGAGGGCCACTGCATTATTTGAAGCCGAAATACCGGCTTTCGGTTATAAAATTTTCAGACTGGATTTCAGCAGCGCCAGGAAACCCCTGAAACCGGAGGCAAAAGTGATAGTCACAGAAAATTCGTTGGAAAATGATTTTGTGAAAATAATCCTTGATAAACAAACCGGCTATATCATTTCGTATTTCGATAAAAAAAGCAAGCGTGAATTATTACTGAACCCCGGCGCTGTTCCTTTAGTTTTAGAAGACTCCGGCGATACCTGGGGGCATGGTGTTGTTGCATATAATAAAGTGATAGGGAAATTTGAAAAACCTGAATTTACCATCATGGAAACGGGTCCCGAACAGGCGTCATTACAGGTGAAAATGTATTACGGAAATTCATCTGTAATACAGAACTTTTCTTTATACAAAAATTCAGGGGAACTGGATTGCATGGTTACCCTCGACTGGCATGAAATTCAAAAGATGCTTAAAATAAGCTTCCCGACAGTTATGCCCAAAGGCACATTGACTTATTCCATCCCATATGGATTTATTGAACGAAAGATGAACGGCGACGAAGAGCCAGGACAGACATGGGTTGACATAAGCGGGAACGACAGCAGCGGAACATTCGGAATATCGCTTCTCAACGACAGCAAATGCAGTTTTAGTGTGAAAGACGGTGATATGCATATGACCATTTTGCACAGCACTGCATGGTCGGAGCATATTCCCGACACCGTTCAGATGAGTGATGGTTATCGTTACATGGAACAGGGCATACATGAGTTCACTTACAAACTCGTGCCTCATAACGGCGACTGGCGCGATGGAGCTATTGCCCGTAAAGCCGAGGAATATTTAATGAAACCAATCGTGTTCCTCACCAACAATCATCCAGGAACATTACCCAAAAAGAATTCTTTTATCACACTCACAGGTGAAGGTATTTCCATTACGGCCGCCAAAATAGCGGAGGAAAGCAGCGGGTGGATACTTCGCTGTGTTGAACTTAACGGGAAGGCGACAAAAGCAGCGATTGAAATCAAATCCTTAAATAAGTCTGTTGATTTTACCATGAAACCCTGTGAAATAAAAACCTTCTTTATACCGATAAATAAAACAGGTGGTGTGATAAAAGAAGTGAATGTACTGGAGGAATAAGCATTCTTAATGTATTTAAAATCCCAGACCGACAAGTGACAACTGAATGCACCTTTACGATTGATGTGGCAGGAAACAACAAATCGAAATTTTTGGGATTAGAGTGGAAAAAACGCTCGCATTGACCAGTCTCCGCCGAAGTAACCTGATCACTTCATTTAATTGATTGCTAATTTTCTAAGATGGTCAGCCAAAATCGGCGGATGGTGATCAGTTTGACCGGTGCGTCCATAAAACTGAATAGATCTGGTTATCTGGTTTCGTTCAACACGGTTCCCTGTTGGGTCTTGTTCCTCCACCACACAAAGGCTTATTTATTAACAACAGGCTGAATCCCTTCCCAGGGTGATTGCAATTCTTTAATAACCAGCCTTAATTTCTGTTCGAGTCCAACAATCCAGACTTTATCATGCACTTCGAAGATCAGGTCAGGTTCCGGGTTTACCATATGCAATCCATTTCTTTCGATGCCAATAATGAGACCTTTGGTTTTTTCGCGAATTCCGGATCCACGGATGCTTTGGCCGGCAAGACGCGCATTGTGCTTAATCGTAAAATGGTGCAACGATACAGGGTGTTTCTTCTCTTCTCTTACATTTTCAGTACCGGATATTTCAAGGAAGGATTTGAATCTGCCAAGTTGCTCTTCTTCGCCTAAAACTACAATTATGTCGTTTGGATACAGATGATTGTCGCGGTCAGGAACCGGGATCATAAAATCTCCCCGCTCGATCTGAACAATGTTTACTCCGAACTCCTCCCTTATTTTTGATTCAGATAACGTCTTTCCAACATACGGGGAGAGGAACGTTATCGCGAATTTGGCAATATGCGAATTCCATGGCGTGAGGATATAATTTTGTATTGCGGTTCCTGACTCACGCTCATGAAAATTGGTATAAAACCTGAATTCGATTTTCCAGTAAAGGGTTTTAATCCGGTTGAAGAAAATTACCAGAATCAGACAGGCAATAATAATTCCTAAAAAAGCGATTATTGGTGAAAAAAGGTGATTAAACAGGGACACGACGAACAATACCGCCAGGATGATCCTGGAAAGCTGTAAAAAAAGTAAAGAATGTCGTTTGGAATCTCTGGCCCAAACCTTCTCGTAAGCTGGGCTATGCGGCCTGCGAAATGCCAGCGCCCAAAGAAATGGCGACAATACAATAAGGGTAACAACCGCCTTTATTACCTGATGATACTTATTCCCCGTGAAAAGTGTATCCAGGTATTTGTGGCTTAAGAATATTATTGAAATGATAATCACTGAAAAAATGACGATGTTTACGAAATAGTTGATGAGAACCTGTTTCCAGTCACTCATTTCTGAAATCCGCTGTTTGCCGGAACTATATGCCTGTAAAATGGTTTTCCATTTTTCTGGCATAATTTTTTCAACCAGATTGGTGACCGGTTGCGACAAACGGATCATGTAAGGTGTAGTAAATGTTGTAAGCACTGAAACTGCTACTGCCACAGGATACAGAAACCCGCTTGTTACATTCAGCGTTAGTCCTAAGGCAGCGATGATAAACGAAAACTCACCGATTTGTGAAAGACTCATGCCTGATGGTATTGCAATTTTGACTGGCTGACCCGAAGCAATGGTACCAAGAGTTACAAAAAGTGGCTTTCCAATCAGCAAAACCAGAGTTGCTGCGCCAATCGGAAGGATATGATTTATGAGCATCTGGGGGTTGATCAACATACCAACGGATACAAAGAAAATGGCTCCGAAAAGAGTTTTAATGGATTTGGTAAGGTGTTCAATTTTCTCTGCTTTTGTGGTTTCAGCTAAAACCGAACCCATTACAAATGCGCCAAGCGCTGAAGAGAACCCGGAGTATGTTGCCAGGATGACCATCAGAAAGCACAATGCAAGCGAAATAATGAGAAGCGTCTCCTCGTTGATGAACCTTTTAAGTTTTCTGAACAAAGTCGGTAGAAAGAAAATCCCGGCTAAAAACCAAATGATTAAAAAGAAAACCAGTTTTAACAGGGCATAAAACATCTCCGGGCCGGCGAAAGTCCGGCTTACAGCGACTGTTGAAAGCAAAACCAATAATAACACGGCCACCAGATCTTCGATGACCAGAACCCCCGTAACAATTCCTGCAAATTTCCGATTTCGTAAACCAAGTTCATCAAAGGCACGGATAATAATGGTCGTGGATGCAATGGCCAAAATTCCCCCTAAAAACAGACTGTCGATGAAATTCCAGCCCAACAGTTGACCGACGCCAAATCCTAACAATAAAGTCAGTGGTACTTCGGTGAGCGCAGTAAGTGCAGCCACTCCCCCTACTTTGAGCAACTTTTTAAAACTGAATTCAAGTCCAAGGCTGAACAATAAGAAAATAACTCCTATCTCGGCCCATGTCTTTATGCTTTCCTGTTCAATTACAGTTGGAAATAAAATAAAGTTAGGTCCGACGAAAAAACCGGCGATAATATAACCAAGCACCACAGGTTGTTTTAACATCTTAAAAATAAGAGTAACAACGGCAGCGGTGCACAGAATAAGCGCCAGATCATATATAAATACAGGTAATTGTACCATAGCCCGGAATCTGTTTTTCAAACAAATTTAGGATATTTGAAAATGCCTGGAAGCTTTATTCAGAAATGACTGATGCTAATCACCTGTTATCACTATTAGTGATCCGTGCGCTGTTACAAGAGGGCAAGTGGGCATTAATTCAGGTGGGGAAGACTAGATAATCAATCACATACGAAGTAATTTGTGAGTGGTTTTTTCTTTATTGCCAGATTCCTACCAGCATTTGAGGAAAAACTAATGGCAGCTCTGGCTATAGTTACTGTTTGCAGAATTTCCTGAAATATGGTGCGTATGGGGTCTCAATGGTTACAAAGTAAAAACCTGACGGAAAATTCTCGACATTAACCATGATTCTTGTTTCACTTGTTCTTAATTCCAGTACTTTCATTCCCTGTAAATTATATATTGCAATGCATTTGATTTTTGGATAGACATCGTCGAAGTGGAATGTTAAATGCGTTAAAATGGGATTTGGGAACAACGAAAACAAAGAATCTATAGATTTATGGATACCTGTGAAAACCGAATCATATTTCAAGACACTTTTTTCATCCAGTAGAATATTTAATTTTAAAGGAGCGTAAAAAAAACCGGAACCCGCTGCCGGAAAGATCACTGACCTACCTGACCAGCGTCACCGTACCGGTCATCTGCTTTGACCCGCCTGAACCGGATCCATAAGTGATGGTCCAGACATATACACCGCCCGGAGCCTGCCCCCCGTTAACGGTGCCATCCCATCCCGCGCGGATGTCGCTGGTCTCGAAGACCAGCCCTCCCCACCGGTCCGTGATCAGCATATGGAATCCGGTGATATATTCGGGCCGGACCGCGGGCCCGAACAGGTCGTTCATGCCGTCGTTGTTCGGGGTGAATGCATTGGGCATGATCAATGGTGTCGTACAATTCAACATCATTACCGAATCGGATGCATAACACAATCCCGCATTGCTTATGGTCACCTTGTACCAGCCTTCAGCGGTGACCAGGATGGAACCGGTGGTGTCGCCGGTATTCCAGGAATAATGATCATACCCCTGCGTCAAGCTCAGCCGGGACTGACCGCTGAAACAGAGGGTGTCGGACCCCGTGCCGCTGCCACATTGAGGAGTGACGGAAAAACGGATTTCCGGGGCCGGAACGATCTCAATCGCTTTCGTGATCGTGTCGGGACAACCTCCGTCGCACATAACGATCAGCGTCACCTGAAAAATCCCGGCAGAGTCATAAACATGCGAGGGGTCCTCGATATTCGTGACAACCGGTGAACCGTCACCAAAGTCCCAGTTCCGGATTGTGATAACATGTTCGGCCACGGTGCTGGAGTCGTGAAACCGGACCTCCGCTCCGGCACAGCCCTGCGGCGGACATCCAAAGCCGGCCTTTATGATGACGGGCTTTAGTTCACCATAAACCTTGACCTTGCACCCGTTCACGGATGTGAGCACACAGCTGTCGGCAATCCCCGCTACCGGGTCGTGAATGATGGTTGATTGGGTGGTGTCGCCGTTTGACCATAGATATGAAAATCCAGGAGGTGCCGTGACTGTTGCGACTGTTTCACCCGGGCAGAAAGTGAAGCTAAGCAGGGCCGGACTGCAATAGGCTGACAGATAAGCATATCCGTAATGAATGCCAAGGGCGCAATCCCTGGTAGTGAAGACGATGGCGACCGTTTGCCCGAGATAAGGCGTCAGGTCTATCCCCACGATGGTCCAGTCCTTCCAAACAACGTCCTGGCAGGAATGCCAGGACGGTATGCCCGTGTTGGCATAGATAAAGTAATAGCCACAAAACGGATCAATGGCAATGCCTGAACTGTCGGTCACTTCGATGGTGAAATTCGGCTGTTCATCAGGATTGTGAGGCTGGTTTTGAAATACAACCGCATATTTGTATATGAACAGGTTCGTTTCCCCGGTCACGCTGACCGTGTACCTCAGTTGCTCGGCCTGCGAACCGATGTCATTCCCGAGCCTGGCGGAACAGACTTCGCCGGGAGGTATGGGATTGAGACTGTCACAGGTATTCGGGTCAAAAGGTGCAGTAGCGTGAATGATGGTGTGCCGTGTCGGCGAAAATCCCTTGTGCAATGCCGGATCCTTGAAATCGCCGTAAAATCCTTCCCAGCTCGTAAAATCCCCGAGGGTGAAATTCGAGTTCGGACAGCTGGTCTGGCTTTGCCCGGACAATGAAAATAAACAGATCCGGACAAAAAGACAAATGGCGATGGTTAAGATTCTTAATCCGTAAGGAACCATAGGTGCACCTCATCAGTTTTATTCCTGCAATTTCGGTTGCTGTCCTCAAAGGTAAATAAAAACAGTCCTTTCCCACGATAATGGACGACGGTATTCATACAATTCTCAGATATCCGGAAATGTAATGCTGCTCAATTCAAACATGGTCGCTTGGCTTAAGTTCTTCCCTGCATTAATTTTTCGATTGTCAATAGGTTCCGGGAAAACCTGTAACCACTTAACCCTTCGTCTATGGACATGTTTTGCAACAAGATCTTTTCTCCATTGATAGGGATCATCAATCATTCCACTTGTTTCTGAAGGAGCCGCTACGATTCCAGAATTTCCAACAGGCGCCCATCCGTCCCCGTTAAATAAATGAAGGTCATTGCAATTTGTATTGAAAATCACAAGACCGATGGCTGGAGATGAGATGACGTCACGCTGAACTGTATTCATTCTTTTGGCATCAAAAAAAATCCTACTTTTACAACAAACGATCAACTCATTTTATGTCGTTTATCAGGTGGGCCTTTTTGCCTGTTCTTTCAGCAACAGTCTGGATTAGCAATTTATCGGCACGCGTTGCAAGCACACGCCAGCTTTCTTTTATTCTTTCCTTCATACCTTCAAACCTTTGTTTAATGAAAACCCTTTTACTCCTCCTGCTTCTGCTTCCTCAGTTCTTGTTTTCTCAATTCGTCAATTACACTACTTCCAACGGGTTGGCAGGGAACACGGTGAAACGGATCGCAATCGATGCGCAGGGCAACAAGTGGTTTGCCACCGAAAATGGCGTTTCAAAATTCAATGGCTCGACCTGGACCACATACAAGACCTCGAACGGTCTTGTAAGCAACATCGTCAACGCGGTAGCGATCGATCAGCAGGGGCGGAAGTGGTTTGGAACCGCCTATGGCGTGTCGATGTTCGACGGGAATACCTGGACGACCTACACAACTGCCGACGGACTGGTTAACAACTATATTTATGATATCGCGGTGGATGACCAGGGGAATATCTGGTTCGGAACGAGTTTGGGCGCGAGCCGTTTCGATGGCACAACATGGACATCCTATAAGGAGGGGTTCTCCGTGTTTGTGGTGGAGAAGGATGTGCTGGGCAACATCTGGCTTGGTCCGGGCGGTAGCGGAATGTGCAAATTTGATGGTGTGACATGGCACGATTACACCCCCGATAGCGGGCTGGTAAGTTACTCGACTTACGCAGTGGGCTTTGACCTCCAGGGAAAGAAATGGATCGGGACCAACCGCGGGGTAGCCATCTTCGACGATGTGACCTGGGATACCATACGGAAATCCGACGGGTTGCCAAACCAGAATGTCTATGCAGTTACGGTAGATGCGCTCAACTGCAAGTGGTTCGGAACATGGGAAGGCGGACTGGCAAAACTAAACGGTACGACGTGGTCGTATTTCACGGTTCTAAACGGGTTGGCCAGTGATAAGATCTGGGATATCGTAATCGACACCCAGGGGAACCTCTGGATCGGAACCGGCGGCGGCGGCGTTTCGAAATATAACGGCTCACCCCCTCCCAAGAACGGCCCTGATTGGCGATGGGCCCGGGGAGTCGGGGGAGATTATAACAACTGGGGGTATGCCGGTAATGTGGCTCCGAACGGAGATCTTGTCACTGCCGGCGGTTTTGGAAGCGATTCAGTGAAGTTCGGTAATACAACCATCTATAATCACGGCCCGGTGATCAGGAGCGATGTTTACATTACACGCACGGATCCCGGGGGAAATTTCCTCTGGGCAAAAGGAGCCGGAGGTACAGATTATGACGACGCTTATGCCGTGACAATCGACCAGGATGAGAATGTCTATGCCACGGGCAGATTCAGGAGCGCCATTATCCAGTTCGATGCCTTACAACTGACCAATGCCGGTTCAACAGGTACCGACGACATCTTTCTTTGTAAATATAATGGCGACGGGACTTTCCAGTGGGCGAAGAGCCTTGGCGGACCCTCCTCTGATGCAGGTACCTGCATCGCCATAGCGATGGATGGAACGGTATACATTGCAGGTTCGCTAGATAGTACCCTGTTTATCGCAGCGTATTCACCCTCAGGCAGCCTGCTGTGGCTGAACCGTTCGGCGGGCAACGGGATCAATGCCGCAAATAAAATGATCACTGGTCCGGGGGGAGCTATTTACCTAACCGGTTACTTTGGAGGGACCTCGATCACATTTGGCAACCTCACCCTTAATAATTCCGGTTCATCACATACCGATGGCTTTCTTTACAGGTTCGACGCCTCCGGCAACCCCCAGTGGGCCAAACAGGTGCAGGGCGCCGACTGGGACGAAGGCACCGGCCTTGCTGTGGATCCCGCCGGCAACCTGCTCTTTTGCGGGTCATTCAACAGCAACCAGATCATCATCGACGGGGCGGTCCTAAACAATACCGGGTATATTTACTACGATTTTTTCCTGGCAAGATTCGATCCTTTGGGAAACCTGCTATGGGCCAAAAAGGGCGGGAGTGACAGTGACGATGATGCCAGGAGTGTGACCTGCGATACGATTGGCAATGCCTATCTTACAGGTACTTACAGGAGTCAGACGATAAAATTCGGGAACACCACCCTTGCCAACGCCGGGTATCGCGATACCTACCTTACCAAATATGATGTTTCGGGCAACGTAATGTGGGCTAAACGGGTGGGGGGAAACGGTGAAGACTATGTGAAATCTGTGATGGCTGACAGCGAGGGAAGCATTTACATCTCCGGTGATTTCTCGAGCAACACCATGAAATTTGATTCGATTGCCCTGTCGAACAACGGCTATCTTGACATTTTCATCGCCCGGCTGCAGTCGTACATATCGTCGAACAGCCCGGTGTGTGAAGGAACAAGGCTGCAACTTTCTGCCGATTCCATACCCGGGGCGACATACCGATGGCAGGGACCCGGAGGGTTCACCTCGACCCAGCGATGCCCCGTGGTAAGCAACAACGCCACTCCTGCCATGGCAGGAGTTTATTACCTGTCGCTGACCATTGGCGGGAACACAAAAAAAGCAGGCCATATCACCGTCAAAGTGGTTTCAGCACCTGGCCAGGTCGTGGCGGCTGTAAACGGTCTTACCTGCGTTGGCTCGGCCTTTTCGCTGACCGCCACGACCGTAAGCAGTGCATCGTATGCCTGGACCGGACCGGTGAATTTCCATTCACAGCAGCAAAACCCGCTTGTGAGCAACCATGCATCGAAATCCATGTCTGGCCTGTACACCGTTACATGCTCGGTCGCCAACTGCCCTCTGAAGAAGGCATCGGTAAGCGTAACTGTCCACGATTTCCCTGCCATTCCGGTGATCTCCCGTGATGGCGGAACGCTGATCTCCACCGTTTCCAACCATTACCAATGGTTCCTGAATGGGATTGCGATAACAGGAGATACTCTGCAGGAGTTCACCCCGAAGGAGAACGGAAACTACGCCGTGATGGTGACTGATGACAACGGCTGTTCAACCCTTTCGGCCATTTACCCCCTGGTCAACTATGGCATTGATGATCCCCGGTCTGTCAATGGGATCACGGTCTACCCCAATCCCACATCGGGCGAATTGGTCATTCATGTCCCCGCGAAAGAATGGAATCTTTCACTTACCGATATGCAGGGGAAAGTCGTGAATGAATCTGAACCTGTTGTTGGGAAGGAGGTAAGAATATCAATTGCCGCTGAAGGAATCTATACCCTGATACTGGATGGCCCGTGGGGCAGGGCTGTCAGGAAAGTGGTGGTGGTAAAGCCATAAGAATTAATTACTTCATGCTTTTTCTTAACCGCTCCTGTCCGAGTAGGAGCTAAAAGCAGACATATTACCAGAAACCAGCGTAAATATGAAAGAACTTTATGATTATGGTATTTTTCAGAAAAAGCTCAGAAAGTCAGATGCAGTTGTCATGGCATCATTGACCAATAACGCAAAAACGGTTATAATATTCAATTCACTATTTTCTTCACCATATAAGGTTTCTCCTAAATAATATGTAGTATCTTGGAAAGTCCAACCCGTAGGATAGGGACTCACACTCCAATAATACCCTATAACTTTAAAGTTCCATTCACCTACATATTTATGACGATAATCAAAAACACTTTTCTCACAACTGTTTGTAGTATCACATTAGACCCTGCGAACACCCATAAGATTTCCGCAAAAATTGATTTGCATTTTCCATATGTTACAGGTATAAAATGGCTAATTTTACTTTCGGCAGTTTTCCGGTTCCTGCTGACGCACAAAATTCGTTGCAGGGTTCCGCGGTTGCCCGCTTAAACCTTTGCTAATGTATACCCTTGGACTGGATATCGGGAGCTCGGCCGTGAAGGTCTCCGTGCTGGAGGTGGAAACCGGCCGGTGTGCCGGTTCGGCCGCCTCTCCCGATCATGAAATGACGATTTCAGCCCCGCACCCCGGCTGGGCGGAACAGGCTCCGCGGGAATGGTGGAAGAAAGCCGTCCTTGCCATCCGGCAGGTGATGAAAGAGAACGATATCCGGCCATCTGCCGTCGCAGCCATCGGCATCGCCTACCAGATGCACGGACTGGTGGCGGTCGACCGGAACCTGCATCCACTGAGACCTGCGATCATCTGGTGCGACAGCCGCGCCGTGGGAAGCGGTAAAACGCTGTTTGAAAAGGCAGGAGCGGAAAGATGCATGGAGCGCCTGCTCAACGCGCCGGGAAACTTTACGCTTTCAAAACTTTACTGGCTGAAAAATCACGAAGAGGAGTTGTTTGGCAGGATCTGGAAGATCATGTTACCGGGCGATTATATTGCCCTGCGGATGACCGGCGAGGTTTGTACCACCGTCAGTGGTCTTTCCGAGGGTATACTCTGGGACTTCAAAGAGAACGCCCTTGCCGGCTTCTTGCTGGATGCGGCCGGCATTTCTCCGGAAATGGTGCCGGCAACGGTCCCCACCTTCGGTATGCAGGGACGGATTACCGCGCAGGTGGCCGGGGAACTCGGATTACCCGCCGGGATCCCGGTCACTTACCGTGCCGGCGATCAGCCCAACAACGCCTTCTCCCTCAAGGTGACAGAACCGGGAGAGACAGCGGCCACCGCGGGAACCTCCGGGGTCGTTTATGGCGTGACCAACCAACTGCAGTCGGATCCGTTCTCGCGCGTCAACACCTTCGCGCACGTGAACCATTCGGCATGGCTCCCCAGACTGGGAATATTGATGTGTATAAACGGTACCGGTATTTCCAACAGTTGGTTACGCCGGATGACCGGCGTCGAAGGCTACATGCAGATGGACCAAATGGCAGCCGGTGTACCTGCCGGAAGCGACGGACTGACCTTTCTACCGTTTGGCAACGGGAGTGAACGGATGCTCGAAAACAGGTCGCCCGGTGCCGCGTTCATGAATCTTGACTTTAACCTCCACGGGCAGGCCCATCTTTGCCGGGCGGTGCAGGAGGGGGTTGCTTTCGCCTTCCGTTATGGGATGAAGATCATGGAAGAATCGGGGATGGTGACGAAACTGGTCAGGGCCGGACATGCCAACATGTTCCTGAGCAGTGTCTTCTGTTCCACACTCGCCTCAATCCAGGATATCACACTCGAACTTTACGACACAGATGGATCCCTGGGAGCGGCCAGGGGTGCGGCGCTTGGCGCCGGATTGTACCATGACGAAACCGAAGCACTGGCAATGCTGAAATGCATCAAAACCTTCCGGCCCGATCGCGGGCAGCAGGATGCGTTTACGGATGCTTACCGGCGATGGAAACTAGCCCTGGACCTTCAAATGAATCCTGACTAAAACGTTCAAATATGGAGTATTTTAAAACGATTGGAAAAATAGGCTTCGAGGGGCCGGGGAGCCGGAACCCGCTGGCATTCAAATGGTATGACCAAAATCGTATGGTTCGTGGTAAGACCATGAAGGAACACCTGCGTTACGCCGTGGCCTACTGGCATTCATTCTGCGGCACAGGATCGGACCCTTTCGGGCCGGGAACCAGGAGATTTCCATGGGACGAGCCTTCCGGTGAGCTGGAAAAAGCAAAACACCGCCTGGATGCTGCATTCGAATTCATGGGTAAGCTGGGTGTTCCCTTTTACTGTTTTCACGATACCGACCTGGTTGGCGATGGTGCCGTTTTCGACATTGAAAAGCGGCTGGAGAAGATCCTGCCGCAAATGAAACAGCGACAGCAGGAGAGCGGGATCCGGCTTTTATGGGGCACTGCCAACATTTTCTCCAATCCCCGCTATATGAACGGAGCAGCCACCAATCCCGATTTCCTGGTTGTGACCAACGCTGCCGTCCAGGTGAAGAACGCCATTGAGGCCACCATCGAACTGGGAGGCAGTAACTATGTGTTCTGGGGCGGGAGGGAAGGATACCTTTCGCTGCACAATACCGACACACGGAAAGAGCTGGAACACCTTGGCATGTTTCTCTCCCTGGCCCGCGATCACGGTCGGAAGAAAGGGTTTACCGGTACCTTCCTGATCGAACCAAAGCCCATGGAACCTACAAAACACCAGTACGATTACGATGCCTCCACGGTCATCGGGTTTATCCTGAAACATCAACTTCAAAATGATTTTAAGTTGAATGTAGAGGTCAACCACGCCACCCTTGCCGGGCACAGTTTTGCCCATGAGATCCGGATGGCCGCCGACGCGGGATTGTTGGGATCGATCGATGCCAACAAGGGTGATTCCCAGAACGGTTGGGATACCGATGAATTTCCCACCAACCTCTACGAAGTCACCGAGGCCATGCTCGAGATCCTGCAGGCGGGAGGCTTCACCGACGGTGGGATCAATTTTGATGCAAAACTGCGGCGCAACAGCATCGATTCAGAAGATCTCTTCATTGCCCATATTTCAGGCATGGACACCTTTGCCAGGGCGCTTATCATTGCCGACCGGATCCTGTGCGAGTCGGATTACCTCAGTAAGAAACGGGAGCGGTACGATTCTTTTACCTCCGACAATGGGATTGCATTTGAGCAGGGGAACCTTTCGCTTGAAGGACTTTACCGGATTGCGGGAACTCACGGCGAGCCGCGGCAGGTAAGTGGGAAGCAGGAGTACCTGGAGCAACTGATCAACACGTTCATCTGAACCTGCCCCAGACAAGCCATAATTAAAAATCAAAATGCAAAATCAAGCCATTTGTATGAGATCTTGTTCCAGGAAATACATCAAATTGAAAAATAACATTGCATGAAAAAGGGATATGTTTACGCGCTTACCCTGGTGGCTACGCTGGGCGGATTGTTATTTGGCTACGACACCGCGGTGATCTCGGGCACGGTACGGTCGCTTGAAAAGGTCTTCATAGAGCCGGCAGCCCTGTCGGAAATGGCCGCCAATTCGAGGCTCGGACTTGCCGTATCGGGCGCCCTCATCGGATGTATCATCGGCGGCTTCACGGGCGGGCTTGTCAGTCTTTACCTGGGCCGCAAAAAAGGGATGATGCTCGCAGCCGTCCTTTTCCTGGTCTCTGCCCTGGGTTCTGCCTGGCCCGAGATATTTTTCCGCCCCATCGGCCAGGGCGACCACACCTTCCTGCCTCATTTCATAATTTACCGTATCATCGGGGGCATTGGGGTAGGATTAGCCTCCATGCTTTCACCCATGTATATCGCCGAGGTTGCGCCCCCCGGCATCCGCGGGCGGCTGGTATCCTGGAACCAGTTTGCCATCATCTTCGGCATGCTGCTGGTCTATTTCGTCAACTATTTCATCGCCCTTCAGGGCAACGAGGATTGGCTCCACCAGACCGGCTGGAGATGGATGTTCGCCTCCGAGATCATCCCGGCAGGTTTGTTCATGGTATTGCTTTTCTTCGTACCGGAGACGCCCCGTTACCTTGTATTAAAAAACAAGCCGGGAAAGGCCGCCAAGGTGCTCGAACAGGTCAATGGTCGCGAAAAAGCCTCGGCGATACTGGATGAGATCACCTCCTCCGTGACCCATCACTCGGGAAAGATGTTCTCGTATGGTTCGAAAGTCATCGTCATCGGGATCCTCCTTTCCGTATTCCAGCAGTTCGGCGGTATCAACGTGATCCTCTACTATGCCCCCGAGATCTTCAGGAACATGGGGTCGAAAACCGACGCCGCCCTGCTGCAGACCATCATCGTGGGCGTCATCAACCTCTCCTTTACCGTATTTGCCATCGTTACCGTCGACCGCTTCGGGCGCAAGCCCCTGCAGATCATCGGGGCGCTGGGCATGGCGGTGGCGATGACGGCCCTCGGACTGACCTTTTACTTCAAGTCGGTGGGAATATCTTCGCTGGTATTCATGCTGGTTTACATCGCCTGTTTTGCCGTCTCCTGGGGTCCCGTCACCTGGGTGCTCCTGTCGGAGATATTCCCCAACCGGATCCGCGGACGGGCCATGGCAGTGGCAGTAGCCGCACAATGGATCTCGAACTTCCTGGTTTCCGTTACTTTCCCGGTACTCGACAAGTCGTCCTGGCTCACCGCACAGTTCAACCATGGCTTCGCCTACTGGATCTACGCCGTAATGTGTGTCCTTTCGGCCTGGTTTGTATGGAAAATCGTTCCCGAGACCAAAGGGAAAACCCTCGAACAAATGGAACGACTCTGGAAAAAGTAATTTCACCGTTCCGGGACCGGTGAAAAATGAGAGCATCCTGTCGGCCGTTTTGGTGGGACTTATCGGAATCCCGACTTTCTCGAATCCGGGCAATCGATAAGGTGCATTAAAGGCATCATCCTCTTTGATTTTCCTTGACTTTCATGTCTGAATTTCATATCTTTAGCACCTTAGACGGAACATTTATTATTTAACCCATTTTCATATGAAGAGATTCATACTGTCTACCATGGGAATGGTTATGATTTTACTTTCCCATGCCCAATTTCAGTGGCAGAATCCCAAGCCTCAGGGAAATGAACTGAACGGTGTTTCTTACGGAGATGAAAACCATGGAGTTGCAGTTGGTTATAATGGAAGCGCAGTGGTCACTTCTGATGGAGGGAATGTTTGGGCAGTTGTCAATACCGGTACTACGAACAATATTCATTCTGTTTCCATGGTCAGTGTTATGGAAGGGTGGTGCGTGGGCGAAGGCGGAATGATCAGGCACACCACCGACGGCGGAACAACCTGGCAGCAGCAAAATAGTGGTACCACGGTTGGCCTTAGGAGCGTGTTTTTCAAAGATGCCCTCAACGGCTGGGTGGTAGGGGATTACGGCCTTACTATGTCAACAACCGACGGAGGCATTACCTGGACCACAGGTTTGCCGGGAACGCCGAACAATTTGCAGAAAGTTCATTTTGTTGATCTGATGAATGGCTGGGCAGTTGGCCCATTCGGTACGATCATGCACACCACATCAGGCGGATTTTACTGGACACAGCAGACCAGCGGTACCACGGAGTTCCTGAATGGAGTGTGCTTTACGGATGTAAATACCGGATGGGTATCGGGAGGTTCAGGAACGATTCTCCGTACAACCAATGGGGGCACAACCTGGCAACCCCAAACCAGCGGTACCCAGGCCTGGCTCAATGACATCAGTTTTTTCAATTCGCTGAAAGGCTATGCAGTTGGAAATAGCGGCGCAATTGTGAAAACGACCGACGGGGGAACAACATGGTCCGGTTCAGCATCGGTCTGGAATAGATCGGTCAATGCCATTGCCATTGTCAATGAAGCCAAAGCTGTTGCTGTCGGGGAGGCAGGTACAATCCAGTCGACCGGGAATGGGGGTACCACCTGGGATCCGAAAATAACCGGCTTTCTTGAAAACATCAATTCCATGTGCTTTAAAACAGCTTTGGAAGCTTGGGCTGTCGGGCAGGGCGGTTTGATCAAGCACACAACTGATGGCGGGAATACTTGGACCTCTCAGACCAGCCCGACAACCGAGGATTTAAATTCAATAAAAACGGGTGGCAATAATACGGCGTGCGCGGTGGGGAACCAGGGATCGACCATTTACTGGGATGCAGCGAATGTGGTATGGAGGGCCGGTACTTCCCCCGGGCTTGATAATTTACGCGGGGTCATCCCGCTGAGCCCGGAAGGCCTTGCATGGTCGGCTGTAGGAGAAGACGGTAAGTTTTATATCACACTTGACGGAGGGAAGAATTGGACCGTAAAACATATATTCACGAATCTGAGCAGCAGCTCACTGTGGGGAGACACTCCCCTTGAACAGTGGGTCGCCGGAAGCCAGGAACAGATTATGCACACCACCGATGGTGGGTCGACATGGACAACGCAACACAGCGGTTCATCCAATGTTCTGAACTCCATTGCATTCAATCAAAACAATAAAACTATCGGATGTGCTGTAGGATCAGAAAATTCGATGCTTGAAACCACCGACGGGGGAGCTACCTGGAACCATGTAATGGTGCCCCCACCCTTTGTCAACCTGAATAGCGTTTGGTTCAACCCGGCGGGCGACTGTTACGCTGCCGGAAGCGGGGGTACCCTCTTTTATAAATCACACGTGGCTGAAACAGGATGGCAGTTATATCCGACCGGTACGAGCAATAACCTGATGAGCGTCATGTTCGTCGACGGGAACATTGGATGGTTGGGCGGCGCGAACGGAACCATCCTGTTTACCGATGATGGAGGAGGAACGGTAGGCATAAAACCACCCGTGATCCCCGGCCTGAAAGAGTCTCTAACCGCTCACCCCAATCCTTTTAAAAATTCGGTCACCCTTAAATACGATTCTGACAGAATAACTGATCCGGAAATCATTATCACGAATATGCTGGGAATGACAGTTTATTCAGGACATCTGAATCGCTGTAGTGGAGATCCACTGACGTTTACATGGCAGCCTGAAGGTCTGCCCGAAGGCCTGTATATCTGCATTCTGAAAGATGGGGAAAGAACGTGCATTGCCCGGATCATGCATGTAAAGTGATCTTCGAGCTTCAGATTCAGCAACCTTTGGACACGCCGTTTGTTTTTTATCCTTTCGACCTCAGGCCGGGCGGGTCTCGTTGTTCAGAAAGAAATACACCCGGGATGAATGACAACCATTTATGGAAAGGCTTCATTTCACGAGCGTCACTGTACCCTTCAGTGTCTGATCATCAGGGGAGCCTATTGTCATGATCCAAATGTAAGTATCCGGTTGACAGTACTTTTTCATACAGGTCCCGTCCCATCCATTTTCCGGCTTCCTTGTTTCAAAAACCAATATTCCCCAGCGGTCAAATATCTGCAGGATCACATTTTCCTTTTTCTCAAGACCCGTGATGCGGAAATAATCATTTAACCCATCTCCGTTGGGGGTAAATGCATTCGGGATGTTCAAACCTAATTCCTGTACTAAAACCGAATCAGAATCAATACATCCAAAAATATTTTCCACCTCGACCCGGTATAAACCTCCCCGGTCGATTAGGATCACGGAGTCGTTTGATCCTGTTGACCACCGGTACCGGGCAAATCCGCTCCCGGCATGAAGTTCAATCGCCGACCCGGAAGTAATGGTAACCGGGTCGCCTAATTCCACGACAGGTAACGGGTTTACAATGACCCGTGTGATGGACTCGGATGTATCACAGCCCCGACCGTAAACCTTTATGCTATAATCGATCATGCCAGAGGTTGAAGAAAGCAGGTCCAGCTTCTGATCCATTATTTTTCCTGTTCCTGATGCGTATCCCGTAACCGAGCCGGAAACCGGTAAGGGATCCCAGCTAAATCCGGCATTGGTAATATTGGAGGTGAGTTCGATTCCGGTCTTCTCACCGCTACAGATCGCTTTTTCGGCGGGCTGGTTGGTTAATACCGCCAAAGTATCGACTATCACAAGTATGGTGTCAGAGACGGAAATCCGGCATCGGTCATCGACCCTGACAAAATAGCTATGATTCCCCTGGGAGGGCGATACCCTGATGATACTGTCGTTGCTTAATGTAATGTTCCAGGAATAGGAAAAAGGCCTGACACCTCCTGTTGTTATTGCAATCAGAGAGGTTGTATCACCCGGACAGATTACCCGGTCATTTCCTGCTGAGACTGACAACGGTATATAATCCTGGATGATGATGGTATCCCGGATTGTGAGCGTATCGTAACATGTTTTCTTTAGAATTTTAAGGATTACTGTTTCGTTTCCTTCCGTTAGGTCATCTTTTATCGGGTGTATGATCACCCTGCCGGTGTCCTGCCCTGTCGTAAAGATCATGGAAGATGGAACAATCGAATAATCGATCCCGGGGATGGCAGTTCCTTCCAGTGTAAAATCGACGGTAAGTTCAGTTTGCGCTACCTGTGGGAGGCAGAATTCAACTGCAATATCGTTGCATCCTTCTATTGCATGGGTCCCGGCCTCAGGATTCAATGGTACGTTCCTTACATCAAAGTCAAATCCGGCAGAAAAACTGCCCGTCTCAAGAAACACCCCGGAATCAAAGATCTGGTCGATGGCATCCCCGACAACCATCTTCAGATGATAGGTCTTGTATGGCATGATAACATACCAGGCTGTATAAACATACGTTATGGCGTCATATTGGAAAAAAGCGCCATCTTCGTTATCCCAGGCTGAGGATGGATCTGCGCAAATATTATTGATGGTAACGAATTCGGAGCTTCCGGGCATATGCGCAATATTGATGCTGTTATTGGTGAATTGACCATTGATTCCGGGACCGGACAGGAAAAAACCAAAAGCATCGTTGATGCGTCCGCAGAATTCCCTGAATTCTTCCGAGCCAAAAGTATATCTGAAACGTAAGGTATCACATTGGGGGATAAAATCGAATTCAACGATGCAGGCATCATATGAATCCATTCCGGTGAGTTGTTCCAGATCAGGATCAGGACCTGTATTTGACCTGAATCCTGTATTGGGCTTATTGTTGGGACCGATTGCCTGGTCGGCTTTCCCGGTCGTCATGATGATCCCGCCTTTCATATTCAGTTGGGTGAATGCCCCTCCCGTTGCTGAAAAATAGCCAATATTGCTATTAGAAATAGTTCCTCCCGAGCCGTTCACGGTGACATTGAAAATTGAAACCCCTTTCCCCACGAGGTGGTCACGGACCAGTTGTTCCGGTGAGAGACCCATGTCTCCTCCCTGGGTAACAGTGAGCTGGGCAACAGATGATTGCCATTGCAGGGTAATGCCTGCAATAAAAACGATGACTTTTACTGTGAAATTTTTAAAGCCTGCCACTTAAAACTTGATACGGTTACAAAAATCTGACAATCCATACAAATTTACATCTAAAAATGCTAAAACGAAATCCATTCTCTATACAGAAAAACAGGCCAACTTTAGGTATCTTTGTGAAAACCCCACTGTAAATAGTTAAATGGAACTGAAAGGGTTAACGTTTATTGAACACCAACCAATCTTCTCAGCCATGATACCCCGAATTTCATTATTCATCATCCTCGCTGTTACGGGCTTCCTGGTTCCCGCACAGGTATTCGTTTATGAGGATTTTTCTGAAGGCCAGATGCCTCCCGCAGGCTGGTCCATCAGCGGAGTACCCCAGCAATGGTCTATCAGTTGGTCAAGCCTTTCAAGCGGTTATATCCCATCAAAAATCCCTGAGGGTAGATTCAGTTTCATTCATCGATTCGACTGCGACTTTTATATCAGCTCCTTCTCCAGTTAAAGGCACGGTTTACAATATGGGCAGCGACACGATCCATTCGGCAGTGATCGACTGGCAGATAAATAACGGGACTGTGCATTCGACGGCGATCAATAATCTGAATGTTCCCCCACTTTTATCCTTCAGTTTTACTTGTACCGACTTGATGGATCCCCCGATCGGGATGAACAACCTCGTGGTATGGATACGGGAGATCAACGGGGCTCCTGATGCCGACCCTTCAAATGATACACTTTCTACTCAAGTCCAGATGGTGTGCTTACATGTCGCCCGGAAACCGCTTTTTGAAGAGTTTACCAGTTCCACTTGCTTTATTTGTCCTGCTTTCGATGATCTTTTCCAGCCTTGGTGCGCAAGCCATGAGAATGACATCACCCTGGTCAAATACCAGATGTATTGGCCGTCGCCGGGTGATCCCTATTATACGGCTGAAGGAGGCGTGAGAAAACGGTATTATAATGTCGGAGGTGTCCCCAGGCCTGCCTTCAGTCTCAACGGGCTGCATAAAGGCATTTATATATTGAAAATCGCGCGAAAAGACAGAGGAGTTATCCAGAAGAAAATAGTCGTGCAATAGGAAAGGAACATTTCCCTTTCTGCCAGAGACCTGCAACTGACAAGCTTAGGGTTTGTTTTTTCCGGCATTTTCGGAATACGTTATTTTTTCTCTGATCCATAATTAGATGTATATTGCATCACTTTAGTGGGGAATCATGAGAAAGCGACTTTCTGTGGTGGGCATCCTGTTCATGTTGATGTTAAAACATCCGCCGATACCCACTTTTTCAATATTTCAAAAGATCTCAATTGTGGAAGTCAGAGGTTTTTCTGTAAAAAAGATCGCCCTGGATTTCTTCATGAATTAACCAACTTCTGCCGTATAACATTCCTCGGGATCATCCCGGTTCTTTTCCTGTTCGTGTTTATCTGGCCGTTGTGATTGAATTTGTGTGTTTGTAATGTTTTCCAAAACAGACAATTACACCACCTGCACAAAAACATGTAGTAAAATTAAATAGAAGAAAATCCTTGCCGCGACTGCTGTTATGAAGCGTGAATCATATATCTCTGATATGACTCACTGGCATGAGGAATTCAGGATTATATTGTATCCTTGCGTACATTGGATAAGAACAGGATAGCCCTGCGAATTATATTGCCTGATGGTATCGGTTGACGAAGGATAACCATCAATCGACATCCCGATGACATTGTTCCTACTCCATTGGTAATATTTTATTGGAGGTTCACCCGTAATGGCATGATAGTTATTTCCCGAATCATAGACATATTCATAATTGTGATGGATAATGTATGTCGGATCGGTCCAGGAATAATAATCACGGCTCCTAACATTCTGTCCCAGGTAAGTGTAAACAGTTGAATCGGTCGAAGAAATACCTTTGTTGCCCGTTCGTAGGCTGACCTTAAAAACTTCAGTAATGACCTGGTTTAATGAGTTGTACGTGAATACTGTGGTCCTGATCTGAACGATACCCGTCCCATATAAATGCCTTTCATATGAACTGATCCTGCCCTGTGGGTCATAGGTATAAAAAGTAGAATCGGTCGATGACATGTAAGAAAAAGCCAGTCTGTTGTTTTGATAAAAGTAGTGGGTAGAAAGCATGTCGGGCCCCTGTTCTGTGAAATCCCACTTCAGAATAAGTTTCCCGGAAGCATCATAATGATATGTCCTTGCGGAATCGTTATTGTAGTAAACGCTCATGAGCTTGCATGTACCAGCAACAGATCCGCTTTCGTCACCGGTTTTATCGGAACATGAAACCATTATAAGAAAAAAAATGGCGATCAGGGTCTGAGAAGTTGTTTTCATCGATCAGTCTCCGGATGGTTAAATTTTAAATATAAAACCTTACAAAACTAAACAAGTTTTTAGATAAAGAAAAAATCAACCATCCTCGAAACCGGCAGGGGCAAGGGCTGACTTTTATAATACCTGATATTCCGGATATCCAATCTCACTTCTTCTTTGACCTCGCGAAGCAATGTCTCCTCAAGCGATTCACCGGCATCAGCACACCCGGCAATCAAATAGTGCCAGCTTCCCGGGAAATTTGAGTCGCGGGCAAGCAGGACTTTATCTTTGCCGTATCCGGATCGACAACCACGCCGAAATTCCAAAGATATTGCTGGTTCAATGATTGAAGCCTGAAAACAATTTCGTCGAAGGTAGTTTCGGGCATTGCTTCTATTTGCATACGCTTTTGATTTGCTTTTCCCGTCAATGCTTTCATCGTTTGCCACCCACCCTTACGAAGCAATCAGAAACAAAATGGTCGATTATTGCGCCGGTTACTTATTCTCTCTTGATCGGGATAAGACGTTGGTGTACATTTGTGAAAAATTTCGATTATGCTTCAAAACAATATCATTCCGAAGGCGAAAAGCATGGCTATTACCTCCCTTTATTTTGTAGTGTTCCTGTCTCTGCTGGTTTCGTGCAACAAAAACAAGCAGGATGACCCGGTTCCCGTGGATCAGAAAACCATGGACCAACTGGTCGTGGATCGCAATTTCAAATGGGCTACCACCAAAGAGGTATCATTTTCTATTGTGGCACGCGACAATATGGACAACCCGCTGGTGAATGTCAGGATCATGATTTATTCGGCGCATCCCGATTCAGGCGGAACCTACATGTTTGGCGGTGTGACCGATGCTTCAGGCGCCTGGAACGACACCCAGCCGATCCCGACCTCCATGCGGAATGTTCATGTATCGACCGATTACGTCGGACTCGTTCGGGGAGTCGTGCTTCCGGTGACAGGGAACACGGTAACCGGACTCTTTGGCGGAAAAGCGCCGAACCCGGTCGCCTACAAGTCAGGCGGAGGTATCTATAAATCCACCATGACCGGGGTGTATTACATGGGTACATACAATAATCTGGGCGTGCCGAACTATCTTGAACCGGTCAATGATCCTGTGGAGGCGGCTTTACTCAACGACCTCAACGCCTCTTTGCCCGAACGACAGCCGGTCCCGGTTTACCATCCGGAGTATTTGTCCAATACGGTCCCCGACAACCTGGCCCTCACCGAACTCTGTGATGTGTGGATTACCTATATCACCGAGGGAGCCGGATGGTACAACGCATTGGGATTCTTTACTTTCAACACAGCAACGCCACCCACCAACCCAAACCAGATCGATTCCATCAAGATCATTTTTCCCAACCTCTCCAACACAGGTGTAAACAGTTCCGGAACCAACTACAAAGGTGGTGGTGGGCTCTATCCGGGCAACAAGGTCTACCTGGGCCGTTTTCCTGCCGGGAAGACGATCGGACTGGTGATCTTTGCCAATGGATGGAAAAATAACGCGGTCGGAAATGAAAATTACAGGCTCTATTCCGTTCAGGCGCTCAATCCGGAAAGCAACCCGGCGCTTCGCAAACATACGGTACTGCTTAAGGACCCGACCCGCCACTCCATTATGTTCGGATTTGAAGATACCCGGCGTGACCAGGGTGGGGATGAGGATTTCAACGATGGAATCCTCTATATAAAAGCCAATCCGGTTACCGCCATCAGCACCGACGGGATGCCAACAGTTTCCACTACCCAGCCCGATGGAGATGGCGACGGGGTTCCGGATGTTTTTGACGATTACCCCGCCGATCCTGCAAAGGCTTACGATAACTGGTATCCCTCGAAGACCACATACAGCACCCTCGCATTTGAGGATCTGTGGCCGGGTAAAGGCGATTATGACTTCAACGACCTGGTGATCAGTTACCGGATCAACCAGATCACCAACGCAAACAGCAAAGTGGTTCAGGTGAAAACAGAATTTATCACCGAGGCCATGGGCGCTTACCTGCACAACGCGTTCGCCTTTCAATTGCCTTCTACCCCCGATATGGTCACTTCGGTTTCGGGATATTCGCTGAAACACAACCTGGTGACTCTTTCTGCCAACGGAACAGAGGCCGGACAATCGAAAGCGGTTGTCGTGGTTTACGATGATGCCTACGACCGCCTTCCGCCACCCGGAATCGGGGTGGGATCAAATACCGAGAAAGGTGCGCCCTACATCACACCGGATACCATCAGGCTGACCGTTAACTACATGGCGGGCGGAATCAGCGCTTCACAAGCCGGAATACCACCGTATAATCCTTTCATCATTGTAGGGGGTAACAGAAACCGCGAAGTACATCTATCCGATTATCCGCCAACCGATCTGGTCAATGGTTCCGATTTCGGCACTTACGACGACGACAGCCGGCCCGATCAAAACCGCTACTACAAGACAAAGACCAACCTTCCCTGGGCCATTCATATCGCCGGAAAGTTCAGCTATGTCTATGAACGACAGGCAGTGAACACCGGGTACCTGAAATTCAACCAATGGGCCGAAAGTTCGGGTACTTCCTATCCCGACTGGTATAGCAATACGGCAGCTGGTTATCGCGACAATTCGAAGATATACACCCACTGAACGGCTCCCCGTCGGGGTCCCCTCACCCCGACGGGGTACCGGGCAAAACGGTGGGATCATCAGTTAAATAAACGGGCGTCCCCTGCGGGGGGCGGATCATCAGCACTTTACCGTATTCGTCGGACCACTGGTCTTGTTCAACCCTTTTCCATTCTCCTTTTCCCAACACGGCGATCGTTTCACCCGCTTCAATAACCCCTTCGCGGTACCTCAGTGTCCGGTTCCACCCGATCATGTTGGTACTCTCCTTGCCATGCCGGCTGAGATATCGCTCGAGGTTCTCCTGTGCATCATGCATGAAACCGGATGCGTATTTCCGGTCCTGGATGATGTAACTTTTCACATTGCTGCAATCGACCACAGCACAGTACTTTCCATCGCGTATGCCAAACTTGCCGGCAACCTCTTCCTCAATATATTTTTGCCAGTGAGAGCCTTTCCCGGTGCTGACCTGTTGCTCGATCAAGACATGGAAATATGCGCACTTCCGCCCTGAAAGCGGCGCCGTAAGCGGTTCACCGGTTAATTCAACCGTGCCTGTTATCCGTGCAGTCTCACCATCGACGAAATTTGAAATCCTCCTTGCGGTGGCTTTTTTTAGCTTCCGTCTGACAACCGACTTTTTACTGAAGTAATAAGCCAACCAGATGATCAACCCGGTGATCAAAACGCCGGCAATGATCGCGATGATCGCGGTATTCGTTTCCATACAGCATAAATGTATGCAGACAAAAGTACCCTGTTTTGGTTTGTCCTTCTTACAAATTTGCGAGTAAAATGATGGTGGCAATCATAAAAGATTGCGCGGGCATGCCTGTATCGCAATTGGCCACGACAATCAGCGTGGCTTTCCTGGCGGAGTTGTACCAAACCTGCGTATTGAAACCGGGCATGGTACCCGGGTGGCCAACCCATAAATCTTTCTTATAATTAGCCAATTCAACACAGAAACCATAGTTGTCGGAACTGAATTTAAAGCGTTCGGCTTTCATGGCTTCCGACAGCAAAGCTCCTTCGGCAAGGTAACGGGCCCACTTTTTCATATCCGCAAGATTGGAAACCATTGCTCCGGCAGTATAGCCCCAGGAGGGATTCCAGTTCGTGGTATTCAACATCCCTTCATCCCTGATGGTATATCCATGGGTATAAGGAGTATTCATATAGAATGGGCCTCCCAAATAGGTCCTGGTCAGATTCAGGGGAACAGTAACTTTTTCACGGATAACATCCACAGCCGGTTTCCCGGTAATTTTTTCCAATAAGACACCGAGCAACACCGTATTGGTATTGGAGTATTCGTAAGCCGTACCCGGAGGGAAGTTCAGCGGATGACGGAATGAGGCCGCAAGCAGTGAATCGGGCGGGAATTCCAGCGTGTAGCCGCTGGCAATAAAGGGTTCCCAGAATTCCGGGTCTTCGGAATAGTTGAACAACCCGCTCCTCATGTTCCCCAGCATGCGAACGGTAATGATGTCGCCCGATGGTATATGATATTCAGGAAGGTAGACTGATATGGCGCTGTCCAGGTGGATCAGTCCTTCATCGGCGAGCATCATGACCGCGGTGCCCGTAAAAGTCTTGGTGACACTGGCAATCCTGAAAGCATTGCTTTCATGCATCGGCTCGTTGGTCGTAAGATTTGAGGTTCCCCGTTTGATAATGTAATCCGGTTCACCTTCCACCGATAGGAGTGCAATGATCCCGGGTGCATAAGTCTTCGGGAAAACACTGTCAGCCATGGCTTCCAGTTGAGCCTTGACTTTCGGTGTCAGAATTTTAGCCGCTGAAAGATTATCGTAATCTGTCGATTCCTTCTTACAGGAAGTCATCACCTGTGCGCCGATCAGCAAAACCATTAAAAAGAAGTGTGCCGTTTTCTTCATGATATCGTTATTTGAATAGGTATCATTGACCCTGACCTGTTTCCGGATGTGCGAATATAACCCCGTGGCAATAGAAGCACAAAGCTACAAATAAACTAAAAGAATAAGGAAATAAGGAGATCTCCACCCCGACAGGGTCCCCTCAGGGAGCCGTGGGCGCAGTCTTTCTGATTGGTAAGTTCCGCGAAGGCTCACGGCCATATCCGCTGATCAGGATACTGTCGTCAGTCAGGGTCACCGTTGCAAAGGCATTGACGGGGGTGTCGACCATTCCATGGAAATTAACCAGGTGGATGCCATCATTTTCCTGGTAACCGCCGGAATGATAATGGCCGCAAAACCATGCTTTTACGCAAGAATAGGATTGGATCAGGGCGAAGATTTCACGGTTGTTGAACAGGGTATGGTTGTGAGGGGCAACCAAGGGAAAATGACACAGCAGGATGACCTTTTTCCCTTCTTCCTCTGCCTGGGATAACTGTTCTTTCAGCCATTGAGCCTGGGCTTTGCCGATCCCCCCGTTCCAGGCCATACCTGAAAACCGAAGGCTGGAGAACAGATCGCTGACCATCTCGTTCCGTTCCTTTTTTTGCGCTTTTGATTGGGGAGCAAAGTAGCTCAGATCGTTTCCGTTCAACGCCAAAAACAGCCAACCACCCAGATCGACTGCATAATAGCTGTTTTGCAGGCCAAGAAGGCCGGGCACCTCCTGTTTACGCGCCCCGCGGATCATGTAATCGTGGTTGCCAGGAACCGGGTAAAATGGCGCTTTCAGATTTCTGAACCGGGGGAGAACCGTATCGTAACTTTCGTACTGATGATCGATCATGTCGCCCAGGCAAAAGATTGCATCCAGGGGTAATGTATCGAATGCCGCGACACAACTGTCGAGTTTGGCCGCCGATAACCGGTAATTCCGGATACCCAGCGGATCGCAGTCGCAATATTGTACGTCGGTCAGAATGCCCAGAACAATGGGGTTGGACGACTGTGCCCATGCGCCGATCCACAGTACCGTAAACCATACTGAAAGGAGTCCTCTGTTCTTCATATCCCCGGCGATGTGTGCTTGTTAATTAAAGGATGTTGCCATTTTGCGTGTCAGCGGAATTGATGAAGGATATTGAAAATTTATCAATTTCCTTTTGCCACAATTTTGATCTGTGTTATTTCACGGAAACCATATTTTCCATGTTCCCTGCCAATTCCTGAATTTTTAAACCCGCCGAAGGGATTAAAAGGCATGGTGTAGTTTGTACCATTCACGCTAACCATACCCGTTTCGATCAAACCGGCTACCCGTTCTGCCTGTTTATCGTCCTGCGTATAGACATATGCGCCCAATCCATAGCTTGTCTGATTGGCCAGTTCAACCGCTTCCTGTTCCGTCCTAAATTTCACCACCGGTAAAACCGGGCCAAATACCTCTTCTTTCCATACCCGCATATCCCTTGTGATCCCGGTCAACACGGTGGGCTCGAAAAATGCACCTCCGAGTTTTGCCTCAAGCGAAGAACCTCCGGTTATTATTTTCGCTCCTTTTTGTTTCGAATCTTCGACCTGGGAAATAAGCAATTCAAGTTGTCGTTTTGCCGCCAGCGGACCGATCTCCGTATTTTTATCCTCAGCAATCCCTATTGTTTTCGCCGAAAAAATGGAGGCGATCCTCTCCACAACCTTGTCATAAATATCTTCGTGTACGATCAGCCGTTTCAGTCCGTCACAGCATTGACCGGCATTATACAACCGGTAGTAACATACATTTTCGACTGCCGGTTTAATATCGGCTTCCCGGAAGATGATACCCGGGGCCGACCCGCCTAATTCCATCACTGTTTTGATAAACTTTTGCCCCGCGATCTCATAAATGGACCTTCCTGTTTTTGTGTTACCGGTAAAGACGATCATGTTTATATTCTGCTGAACTAGCAATTTACCGGTTTCGCCTCCGCCGTACACTTCATTAAAAACCCCTTTCGGGAGGTGTTTAACAAAAACATCTTCAAATAATTTTCCGCTGATCGGGCACTCCTCCGAATGCTTCAAAACGACCGTATTGCCGGCGATCAGGTTCTGCATAGTCCCCCAAATGAAATTGCCGAACGGGAAATTCCACGGGATAATGACAGCCGAAACGCCCATAGGTTCATAAAAAACCCGATGGGTTTCCAGGCCATTCGCAAAAGTGATCTCCGGACTTAGATACCTGCCGGCATGATCAAAGTACCAGTTGGCGAAATCGACATTCCCGTTAAAATCCTCCACGGCCTCGTTGATGGGCATCCCCATTTCACGTGATTCCATTAAAGTGATTTCCGCCATCTTTGCGTTAAGTTCACCGATGGCATTACGCAACAATTCAACTCTTTTTTCCAGGCCGATATCTTTCCACTCTTTTTGAGCAGTTTTGGCAAGTCTTACTTTTTCAGCGATTTCCGCTTGATCTGATATTTCAATTTCCCCTAAAACCTGGTAGTTTGATGGATTTACCGACTGAAGTTTTACCATTATTTTTCTCCCCGTTTAGCCTGGTTTATTCACAAACATTGTTATTTTTCCACTTTCTCTGTTAACCTCTTTGAGTTTGCTGTAAATCTTCGTGAACTTTTTTTACGCACAGAACCACGAAAAATGCATGGAGAACAACACAGGGTAAATTTATGAATTTTCCATGCTACGTTATACCGGAACGCCCTTTTGTTATTTGCATACCTGTTCCGGTTAGGTAAATTTTGCCCCGTCATTTTGCCCGGAAACCGGATAGGGCTTGGGCAGGATGTTGAACGACAAATCGGGGAAAACGGCGATCAACTTCGTATACATTCGTCCTTGAATGATGTCAATCTGTGCTACGGATGTCCCTGCATCGAAAAATATTTCGATGTCGACAAACACCCTTCTTCCCGACCGGCGGGTCAGGATGTTGCCTATGTTCTGGTAGTTTGGAAATTCATCGGTAAGGACACGCAAGATCCTGAGTTGTTCGTTTTCAGATATCTGAAAATCAATGAGTTTCAGAAAATTTTTCCTGATAAGGCCGACTGCCAGATAGAGGAGGTAGCCGGTACCGACAAGAGAAGCTGCCGCATCTGCGTAAGCGGTGAAAAGATGGTGACCATGGATGGCCAGAATCAAGTTGATCAACAGCACGATGACCACACAAAAAGCATCAAGGGTATCTGCTTTAAAAATCGCCTGGTACGCCTCGGCAATAGGACTACCGGTTTGCCTGGTGATCCTGCGCGAAATGAGGAACAACCAGAATGCCCGGATGAGCTTAATGATCATGATGATCTCCGGCAACCCGAAAGTGATGTCCATGCGGGGGTGGATCAGACGCTGAATACCAAACCAAATCAGAATGATACCGCCCGGAAGGCTTAAAGCACCATAGAGAAAACCGGAGAAATTTTCCAGCTTACCTGTGCCGTAGGTATGCTTCAGAAGCGTAGGGCGCATCATAAAACGAATGGCGGCAAACGAAAAAACATGCACGAAGAAACAGCAGGCCATGTCGACCGTGGCTACCCAGAGTATGAGTGAATGGCTCCGGATGCTGCCCGCGAGACTGACAGCGCTCAAAAGAAAAAAGGTGTAAAAAACAATGTCAATTAATTTCTTCAGTTCTTTCGTTACAAAAGCATCATTGGATTTGTCAGACATCGGGCTTCGATGATAAAATGTTGGTTCTTTTATAAAGTAATCGGGTAAAATTAAATGAAATATCCATAGGAACCAGGTTCATGCAAAACGCGAATGATAATAATGGATATTCCATTTGACCAATGAAATATAAAAATATTTACAAATGAAAAAGTGAGAAGTAAAGAGAAATGTTCACACGGGAAGGAACATAAACACTTATTTGGTATTAGTAATAAACAACTAAACTTTATCCAGCATGTTGTCACTATTCTCAACCCTGGCGGAAGGGCAGCCATGGTATTACCCGACAATGTGCTTTTTTCCGATGAGGCAGGCGATGTGTTTAAATACCTGATGGAAGACTGTAATGTACACACCCTGCTACGATTGCCCAACGGTACTTTTACACCGTATAGTCAGGGCGTAAAAGCAAATGTGATATTTTTTCAGAAAGGGGTAAAGACTGAAAACACCTGGATTTACGATAACCGGACCAATATCCCCGGGGTGACCAAGAAAGACCGTCCGCTTGTTTCACAGATGTTTGAAGAATTTGAAAAGTGTTATGGAAAGGACCCAAACGGCCAGTCAAAAAGAACAGATCTGGGTGCTGAAGGACGTTTTCGTAAGTTCAGTCTTGCACAAATCAAAGAGCGCAACTATAACCTCGATATCACCTGGCTAAAAGACGATGGTCTTGAAGATCCCAACTCCTTACCTGAACCGCAAATATTGGCAAGTGACGCGATTACCGAACTGAATGCCTGCATTGATGAACTGCAGGAGATCCTGACTTCAATTGATTCGGAGGAGATAGGATGAATGATAAAACATTCTCTCTGCACTGTGGAGAGAATTAAACTTTTTTCACCGGTCGTTGAGCGGAGCCGAAACGACCGGAAAGGAGGAGATAGAATGAGTGATTTAATTTCTGAAAGTCTTTATACATCAATCAAGGAGATCATTGAAAAAGCCCGGGCTGTCGTAAACCGGGCTGTAAATACCACCATGGTCGACACCTACTGGCATGTAGGTCGAATTATCTTTGAAAACGAACAACAAGGCGCTGATAGAGCTGTATATGGAGAAGCAATCATAGAAAACCTTGCCAAAAAATTAACCAGTGAATTTGGGAAAGGATTCACTGCCACGAATTTAAAATACATGCGGCAGTTTTATTCTGTTTTTCCAAATCGTCACGCACTGCGTGACCAATTGAGCTGGACCCATTACCGGCTCCTTATACGCGTTGAAAAACCATCTGTGCGTGAATGGTATATGAATGAAGCAGTAAACGAGAATTGGTCGACACGTGGCTTGGAGCGGCAAATCAATTCCCTGTATTATGAACGTCTTTTAATAAGCAGAGAGAAAAAAACGGTTCTGAGTGAAGCAGCGAAACATACTACCCAATTGCAACAGGAACCCGCCGTATTTATGAAGGATCCCTATGTGCTTGAATTTCTGAATATCAAAGACAGAAGCCATTTCCGCGAATCAGAATTGGAACAGGCGATCATCGGGAAGATCCAGGACTTTCTGCTCGAACTGGGTCGGGGTTTTGCCTTTGTAGCGCGACAGAAAAGGATATCGACCAAAACCAAAGAGTTTTATATCGACCTGGTGTTCTACAATTACCACCTGAAATGCTTCATCCTGATTGACCTGAAAACCGGAGAACTTACCCATCAGGATGTGGGTCAAATGGATATGTATGTGCGCATGTTCGATGATCTGCAGAAAGGCGATGACAACAACCCTACTGTTGGTCTTATTCTGTGTACCGAAAAAGACAAAGCGATCGTAAAATATTCGGTATTGAACGAAAACAAACAGCTTTTTGCGTCAAAGTACATGCTTTATTTGCCTACTGAGGAAGTTTTAATACAAGAACTACAACGGGAGACCCAATCACTGAAGGAGGGGATAGGATGAGTGAGATACTTCCAAAGGGGTGGATAGAATCAACTTTAAATGATATAGCTGATTGGGGGTCTGGGGGCACTCCCAAAGCAACAGAAAAAAATACTACAATGGGAATATCCCTTGGCTTATCATTGAGGATTTGAATAACGGAATTGTAAAATGTTCATCAAAACTAATCACCGAATTAGGACTTCAAAATAGTTCTGCAAAATGGGTAGAAATTGGTTCGATTTTAATTGCAATGTATGGTAGTATTGGGAAATTGGGCATTGCTGGGATCAGATGTACAACAAATCAGGCTATTGCTTTCACGACAAGAATTTGGGGTGAAATTCCTAACAAGTTTATTTTTTACTATCTAAAGTATCAGGCTCCTGATTTATTGAGTATCGGGCAAGGTGGAGCACAAAAAAACATTAGCCAAACAATTCTGAAATCGTACAAATTTCGCCTCCCTCCCCTCAACGAACAAAAACGGATTGTCGCCAAGCTGGACCAAATAATTCCCCGCATTGACTTGTTGAAAGAACGACTCGATAAAATTCCTGCGATAATCAAACGGTTTCGACAGTCGGTGCTTACTGCTGCAGTTACTGGAAAGTTGACTAAGAATTGGAGGGAGGGGCATCCAGATTTGGAGAGCTTAGAGGAAAAGCTTGAAAGGACAATAAAAGAAAGTCATGCAAAGAAATACATATCAATCAATTATGAAGATCCTCCTTTTGACAGTGCATGGAATTTCCTTAAACTCGGTATTTTATTTTCAAAAGGGGATATTTTTGATGGACCCTTTGGGTCAAACCTTAAAACATCTGATTATACTTCTGAGGGTATCAGAGTAATACGACTTGAAAACATTGAATTTCTTGGTTTTAATAATAATAAAAAAACATATATATCAAAATCCAAATATGTGAATTTGAAAAGACATACTGTCTTTTCAGGCGATATCATCTTTTCTTCTTTTATTTCTGATACCACTAGAACTGTTTTATTACCTGAGTTAAATGAAATATCAATTGCAAAAGCGGATTGTTTTTGTTTACGAGCAAATGAGCAATGTGAATCAAGGGTTAAAATCCATTGTTGTTAACAAACAGAATGTTAATAAGTTATGGAAATAATAGTTTTATAAAGCCCTAAAGATCAGTATCTTAGATGTGAGTTCCACCTAACATCAAAAGATATGATCTCTAAGGCTAAGAGTACCAAATTAGTTGAAATT
>Ga0074199_1000709_pt1 | contig 43406 bp, 42 predicted proteins | sample EPASupsiteSAE347_FD_64528 | JGI IMG/M metagenome (GOLD analysis project Ga0074199, IMG submission 64528) | Bioremediated contaminated groundwater from EPA Superfund site, New Mexico - Sample SAE3-47 | ecosystem: Environmental > Aquatic > Deep subsurface > Groundwater > Contaminated ... | reverse complement strand
CGGCCTGACTTCCTCTTCGCGCCAGCGGACGATCGAAGCCATGTCGACACCCAATTCCATGAAAAGATTGGCCATGGAGGTTTTGGGCAGGCCCGCGGCGGTTCGCGCGGCGCGCGCTCCGGCGAGCCGTTTGCGGGAATCCGCGACGGTTTCGCCGGCCCATGCCGCGAGCCGGTCGACCTGGGAGTCTTCCTGGAAAGCGGCATATCCGGGATTGCGGTAGAGCGTGTTGTCGAGATCGAAGAGCAGGGCAAGAGCCCGCGGAGGCAGGCGGAATACCCTCACTTTTCCTCCGCGGCTCCGTACGGAATCGCTTCATCGGCGGGATCGGAGGCCGGTACGCTTGCGTTTTGCGCCTGTGTGGCCTGTCCGAGGCGCTTGTCCATCTGCTTCTTGATGAGCTTGGCCACGATATCGCGGTTGTCGAGCATCGACGAAAGGGAGCGGTCGTGGTGCACGAGGCTGATGATCTGGGCGAAGAGTCCCGTTACGTCGGCCTGTACGTACCATTCCTTCTGCAGGAGGTCTTTGTTGCATACGGCGTTGGTGCCGATGATCCTGTAGAACAGCCCCTGCCTGTAGGCGGCGTCGAAATCCTCGACGGCCGATCCGGTAAATAGCGGGAGGGATACCGCGCATATGACTTTTTCGGCGCCCATGTCTTTCAGGTTTTTCATTCCCTTGATGAGTGTTCCGCCCGTTCCGATCATGTCGTCGGCCATGAAAATGGTCTTGCCCTTGACGTCGCCCAAGAGGCGCATCTCGGAAATATTGGATTCGGCGGCGTTGCGCGTAACCCGGGAATAGTCGCGTTCTTTGTAGAGCAGGGCCAGCGGGCGCTGAAGGGCGTTGGCGTAGAATTTGTTGCGGTCCACCGCGCCGGTGTCGGGAGCCAGGACGACGAGGTCGTCCTTCCTGATGTCCGTGAGGGAAATGAGTTTTTCGATGATCTGGAAGGATGCGTGGAGGTTTTCCAGCCGGAGTTTGTCGAAACTGTTTTCGATTTCGCGCGAGTGGATGTCGAGGGTGATGATGCGCGATGCGCCGAGGTTTTCCAGCATCATACCGACCCTGGCGGCCGTGAGGCCTTCGCGGCCTTTTTTCTTGTGCTGGCGCGAATAGGGATAGACGGGGAGCACCAGATTGATGCGCTCGGCGCCGGCCTGCATGGCGGCGTCCACCGTGACGAAAAGGTTGAAGATATGATCGTTCACCGACAGGGTCCGCTGTACGGCTCCGTCGTTGAAGAAAATGGGCTGGTGGTTTTCGATGTCCTGGAAAATATAGAGGTCTTTGCCCCGCACCGAGTCCAGGATTTCGGTCTTGACCTCGCCGTTGGCGAAATACGTATGCCGGGCGTTGACCTTGAAACGCGGCGGCCGGTACTTGTCCACCGCGCCGGGAATGTAGGAGAGACTCGATGCGCAATCGTTGGCGAAATTGATCTTGCGGGTGACGAGTTCCTGCGTGATGTGGTATCTGGTCGATAATGCCTGGGTTTTGCGGTCGAAGCGGCGCTTGTAGATGCCGGCCAGTCTTCGGACGACTTGATCCGCGAACGCTTCGGCGCCGGGGCACGCGATAATGCCCAATTTCGAGGGGTCCGAGTAGCTCATGGAGTTGCCGCCTTCCGGGTGGAGTGGTACCACGAGACTATATCCGGTCATGGAATGTGTCAATGACCGAGTTCGATTTCCGTCGATTCCGGTCTGCGCGTGGACAATGAAGGGCGCGACGGAGTAAAGTGAAAACGGAGTAAAGTGAAACCGAAAGCCGCGCCGGACGGAAGACTGCCGTACCGGGCGGGCGGTTGCCGCCCCGCGGGTCGCGAAAACAGCCAAGGAACGCAACGGATGTCCGAACGATCAATGCCCGTCTGCCTTTGCCTCACGGGTTCGACCCTGCGCGAGAATCTCGCCGCCCTCGACCGCTATCGGGGTTTGGTCGATATGGTCGAACTGCGCGCCGACTGTCTCGTGCCGGGAGAAAAATTCCTTCTGCGGTCTTTCCCCGAAAAAGCCGGCCTGCCCTGTGTCTTGACCGTAAGGCGCCGAAGCGACGGCGGCCACTTCGAAGAAGGCGAGGGAGTCCGCCTCGTCATGATCGCCAAGGCGCTTTCCTATGCGCGCGCCGACGCGTCCGCCAATTTCGCCTATGCCGACCTCGAGGATGATTTCCGGGTTTCCGCGATCGAAGAGGCGTGCAAGACCTTCGGCACACGCATCATCCGGTCGAAGCACTACGTCGACGGTATGCCTGCGGACCTCGATGTCGCATGGGCTCCCCTGGCCGAAGATCCGGACGAGATTCCCAAATTGGCGGTGACGCCCAAAGGATCGACTGATCTGGCGAGCCTGATCCGCTGGTGCCGGACCTTGCCCGAGCGCGACAGACTGGTGATCGGCATGGGCACCTACGGCTATCCCACCCGCCTGCTCGCTTCCTGCATGGGCTCGATGTTCACCTTTACGAGCGCACTCGGCGCGGGACTTCCTTCGGCCGCCCCCGGCCAGATCGATCCGGTAACCTTCGCCAGTGTCTACCGCGGCAGAGAAACCTGCGGCAGGTCCGATCTGTACGCGCTCATAGGGGGATCGAGCATCATGGAATCCCTTTCGCCCTCCCTGCACAATGGGGCTTTCCGCAAGGCGGGAAAGGATGCCGTCTACATACCCTTTCCTTCGGACGCCGCCGCGGGATTCATGGACTGCCTCGACCTTTTGGGCGTGCACGGCGCAGCCGTCACCGTACCGTTCAAGGAAGAAGTTCTGCCCTATCTCGCTTCGCAGTCCAAGGACGTCATGCAGATCGGCGCCTGCAATACCCTTGTGCGCCGCGAGGAAGGCTGGGCGGGCTACAACACCGACGCCGACGGCTTCGAAAAAAGCCTCCTGGAATTTCTTGGAAGAACCGACCTCGCGGGCCTTCGCGTCACGTTGGTGGGCTCGGGCGGCGCGGCCAAATCGGTGGCCCTCTGCCTTTCCAGACGGGGAGCAACCTGTGTGATCTTGAATCGCACCATGCCCACCGCCCGCGCGCTGGCGCGCAAGTACGGTTTTGCGTGGGGACCCCTGGACGACCGTTCGCTCGATGTCGTGGCCGACCACTCCGACCTGATCGTGCAGGCCACCAGTGTCGGTATGGCGGGCGGGCAAGCGGGAGACCCGCTCGACTGGTACGAATTCTCGGGCCGCGAAGCGGTATTCGATCTGATCTACAGGCCTGCGCGCACGGCTTTCCTGGAAAGGGCCGCCGCCGCCGGCTGCCGCGTCAAAAATGGCTATGACATGCTCCGGTATCAGGCTTCGGGGCAATTCCGCATATGGATGGGCGCCGAGCCGCCCGACGAATTTTTTTCACAGGAGTAACCATGGCCAAATCGGCCTTCGTAGCCATAGCAGGCAGACCTTCGGCGGGCAAGTCCACGCTGGTGAATGCCCTGTGCGGCGCCAAAGTTTCGATCGTGTCGCCGGTACCGCAGACGACGCGCAATACGGTGCGCGGCATCGTGAACCGGCCGGAAGGGCAGCTTGTGTTCCTCGACACGCCCGGTTTCCACATTTCCGACAAGAAACTCAATCTGCGGTTGCGCGATCTGGCCGTGCACGCCTTCAGCGACGCGGATATCGTGCTCTATCTGATCGATGCCTCCCGCGCCGCCGGGCCGGAAGAAGAAGCGCTTGCCGATGCCCTGGCTTCGGCGGATGCCCGCATGGTGGTAGCGCTCAACAAGTGCGACCTGGCGGGCGCCGATGCGGCCGCGGCGAGGGCTTTCGCCTCGGGGCGATTCCCCCGCGCCGAAATAGTCGACATTTCCGCTTTGAAGGAAACGGGCCTCGATGCCCTGCTGGTCGCCCTTTTCGCCAAAGCCCTGGAAGGGCCGACCTGGTATCCGGAAGAGTATTACACGGACCAGGAGCCGGTGTTCCGCATCGCGGAGATCGTACGTGAAAAGGCGATCCTTCATACCCGCGAGGAATTGCCGCATTCGCTCTACGTCGATTACAGCGATTCGCGGAAACTCGACGACGGGAGCCTCGAAGCCAGCTACGACCTTGTGGTCGAGCGCGATTCGCAAAAGGGAATTCTGATCGGCAAGGCGGGTTCCATGATCAAGCGGATCCGCGAGGAAGCCGAGTCCGATCTGGCCGGAATATTCGACTATACCGTCCATTTGAGGCTCCAGGTAAAAGTCGATCCGAACTGGAAACACGACGACAAGCGTTTGGGAAATCTGATATTCTGATCGCCATGCACCAATTCGACGCCTATATTTTCGATTTTGGCGGAGTCATCACCCTCGAGCCGGACAGGACGCGTTTTACCGCGATCGCGGGCATACTCGGGGTCGACCCGGCTGATTTTCTGCACGCCTATGCCGCGGAACGGCATGAATACGATCGCGGCACTCTCTCGGCGGCGATGTATTGGGACCGGGTGGCCGCCCATTTCGGCGTCCGTATCGATCCGCCGGATCTTGAACGGATCATAAGGCTGGACATGGATGCCTGGTTCAGGATCAATCCGGCCATGGTGGCCCTTCTGAAGGAACTCCGCCCCAGGACCGACCGGCTGCTCCTCCTGTCGAACATCAATTTCGAGGGGAAGACGCGCCTTCTTGGCGATGCCCGGTTCTGCGAAGGCTTCGACTGGACATCGCTGTTCGACACTATGCTTTTTTCCTGTGACTTGAAGCTGATAAAGCCGGAGCGCGCGATCTACGATACCTGCATCGCGGCCGCCGGCGTGAACGCGAAACGCTGCGTGTTCGTGGATGACACGACCGGCAATGTGACCGCGGCGCGCGAAGCCGGCATGGAAGCCATCGTATTTACAGGGGAACCGGAGCTGCGTACGGCGCTCGGGTTCTGAGCTCCGCTTCACGGAACATGAAAAAAGCGCCCCCAGGATGCGGAGCGCTTTTCATCGGAATCGGGCGAATCGGAACGGCAAGGCCGATCGGTCCGCCGGGCGGCCTGCCGGTTGGCCCCGTCAGGCGACCTGGACGATTTCCTTCACTTCGGGAATGACTTTCTTGAGATAGGCTTCGACGCCCATCTTCAGGGTCATGGTCGACATGGGACAGGAACCGCAGGCGCCGGTGAGGCGTACGTTGACGGTGCCGTCTTCGGTGACGGACACGAGTTCGATGTCGCCGCCGTCGGCCTGGAGCGAGGGGCGGACATCCTGTATGGCGGTCTGGACACGTTCAAGCAGCATATATATCTCCTTATGCATCAAGTCTAGCAACGGCGGACTGCAAGGGTCAAGTTCCCGCGGTTCGAAGGCGTTTTTCCGCCCGGGAATCCGCCCCGAATGCGTGTCCGGCATATTGGTCCGCACTTCGAATCCATGCTAGAATGTGGACGAGAGGATGGAAGGGGTCTCGATGGCGCGCATCATCGTGTTCGTAAACCAGAAGGGCGGAGTCGGCAAAACCACCAGTGCCATAAACATAGGCGCCGCGCTTGCCGCTTTGGGCCATAAAACCCTCCTCGTGGACTTCGATCCGCAGGGAAACCTTACGTCCGGCATCGGAGGGCAGACCGGGGCGCGCGGCGTCTATCAGGTACTCTCCGGCCTCGCCACCCTGAGCGAAGTCATTGTGGCCACCAGGGTGCCCCATCTCGACCTGGCTCCCTCGTCCATCGATCTGTCGGGAGCGACGGTGGAACTGGTCGACAAGCCCGACCGCAACGATTACCTCAAACGGGCTCTCGCCACGATCGAGGACCGCTACGAATTCATCCTGATCGATTGCCCCCCCTCGCTCGGCGTGCTCACTCTGAACGGCCTCAACGCCGCGAGCGAAGTGGTGATCCCCCTGCAGTGCGAGTATTTCGCCCTGGAAGGCCTCTCGCTCATCCTCCAGACGGTGGGCCTCGTGCAGAAAAGCATGAACCCGAGCCTCAAGGTCGGAGGCATCCTTCTGACCATGTACGACGGCCGCACCCGCCTTTCGCAGGAAGTGGTGCGCCAGGTTACCGAATACTTCAAGGACCGCGTATTCCGCACCATCGTGCCCCGCAACGTGCGACTTTCGGAAGCGCCTTCGCACGGTCTGCCGGTCAATCTCTACGATCCTGCCTGTATAGGAACCAGAAGCTACGAAGCTCTGGCCCGGGAGTTGCTTGAACGTGGCTAAATTCGGACTCGGAAGGGGCTTGGGGGCCCTGATCCCCGACTCGAAACCCTATTATGACGCCGCCGCAAATTCCGGCGCCGCGGCGTCGCTTGTCGTCGAACTCGAACTCGCCAGACTCAAACCCAATCCCGATCAGCCGCGCAAAACCTTTACGGAAGCCTCGCTGGACGATCTGGCTTCATCGATCGCGAGGCATGGGCTGCTTCAGCCCATCATCGCCGAAGAAGACGGCTCGGACGGTTATATCATCGTGGCCGGCGAGCGCCGCTGGCGCGCCGCCATGCGCGCCGGGCTCGATACGGTGCCGGTCATAGTGCGCCGGCTGTCCTCCGACAAGCGTCTTGAAATATCGCTGATCGAAAATATCCAGCGGGAGGATCTGAATCCTCTCGAAGAAGCGCGGGCCTACCACAGCCTCATGGAACTTTCCGGGGCGACGCAGGATCAGGTGGCCGAGGCGGTGGGCAAAAACCGTTCGACCGTAGCCAACGCCCTGCGCCTGCTCAAGCTTCCCGAGGACATGCTCGCCGCCCTGCGCGACGGAACCATCAGCGCGGGCCACGCCCGCAGCCTGCTGTCCGTGCAGGACTCTGGCGCCCGCGCGCGGCTGTTCAGGCGCATCCTAGATGAAGGGCTGTCGGTGCGGCAGGCGGAAGCGCACGCGCAGGGCGGCTCGGGCGACTCGTCCCGCGCAGCGTCCAGAGCCGCGAAGAAGGCTTCCGATTCTGCGGACCCGCAGAATCCGGAACTCCGCGCCCTCAGGGACAGGCTCATCGAAGCCTTCGGCACCAAGGTCGACATCCATGGTGACATGGAGCACGGCACGGTGACGGTCGAATATTATACGGCCGACGGGCTGCAGCGGATTCTCGATGCGGTGGGCGCGGGCGGATGAGTGCGCGTCTCCGGTTCTCCATCATTCTGTTGTCTCTGACCGTCGCTTTCGCGGCGGCGACTCCCGGCCCTTCCGCGCCGGGGCAGGGAACTCTCGAAGGATACTCCGGCTGGAAAGTCCGTTACGGCGTCGCCGCCGCACCCGACAAATTGGCCGCTCTCATAAACAGAACCGAATCATTCGCGGTCGACGCGATCAAGTCCAAAGACGAAGCCTCGGGCGAAAACCGCGTTTTCGGTACGGGTGAAGCGCATGGCGTGTTTGCGGTTCCGCTCGAAGCCGCCGCGGCGGTCGCGGTCGATTATCCCAATCTCAAGGCCATATCGCCTCGCGTGAAGGAAGTGCGCGTACTCGAATCAGGCGATGGTCGCTGGCTCGCCTACGAAGATCTCGGGATCGATTTCCTGGGTATTTCCATGGGGTACAGGCTGGACGTCGAAACGCAGCTCGACAGGTTCCCCGGCGGGGCTATCGGCGTGCGCTCCAGGCTCGTAAAAAGCCACGACGGCAAGCTGTACGCTTCCGACAGCTCCTGGTATTTCGCTCCCGTCATCGTGGGCGGCAAGGAATACACGTACATCCGCGTATGGACCACTTCCGGCCTGCGCAATCCCGCAGCCGGCGTGGCGGGAATCTTAAAGCTTTTCACCTCCGGCGAGCTTCGCGATCAGGTGAGCGCGCTCGCCAAAATCGCTGGCACTTCCGCGGGTGCCGCGCCTAAACCTTGACTCGAAGCCTTCCAAACGCTACCATTTTATCCATATCCTTCTTTTCCAAGGAGAATCCCCATGAGTGTAATCGAATACGTCGAAGCGCGTGAAATACTTGATTCCCGCGGCAATCCCACCGTGGAAGTGGACGTCGTCCTCGAAGACGGTTCCTTCGGCCGCGCGTCCGTTCCGTCGGGCGCCAGCACCGGCGAGTACGAAGCCGTCGAGCTTCGCGACGGTGACAAGAAGCGCTATCTCGGCAAGGGCGTCCTCAAGGCGGTCGAGAACGTCAACACGACCATCGCCGGCGAAATCTGCGGGCTCGACGCTCTCGAACAGGTCGACATCGACCGCACGATGATCGATCTCGACGGTACCGAAAACAAGGGCAAGCTGGGCGCCAACGCCATGCTGGGCGTGTCCATGGCCGTGGCCCGCGCCGCCGCCGAGTATCTCGGCCAGCCGCTCTACAAGTATCTGGGCGGACCCCACACGACGCTGCTTCCCGTGCCCATGGCCAATATCATCAACGGCGGCAAGCACGCCGACAACAAGATCGATTTCCAGGAGTTCATGGTCATGCCCGTGGGCGCGGAATCCTTCCGCGAAGCGGTCCGCATGACGGCCGAGGTTTTCCATAACCTCAAGAGCCTGCTCAAAGCCGCAGGCCACAACACTTCAGTCGGCGACGAGGGCGGTTTCGCGCCCAACCTCGACAACGAGGAAGCGCTGCAGTTCATCATGAAGGCCATCGAAAAGGCCGGCTACCGCCCCGGCGAGCAGATCGCCATCGCCCTGGACTGCGCATCCTCGGAACTCTTCGACGAAGGCGACCGCAAGGGCTACAAGTTCTGGAAGACCAACCCCGACAAGCTCTTTACCGCCGACGAGATGATCGAGCTCTATACGAAGTGGGTGAACAAATACCCCATCATCTCCATCGAGGACGGCCTGGACCAGAACGACTGGGATGGCTATGTCAAGCTGACCAAGGCGCTCGGCAACAGGATCCAGATCATGGGCGACGATTTCTTCGTCACCAACACCAAGCGCCTGGAAAAGGGCATCGCGATGGGCGCCTGCAACTCCATCCTCATCAAGCTGAACCAGATCGGCACGGTCACCGAGACGATCGAAGCCATCGACATGGCCAAGCGCGCCGGCTACACCGCCGTCGTGTCGCACCGCTCGGGCGAAACCGAGGACGCCTTTATCGCCGACCTCGTCGTAGCCAGGGAAACCGGACAGATCAAGACCGGCTCCATGTCGCGCACGGACCGTATCTGCAAGTACAACCAGCTGATGCGCATCGAGGACGAGATGGAAGGCATCGCCGAATACATCGGAAAGAAAGTTTTCTACAACGTCCGGGGCTGACGCCGTCGCGTCTTCGCTCGCGTTCGTTGTCTGACGCAAGAAGGGCCGCCCCGGTTTGCCGGAGCGGCCCTTCTTATTGTGCGTCATGCGAGGCGATGTTCCTTGGCTCAGCCCTTCATCGCCCCCGCGGCCACTCCAGCCGTGATCTGTTTGCGGAATGTAGTATAGAACAGGAGCATGGGGAGCATGCCGATGACGAGTGCCGCAAACTGCTTTCCGTAATCCGAGGAAAGGGCGCCCGAGAAACGGTAGATTCCCAGCGGCAGCGATTTCAGGCTGGTGTCGCTCACCAGGATATTGACAAGGGCGAACTCGTTCCAGAGTGAGGGGATGTTCAGTATCGCCAATGTCATGGCTATGGGGACCGACATCGGGGCGATGACGGAACGGAATATGCGGGAGTAACTGGCTCCGTCCAACTGTGCCGCCTCTATGACGGCGTTCGGAATACTTTTTATGTACCCTGTCGCCAGGTATATTCCGACAGGCAGTCCCGATCCGATATAGATGAGCAGGACGCCGAATCGCGTATTGTGGAAAAGCCTGAATTCGCCGCCGGCGAAGAGCCCGAGCGATTGAAAAAAATCTCCGAGGATCCGGTCGAGTGTCGTGACCTCCAAAAAAAGGGGGACCATGAGGGACTGGATGGTCAGCAGTATCCCGAGTATGAGGCTACCGTAGATCGGCGCCGTGGCTTTCGATTTTATCTTCGCGAACGCGAAGCCCGACCGCAGGGAAAAGAATATGATCCCCAGCGTAGCCCCGACCGTGTAGAAGGCGGAATTCCCGATCAGCCTGCCGAACTCGCCGATTTTCCATGCCCCAATATAGTTGTCCACAGTCCACGAAATGGGCAGGCCGAGCATGTTCATCCGGAATTCGTTCGTGGTTTTGAAGGAGCTCAGGAAAAGCCAGACCAGGGGATAGATTGTGATGAAGGCGAACAGGCTCATGACGGCATATGCGAGTATTTTCCCGAGGATCGACGACAGTCCCGCTTTTTGGGTTCGCTTGAACAGGGGCTCCACCATGCTACTCCTTTCCCCCGAACCGTTTCTCCAGGGCGAACATGAACAGTATCAGGACGAGACTGAACAGCACGATCATCATGGCGATGGCGTTGGCCAGGGGGTAATTCGGGGCGCCCATGAATGCCGAGTCGTACATGTAGATGGAAAGCACTTGTGTGACGCGGGCGGGACCTCCCCCCGTCATCGCGAGGATCAGGGCGAAACCGCTCAATGATCCCGATATGCACAGGATGGACGCGTTGAGGATCACTCCGGAGAGGCTCGGTACGACTACGAATCGCATAACTTGCATTTCCGAAGCTCCGTCGATCTGGGCGGCTTCGAGTATCTGCGAGTCTATCTTCTGCATGTTCGCGTGAAAAAGGATCAGATAGGTGCCGGTCCACATCCAGAGAGTGACGAAGCATATGGGAATCATGGCCAGGTTGCGCTGGTTGAGGAATTCCGCGCTCCACTTGGGTGCGAGCAGGTTGACGAGATCCTGCTGAACCTCGCCCAGTTGGTTCGGGCCATAGCTCAGCAAAAAATCTTTGAGCTCGCTGTGGGGATTGGAGAAGACGCCTCCGATCGTCGAGGAGCTGATTTTGATGATCTTGTCCACCATATCGTCCGTGACGTTCAAGTTTCCGGCGGACTGGAAGATTTCCGCCAATTTGGCCGCAAACGAACTCGTATAGAGGTGGTTGGCAATATCGGCGATCGGGCCGTATGGAGAAAAAATAATGCTCCACATGATACCTATGACGATCGTGGAAATTATGGCCGGGACATAGAGGACACCCTGCCAGAAATCTCCGAATTTGACGATCTTTCGATAGATCAGATAGGCGAACAGGAAGCCGAGGGGCAGTTGCCCGAATACGGATACCAGGACGATATAGATATTGTTTTTGAGCGCGCTCCAGAAGTAGGGATCCGCAAACAGTTTCCTGTATTGCTGGAATCCGGTTATTTTCCAGGGCTCCCCTCCGAACATCTTGCCGCCGCCATAGTCGGACAGCGACAGGACGATGGCGAGGACGATGGGAAACGCGAATACGAAGAGGAATATCAGGTAGGGCGGCAGAACCATGGACCAGTACGCTCTGCGGCGTTCCGCTTCTTTCCGATGCCTGCCGATCACTGACTGCCTCCATATCCTTAGGTCTTGGCCGGAATTTGAAAGCGGGCCCGAACCGTCGCGATTCGGGCCCGCTTTGTCATGATTCGCGGACCGTTGCTGCAATGGTCCGCGATGCTTTTACTTGCGCGAGGCGAGCCAGACGTCCGTTGCGGCCTGGACGCTCTCTGCTACCTGCATGGGCGTCTTCGTTCCGAGACCGATCTGCTGAAGTCCCAGATTGAGCGGGGTGTAGATGCTCGTATCCATCGCGCCGTCGAGCACATAGCAGGTTTTTTCGATTGACGCATAGTACTGTGACATTTTCGCGGTGAAAGGCTCGAGCTTGTCGCTCTTTACATCCTTGCGGGACGTGATGTACTTGCCCAGTTCGAGGTACTGCCGCTGTACGTCGGCCGAATACAGGTATTTGACGAGCCGGACGGCCGCTTTTTCCTTTGCCGAACCCGCCGGAATGGACGAGGATATTCCGTATCCGCATCCGAGGATGGCCGATACGACGCCGGGATTTTTCTCGCCGGGGATCGCGGGGAAATTGAAGTACTGGAAATCCGTCTGCTGTTTTTTGGGATCGATAAGGGCTACTCCCGAAGCCTTGTCGGTGAGGAAGGCATTCTGGCGCCAGTCACCGTCGATGAAGAACGCGGCTTTCCCCGCGGCGAACAACGCCGGAGCTTCTCCATAGGAAATCTGGATGGTGTCGCGGCCGAGGACGCCGTCCTTGTACATCGTTTCGACGAATTCCAGGGTTTTGACGAATTCCTTGTCGGTGAACTTGGCTTTGCCGGCAAGCGCTCTGTCGATCCATTCGTCTCCGGCCATGCGCCCGACGATGGTGGAGAACAGACAGGACTGCATGACCCAGTCGTCTTTGTTGGCCATGAGCAGGGGGCGAATCCCCTTGGCCTTGAGCTTGGGTACCATGGCCTTCAGTTCCTGATAGGTTTTCGGAACCTCGAGCCCGAGGTCGGCGAGGAGTTTGGTGTTGGTGAACATGACGGTGGAATAGCACACGCTTTGCGGCAGTTCGGCCAGATATTTGCCTTTCTGCCCTGCGGGGTCCACAACGGACGGCATGAAATTGGAGAGAAAATCTTTCCCGAGGAGCGGTGCCAGATCCTTTACCAGTTTCTGCTCGTGGAGGATTGTGGACCTTCCCGACGGATACATATACATAACGTCGGGGACTGTGCCTGCGGCTACATAGGCTGCGAGCTTCTGGTGGAACGGTTCGTTCGACAGCTCTTCTTTCACTATCGTGATGTCGGGGTTGTCATCCATGAATTTCTGCCAGATTGCCTGATCCTCCGCATAGCCCGGCGCCGTGGCGTCGATGTAATTCAGAACGAAGAGGGACGTTTTCTGGGCATACACGCCCAGAGAGAAGATGACCGAAAACAAGAGAACAAAACCCATCGTTTTCCGCATTCCTGACCTCCGTTTCTTGATATATCCCCTCAAGGGAATAGTAGGAATTCCGCTTTAAAGGAGCGCCTTAGTCGGTCTCCGGACAGACCGGAAATTTGTTTGAGGAAAAGAGGTTGTGTATGAGCATCCCGGCTGCCCCGAACGCGACCGCCTGCGCTCCGAGTGAGGAATACTGTATTTTTATTTGCCTTTTTACCGGGTACATCCAGTTTTTCTCGATTGCTTTCTCGAGAATATGGCAGAAGTCAACGCCGCAGTCCTCAATGTCGCCGCCGATAAAAACCCGGCAGAAGTCCAGGGTGTTCACGAGCATCGCTATGTTCCTGGCGAGCTCGGAGGCGAAGTGCTCGAATACGGAAGGGTCCTGCAAAATCCGGCTGAGATCTTCTTTCGAAAGAGCGACCTGTATCCCGTTGTCTTCCGTGCACAAAACGCTGCGAAATTCCCCTGCGAAGGAATTGGAACCATAGTGGACCTTCCCATTCAGGATGATCCCGAACCCCACTCCGACACCTCCGTATTCTGCGTGGGGGACGAGGGCCTGCTTGAACTCGACGAGCGCGAACAGAATGTTCTTGAGTTCGGTATTTTTATGAAACGCCAGTTCTCCCCAGGCGCAACAATTGGCGTTGTTCTCTATGAAGAACGGGACGTCCAGCTTGCGCGATATCTCCTCGACCACGTTGAACGGCTCGGATATCTGCAGAGGCACGGAAAACAGGATCGTCCCGTCTTTCGGGTTTATGAGGCCTCCCGCTCCGACTCCGATACCCAGGAGACTGCCTGGATGATTACTCAACCGGCTGCGAAATTCCCAGTAAATGAGCTGTATGCTGAGGGTGAGGTTATCCTTGGTGATGGACGCGTCTTCTTCCTTCACTTCCAGGATTTTGCCCGCCAGATTGACCGCGACGGCCGAATAATGTCCGCTCTGTATGGCTATGCCTATGATGTACCCGTAGTCTTTGTTTATCGTCAGGGGAATTGGTTTTCTCCCGCCATTCTTGCCCGGCTGTTTTTCGGAAAGCTCGGTTATAAGGCCCTGTTCGATCAAGCTGTTCACTTCGACAGTGACTGTGGACTTGTCGAGGCCGAGGCGGCTCGCCATCTCTGCGCGGCTGATGTTGGGGTATTGCCATAACGCACGAACGATCCGTGTGGCGTGCTTTGTCCTGCTCATGATGCTCCTCACTTGAGCGCAGTTTCATTTAATTGAAAATTACAACTAATAAGGATATTTACCATGAGTATTTTCCCCTGTCAAGGGAAAAACCATGATTTTACCATATCGCTAGGTCTGGGATTTTCTAAAACAGACCAGGAGAGCTATGGTTGTCGGTATTTATTAAAAATGTAAGTATATATTAAATAATAAAATAGAAAATCATCAATGTGGCATGGAAGAAATTTTATCATGATGATGGGATCTGAAAGCTTGACAGGATAAAAAAAAGATGCGATTTATTAGTTGGTTTATAAATCAACTAAGATATTCTTTTGCCCCCTCAGGAGAAAAAATGGCCGACTGCATGGTTATCCCGACGTATTGGTCCACACCGGATCTTTCTTCCTGGAAAGTTTTTGACCATCCGGTGCCGATTGAGGAAGAAGGGACGTTGGGACGAACTCTGGACAATCTGGAGAAGCTTCATTACCCCGACACGATCATTCTCTTCCCTTCGCCTACCGATTCCCGGATCGAAGCCAAGGTAAAGCGGATCGCGGCCGGGCGATCGCTGCAGATACATGTGTTTTCGGAATCGGATCTCGCCATGATCCATGCGAGGCTGAAACGTGCGGGCTTCCCTCCTGAACTGCTGCAGGCCGTCGATATGAACAGCTACGGAGGTGTCCGCAACATGGGGCTCTTATACGCGGCGCTGCACGGTTTCGAGAACGTAGTCATGATCGATGATGACGAATGCATCGACGATACGTACCGCGCCGAGGCCCTCAGATTTATGGGGGAACGCGCAAATGGGCGGGAAGTTCTTGGAAAGACCGGGTGCGTAGTCGACGCGAACGGCAGGAAGTTCTATGACGGACAGGCTTCTTCCGAACTGGCGGACTGGCCCAAGGACGAACTATTCAATGAAACCGTCAGGCAGGCGCTCGAAGCGGAAGGCCGGCTTTCGGACTGTAGAATAGCGTTCGGAGGGAATATGGTCCTGAACGCGAAGCTGTTTTCCCGGGTTCCGTTCGACCCGTACGGAACGCGCGGCGAAGATGACGATTATCTTTTAAACGCCCGCTATTGCGGATTTCCGTTTTTCTTCGACAAGGATCTTCTGTTGCTGCACCTTCCACCGGAGCGCAAGGGAGACTATTGGACCCGACAGCGCCAGGATATTCTCCGGTTCCGGTATATACGGGAAAAGGTCCGCCTGTTCGGATTCGATCCGAAATCCCTTGGCGTCTTTCTGGAGTATTTCACGCAGGACGATCTGGAATACAAGATAGTCTCCTCCAGCATCCGGACCGCACTGCGGTTCGTCGACCGTGACCGCACCGAATTCCGGGAATTCCTGGACAACGCCATATTGGCTGAATCCCCTCCCATCCAGAGCATACGGTCCAAGGTGGAGACATTCATTCGATTTATGGAAGCGTGGCAGGAAATGGTGCCGAAAATGCTATACGCTGCGGGGCCCGCCGACTACTGACCCGGCAATTTAAAAACAATTGGAGCGTCTGGAATGGGCCGCTACGGCTAAGCCCATTCCAGACGAAGCGGTTTCTTTTCAATTGCCGAGTCAGTAATATAAAGTCATGTTGAGCGCTCTCGAAAGCGTGTTTTCCGTCATCCTGATGATCGGCCTCGGTTTTGTATTGGCGAAGCGGGGCTGGTTCGAAGGCAAGTCGAGTTCTCTCCTGTCGCGGCTCGTCGTTTCCGTGGCGCTGCCCGCCTATATGATTTCGAATCTTATGGGTGGCTATGATCGGGCGACATTGCTGTCCATGCTGCCCGGTCTTCCCGTGCCTTTTGCGGTCATGATCGCAAGTTTCGCCATTGCGACCGGCTTGGCGGCTCTTTTCAAGATTCCGCAGGGCAGGCGCGGAACGTTCGCATCGATGTTCGCCCTTTCGAATACGATTTTCATAGGGCTCCCGGTGAACCTCCTGTTGTTCGGCGAGGCGAGCCTTTCCTACGTTCTTCTCTACTACATCGCGAACACCACCCTTTTCTGGACGCTGGGCGTTTACGGTATCGCGCGGGACGGTTCGATCCGGTCGGGCAAACCCAAGCCTTCCTTGATTTCGGTGGATGGGCTCAAACGCATTCTTTCGCCGCCTCTCGTCGCATTCATGGCCGCGGTCGTCATGATCCTGATCGGGATCGAGCTTCCCAAATCGATCATGGATTTCTGCAAGACGATCGGTTCCATGACGACGCCACTTTCCATGCTGTTCATAGGTATCGTCATCGCACGCGTCGAATGGAAAAAGATCAGGCTCGAACGGGACTATCTTCTTGTCCTGGCGGGCCGTTTTCTGGTCGCTCCGCTATTGCTCATCCTGATCGTGCGGAAGATGGATCTGCCGGTTCTCATGAAGCAGGTTTTCCTGATCCAGGCTTCGATGCCCGCCATGACGCAGACGCCGATAATGGCCGCATCCTTCGGCGCGGACACGGAATACGCAGGCATCGGAACTTCGCTTACGACCGTCCTGAGCGTCGTGACCATACCGATCTGCATGGTGGTCGTCGGGCTGGTGTTTTAAAAGTTGACAAAAGTTTACTGATCCTTTATTATTGCCGTACATGACAGCGAAAACCATAAAAACGGATGCTATCCGGGAGCGCATGAGTGAACGCGGGATGAACGCTTCGGATGTCGCCGCGAACCTTGGCGTATCGCGGACCATCGTCTCCGAATGGCTGAAGGGGAAAAAGGTTCCACGTCCGCGTATGCTCTTCGAACTCGGGAGGCTTTTGGGGCTCAAAGCTTCCGATCTGTTCATGGCCCCAAGCACCTCGGAACCTATCATCGCTTTTCGCAAGCGCGGCAACTGCAAACCGGATCAGGGAGTAGCCCTTGAAATGGGATATGTCCTGGAACGCATCGTGGATTATCTGCCTTTCAACAAATACCAATCGCCTCCGCGCTTGATCAACCCGAAAAACACGCCGGAATATATCGAGAATGTCGCCGGAGAAATCCGCAAATCGATGAATGTGGCGGCGTTGGAGATTGGGGTCGAAGACCTGATCGCCCAATGCCAACAGTTAAAAATAGTGCTCGTTCCCGTTTTGTGGGGCGAGAAAAGCGTGAAGTACAACGCTTTGAGCATTTATCTTCCGGATTCCGGAACAAATTGGGTTTTTCTGAATCTCGACGTGAAACCGATGGATTTCAAGTTCTGGATACTCCATGAGATGATACATGCACTCGTGCGCGGCGCTTTCGCCGATACGGTCGAGGAAGAGCGCTTTTGCGACGAGCTGTCCGCGGCGATTCTGGTTCCTCTGGAATTTGCGGAAATACTGTTACAAAAAACTCTTGCAGCCGAAAAAAAAGGAACAAAATTCGAAGCTATCCTTTCCGCCGCCCGTTCCCTCGTTGTATCTCCGATTTCATTAGCCAAACGGGTGGATTCCGTCGCGAAAGCCCGGGGGAAAGAGCTGCCCTGCGGCGAAGCTGTTTTTAGCGAAAATACGACATTCAATAAAGAATTCGGTCTGGTCAGCGAAAAATACTTCGATTCCCTGCCTCCTTCGGCGGATGAATTCATCAGGGTGAGCGAGCGCGAATTCGGCACGCCGGCATTTGCGGCGCTTGCTGCATATCTCAAAGCGACGGGCTCATCCGAAGGAGCGGTTGCCGCAGCATTGGGGATATCACCCGTCGACGCAAAGGCGATGTACCGTGCTCTCCTCAGGGAATGAGAGAGTCTTTATTCTGGACTCCAACGCATACTTGCGGTTGGCGGATGTATTGCATCCCCTGCTGGATCTCACTTTTGGAGATCCGCCTGCGAAATTGATCACCATCCCGGAAGTAAATGAAGAGTTATCGAGAAGCCATCGGTTGCGAAGCCATTTTGCCTGGGCGAATCAAGGCGATTTTATCGCCGACCGGAAAAAGAATTATCCGAAGATAGACAGAAAAACGCATGGTGACGTGATTTCAGCATGGGAATACCTTTCCGGTACGGCTCGTTCGGAGGGCCTGATCGTTTCGCCGACGGACAAATATGTTCTTGCATATGCTCTCGTGCTTGGCTATAAGGTCGTGAGCGACGACCGCGGAATGAGGCAATTGGCGGAACTCTATCAGATACCGATGATCGGAGTAATCGATTTCCTGATTTTCCTGTATGACGAGGGTGGGGCGAGTATCGAAACAATACAGGAAGTTGTGGATGTCATGGAGCGTCGCGACGACATCCCCGATCCCAAAACGTTCTTCTCGAAATTCGGGAAACTTTGTCAACGGGCTGCATCCTTGTAGAGATCAAGCATCAGATCAACGACCCCGAACAGAATGCTGCAGTAAAGGCAAGAGCCGAACACTCCAGCTATGGTCGAGTCTTAATGCTGTACCTGGATGAAACGAAAAGCGAATGGATGACAGTGTCCTATGATGAATATCTGGACAAGAATATGCCGGACAGGTATTTCAGGACAAGTCTTCTTAGAACATTCTGAACCTTTTGTCACTGCCAGGAGGATTTTTCATGGAATTCGCGATGTACGATTCGGGCGGCTTTCGCGCGGCCGCGCTGCAGGGCGACGGCGTTTTTGTCGCTTCGGTCCAGGACGCCCTCGACATGATGGCCGAATCGGGGATGCGCGCCATAATCGTGCGCGACGATCAGCTGGCGCCTGAATTTTTCCGCCTCGGGTCGGGGCTCGCGGGAGAAATCCTCCAGAAGTTCACCAACTACAGGGTCCGGTTCGCCGTCGTTGGCGATTTCTCGAAGTATCCCGGCAAGCCGCTGCGGGATTTCATCCGCGAAAGCAACGCAACCGGGCAAGTGCTGTTTGTCGCCGATGCGACCGAAGCGCTGGGCATCTGGAAACGCGCGGACCGGAGAACTGTTTGATCGGAACGCTGGTCCGCAGGGATATTCAGCCGGCCGCTTCCAGGAAAGTCCGGATAGCCCAGGCGACCAGTTTGTGGTCTTCCTCCTGCGGGAGACCGGACACCGCGACCGTGCCCACCATGCCCGTTCCCTTGACCATGACGGGCAGACAGCCCCCATGGGCGGCGAATTCCTGCTCGGATATGAAGTATTTCTCCGTCAGGGTCTTGCCTGCGCTTTTGAGAAGCTGGCCGATGTAGAAGGAACTGTGGCCGAAGCGGTTCACCGTGCGGATTTTCCGCTCGATCCAGTGATCGTTGTCGGCCGAGGCGCCGGGCATGCTGGCGTGGAAAAGCTGGCGCTCGCCCCTGTGTATGTCGATCGCGATGGGGAGTGAGCGGGTTTTCGCTTCCGCGACGAGAATACCGCCGAGTTCCCAGGCGGATTCTTCGTCGAACACGGAAAACTGCAGTTTGGCTTCTTCATCGAGAAGAGTTTTCAGAATGTCGTCCATCATCGTACCTCCGGTATCGGATTGTGGTCGGCACCAAGGTCTGCGTCGGCATCGGCGTCAGGATCGACGCTGCGGCCGGGAGTCCCCGGCGCACCGACCGCGAAGCGGAAAGGTCGAAGTTCGCTCGTCATGGTCCCCGAGAGCACCGCGGGATCGTCGGCGGCCAGCGCGGCTCCTGCGTCTTCGTTTTCGGCGCGATAGAGCACCAGGCCGAACGTATGGGCGTCATCCTCGTCCGTGCGGCCCGCGAAATGCACGACACCCTCCTCCCGGAGGCGGGCGAGGCGCCGGAAATGCGCTTCCACGGCGGCTTTGTCCGCTTCCGACCAGCCGCCGCCCGAAAGGATGCGGTTGGCGGGACGGAGCGTCACCAGAAACCAGCTCACGGCAGACAGCCCGAATCGCCTGATTCCGGGAAGACGATGGCCATGACATCGAGCGCGATCTGCAATTCCTCGTTCGTGGGAACGACGAGGATGGTGGTGGGCGAGTATGGCGTCGAAACGATGCCTTCGCGGCTGCCGTTGGACGCATTCCTGTCGTAGTCCATGATGATACCGATGTTTTCGAGACGATGGCAGATGCGTTCGCGCATGCGCACGCCGTGCTGCCCGATGCCGCCGGTGAACACGAGTCCGTCGACTTTGAAAAGCTCGGCCGAATAGGCGCCGATGTATTTGCGGACCCTGTGGGCATAGACTTCAAGCGCTTCGGTCGCGTTTTTATTGCCCAGGTCGACCGCGCCTTCCAGATCGCGCAGATCGTTGGAGATGCCCGAAAGGCCGAGAAGGCCGCTCTTCTTGTTGATGATGGCCGTGATCTGTTTGGAGGTGTAGCCCCGGTCCTCGAGGTAGCCCAGGATGGCGGGATCCATGTCGCCCGACCGCGTTCCCATGACGAGCCCTTCGAGGGGCGTGAAACCCATGGAAGTATCGATCGACCTGCCGTTTTCGACCGCGGTGATGGATGCGCCGTTGCCGAGGTGACAGGTGATCAGATTGGTATTCTCCTGATGGCGCCTCATCAACTGGAGTGCGCGCGTGGCGACATAGCGGTGGCTCGTCCCGTGGAAACCGTAGCGGCGGATCCTGTATTTCTCGTAGAGCTCGCGGGGCAGACCGTAGAGATAGGCCGCCGGGGGCATGGTCTGATGGAAAGCGGTATCGAATACCGCGACGTTGGGCTTGCCGGGCAGCATGCGCATGGCCTCGTGTATGCCCGTCAGGTTGGCTGGATTGTGAAGCGGGGCCAGTTCGATATTGACTTCGATGGCTTTCATAACCTCGTCGTCGATGACCACCGAAGACGAAAACCGCTCGCCGCCATGCACGACGCGGTGGCCGATGGCGTCGATTTCGCCCACGGCGCCCAGGATGCCGTATTTCGGATCGACAAGCGCCTTCGCCACCCTCTCCATCGCCTTGCCGTGATCGGCAAGCGCTTCCTCGACTCTGAGCGTCCCCTTGGGCGAACTCTGGGCCAGAAAACTCCCGTCTTCGCCGATCCGCTCCACAAGTCCGCGTCCGAGGCTTTCGCGCTCAGGCATGCGGAACACCTCGTATTTGAGAGAGGAACTTCCGCAATTAAGGACCAGGATGGTCGAACCGACCTGCCGCGCTTCCATGATATGCACTCCTTGAAAGGTTTTCCGGCACGGCTGCTTTGACCCTGTGACCGGTGGCCGACCCCGACGGACCGGCTCTTTTCGAGTGTACTCCCCATTCGCATGGACGCCCAGTCCGCATCTGCATTTCCCGGGCCCGTTTCCTGCTATATTATAGTCCTGATCCTTAGCAAGGTTCCCCGTGTGGAGGATGTCATGGAAACAGTAACCCCCAAACTTCTTTCCGAATCGATCGCGACGATGCTGGGCGAAGCCATTTTCGGACCCGAAGGATCCGGAAGCTGGTTTACGGACCATGGCCGCGAATCCGGGTTTCTCGGTACGATCGAAAAGCTTGACGCGTCCGAAGCCTCGAGACCGGTCACTCCGGGCGACAGAATCAGCGTGGCCTCGCATGTCGGGCATCTGCGTTATGCCCTCGGCCTTGCGCTGCGGGCGATGCGCGGTGAAAACCCCTATCGCGATGCCGACTGGAAAGGCAGTTGGGCGGCAGATATCGTCGATGAACCGACCTGGCGTGCCATGATCGACGGATTGAAGTCCGACGCCGCCGCTTTGCGCGATACGGTCGCCGACCCTGGCGTATGGAGTTCGGAAATGCGCGTTCACGGCATGATTGGCAATGTGGCGCACGCAGCCTGGCACCTCGGCGCGGTCAGACAGGCGCTCGGCCTTATCCGGGCGCCCTCGGCCGGAAAGGAGTCCTGATGCTTACCAGAAAACTCGACGAGGCCCGCGAGGCCTGGAAAAAAGGTGACGCCGACGCGTCCAGACGCGCCCACGGCGAAAGCGCGAATGTTCGGGGCCAAAGCGTACCGCGCACTGCGACCGAGGCCAAAGAATCCCACGCCACAGGCCAGGGCAAATACCTCAAGAGCGTCGTATACGGAGGCCTGGACGGCACCATCACCACATTCGCGGCGGTAGCGGGCGTAGCGGGAGCATCCCTCTCGCCAGGCATTGTCCTCATCATGGGATTCGCGAACCTCGTCGCGGACGGGCTGTCGATGTCCATCGGCGACTTCCTCTCGTCCAAGAGCGAGGCGGAATACCAGGCCGCCGAACGCGGGCGCGAAGAATGGGAAGTCGATACCTATCCGGAGGGCGAGAAGCGGGAACTACGCGAAATATACGAAGCCCGGGGAATGGAAGCCGAAGACGCGAAAGCCATAGTCGACATAATCGCCAAGGACCGCAAATCCTGGGTCGATACGATGATGGTCGAAGAGCTCGGCATCCTTCCGGACGACGGATCGCCCCTGAAAAGCGCGATCGCGACCTTTGTCTCTTTTGCGACTTTCGGCTTTCTTCCCATCCTGGCCTACGTTCTGGCGCTTTTCATACCGGCGCTCGCCGGATTCCGTTTTCCCCTCGCCTGCATCCTGACCGCGGCGACGCTTTTCGGGCTGGGGGCCGCGAAAACCCGCATCACGGGGCGGAACTGGTTTGTTTCGGGTCTGGAAACACTGCTCGTGGGCGGTATCGCAGCCCTTGCGGCGTACGGAATGGGTGCATTGCTGGGAGGCATCGCATGAAACGAGCCTGCGTTCTTCTGGCCGACGGATTCGAAGAAGTCGAAGCGGTTACGCCGATCGATTATCTGCGGCGCGCAGGCGTCGACGTCACTGTCGTGGGCGTCAGCGGCATGAGCGTCACAGGAGCCCACGGGCTGATCCTCGCGGCCGACTCGGGCCCCGAAGCCCTTGCCCCGGACTATGATGCCGTGGTGGCGCCCGGCGGCATGCCCGGCGCGAAAAACCTGGCGGAGAATGCCGCCGTCGTGGCCATGATAAAGCGGCATCATGCCGCCGGGCGCGGCGTTGCCGCCATCTGTGCGGCGCCGGCGGTGCTGCTTCACGGTGCCTGCGGTATCCTCACGGGCCGCGATTTTACGGGGTTTCCGGGGACGGAAGCCAAAGTGCCGGGCGGCCATTTCGCGCAGGGGCGTGTCGTACGCGACGGCAATCTGCTGACATCGCGCGCCGCCGGCACCGCAGGCGAGTTTTCCGTCGAACTGGTACGCCTGCTTCTGGGCGACAGGGCGGCGGATGACCTCGCCTCGTCGGTTCTGCTGCGCTGAGGTCCTATCGCAGCGTTACACGATCCCGGCGTCCGAGGCGCCGTATCCTGCCGTCGGGTCTCCTGGAATAGCTCCCTTCGGCGACCGGAACGAGCGCATAGGCGAGGGCCCCCAGGGCAAGGTGCAGGTAGTACGACCCGAAACGCCACAACAGTATGGAGCTGACAGTCCCCGCATGATCGCCCGTAATGGCGCCCAGGACGAGGGTGAAGGTGGCTTCCATGCCGCCTGCCGCACCCGGCGTCGGGACGAAGCCTGAGATCATGTTGCAGAGCACGAAGACGAACAGAAAATCGCCGAAGGGCAGGGTCGTGCCCGTCGTGGCGACGAGGGGCGCGTAGAGGCCGAGCGCCCATAACACCTGATCGGCCGCGGTGAGCAGGATGTCGGTCAACATGACGCCGGTGTTTTTACCCCACATGAAGCGGAAACCTTCACGCAGATCGAGGGTCCATGCGCTGAGTTTCTCCGCCCAGAGCGGCTCCTTGCTTATCCTGCCGATCATCTGGCCTATTTTGCTGCCATCGATTTTTTTTCCGAGTTGGCCGATAAGGTGAGGGTACAGCATGGCGAGGACCAGCAGAATGGCGACGACGGCCGTAGCCACGATTCCGGCGGTGAGGATGTAGGCGCCTTTGCCGGCTTCGTTCATAAGCACGACGCCCCGTTTCGCGAAGACGCTCACGACGATCAGCTGGACTATATTGGTTTCCATGAGGCGCGAGAACACGATGTTGGTGGACACCGCGGAATCCAGTCCGAGTCTCGAAAAGTGCATGATCTGGAAGGGTTGTCCGCCCGCCGAACTCGGCGTGATGCCGCAGAGGAAGTAACCGATCACGTTGTTGTAGAATGCGTCCCAGAACGAAAGGTGGACGCCGAAAGGTTTGAATACGATCTTGTAACGCAGTGAATCCACGAAAAATACCGCCACGATGGCGAGAAAGGGGATGAGGACATAGGTGGGGCCGACTTTTGATAGCAGGCCGGCAAGTTCTTTCAAATCGGTCGTGGATCCGAGAGCGACGTTGATCGCGAGGCCCGCGATCAATGCGAGGAGTACTTTCCTGAGAATGGTTTTTTTCTTTTTCGGAGGATTTTCGCCCGGAGAGGGCGTCCATTCCGTCGGTACCGATCCCGTAGAACTGCTCATCACTTGCCTAATATATTTGCGCGTGAGTATAGTTTCAACCTGACGCGAGGGAATAAATATATAATGACGATATCCACATTCATTCCGACCTACGCGACGCCGAAGCGGCTCGAATCTTTGGCGCGCTCATTGTCGGCAGAATCTTGTCCCGATTCCGAAATCGTGATCGTCGTGGACGGCGCGACGACGCCCGAAATAGGCGCCGCGCTCGAATCGGTCCGTTCCCTTCCGCGGGTACGTATCGTCGAGGGGAATCCCCATCTCGGGAAGGCGGCCGCCCTCAATCGCGCGGTAGCAGGGAGCGATGCGTCCTTGCTCGTGTTTATCGATAACGATGTGCTTGTCGCGCCGGGTGTGGCCCTGTTCGAAGGCTGCATACGCATGCTCGAAAGTTCGGATATCGGCGAGCTGCCCAAGACGGGCCTGGGCAGGGGTCCTGTGGCTGCCATGATGAAGCTCGAATTTCTCGCCAATCTCGCGGGGACCAGAGTTGTCGTCAACAGGACCGGCCGTTGCCCTTCCATGAACGGAGCGGCATTTGCGGTACGCAGGGAGCTTTTCCTGGAGTTGGGCGGGTTCGCCGCGGTCGTGAACGAGGATTTGGATTTCAGCGCCCGCGCTTTCCTCGCAGGAGCCCGTTTCGGGCTCGATCCTTCACTTAGGGTACTGAATGAAGTGCCCGAGACTCCGGCCGCGTGGTTCCGCCAGCGCCGTCGCTGGGCGGTCAGTCTCGGTGTGTGGAACGATACCTATCTTGCCCGTTTCAGGAAGGATGCTCCGGAGGCGACCAGCGGTCTGGTCCTTTCTTCGATGGTGTTTCCTCTTCCGTTTGTCGCCGCGGTCGCCGCCATAGCTGCGGCGATCGTGGGCTACGGGCTTTCGGGCCCCGGAATTCCGGGCTTTCTGATCGGCCTGTCGGGTCTGTCGCTGTATGCGTTCAGCGGTTTATACTTCGCCAGGGAAGCGAAGTATTTCAGGCAGCCTTTTTCGTTGGTCGCTTTCGTTGTCTATTCTTTGGTGTATCTGCCGATATGGGGCATTTCTTCTCTCACGGGAATCCTGATCGCCAAAACGCGGGGAGTTCCCGAAATGGACTGGAAGTATTCGAATTCGAAGCCGATCGCCCGTCAGGTCCGATTTCCGGTCCGCGTCGCCCGATCGGCCAAAACCCGCGCAAAAAGTGTGCCGGAATAGACTGCAAGGCCGGAATAGACGAAAGTGTGCCGGAATATACTGTCGGGAGGAACGATAATGCGAAAAACCTTTGTCCTGGCCATGATTTGCTGTCTCTGCATGGCATCGCTCGCCGGCGCGCAGGGCACTGATTTTTCCTTCCGCGGCGTCCGCCTCAATGGAGCGCTCCTCGGAGGCGTTTCTGTTCCCACCGGCGCCGATGTCGCGTTCCTCTTTCCGACCCCCGGCCAGGAGCTCTTCTTCGCACTCAAGGCCGGAGCGGGATTCGAGGATCGCATGGTGCTGCGCGATGCCGACACGGGCGAACCGCGCGCCGCGCCCGAATCCTTCGACTCCGGATATTGGTTCTATTGGCCGAACGCGCAGGTGGATGTGGGCTTGGTCTACCGGCCTTTCGATCTGAACGAAACCGCGGCCGGAATTCGGGTCGAGCTTTTCGCGTCGATGCGATCGCGCTACGAGGCCAATCTGAATTCGCTCGGCGTTTCGGTATTCCCCGACATGAACGGTCTTTTCGGCAATTCCGTCATCGCAGGCGCCGCGGTGGATTCGGTCCGGACGGATGTCCGAAGGATGAAGTCCGGTTTTTCGGGCGAGGCATCGGTGGAATGGGGGCCCGGCTTTGCCGATTTTGTCGCCGGTACCGATTTTTTCAGGACGAGTGCCAGGGCGCGGGGTTTTTTGCCGCTCTTTTCGATGGGAGCCGACGACATGCGGAGTCTGTCGGTCTATGCGGCCGGCTTTATCGCGGCCGACTGGGCGACCGGAACGAACATTCCTCTGTACGTCCTGACTTCGTTCGGCGGCCGCGATCTCCGCAGCGGTCTGGGCGATTCGGTGCGTGGATACAGGTCCTGGGGCTACGAAACGGCGCTCAAGTCGACGGCGAGCGCGGAGCTGCGCGCGGTAGGCCCAGCGCTGTTCGATGTCCCGGGCTTGCGTCCGATGGCCTATCTTTTTGCGGACGGTGGCTATTACGCCGGCCTGGATCGGGCGAGCGGCACGTATGCCGCCGGGCAAGCCTGGGCTGATGCCGACGGATTCCTCTTTTCCGCAGGCGGCGGGGCGGCGCTTGGCGTACTCGACTTTGCCTATCTGGGGTTGCGCGCGCTCTGGCGGATTCCGGTTTCCGATCCGCTTTATGAGAAATATTTTGGGGCTTCGGCGTCGCCCTTTTCCTGGGAGATCAGTTTTCTTCTTCACTTCTGAGCCGGCCTGATCCGAGTTGCTCCGGGCGGTTTTTCTTTTCGGCACGGTATACTCTTGACTTTTATAGATAATTATCATAATTGTCTACAGTATGAATGACGAAATTTCTATATCATCCAAGAATATCAGTGTCGACGACCTGATGCATGGGTATGTGCGGCATGATGGCGACGGGGCTTTTTCCTGTCTTTATTGCGGGGAGCGCCGGGTGACGGATGCAGTCTATCCCGTGGGCGGCGAATTTCTGCTCGCGGAAGCCGCCATGCGCCGCCATATCGATTCGGCTCATGGCGGTCCCTTTGCGGCGCTGATGGCGGCTACAAAAGATGGTTCCTCGGGTTTGACCGATGTCCAGCGTTCGGTCGTTGCGGCCGTTTTCGAAGGAAAATCCGACAGGGAAATCGCGGTTTCGCTCGGCGGCAAGTCCGAATCGACGGTGCGGAACCACCGTTTCAACCTCCGCAGACGGGCGCTCGAGGCGCGCTATATCCTCGCGCTGACGGGTCTGATGGAAAAAAACGAAAAGCCCGGTGCCGATTTCGTGGCGTATCATCCCGCCATGCCGGTTTCGGACGAGCGCACTATGGTAGGCGAAGACGAAGCTATTCGCATCGAAGCCAAATACTTCTCGGTGGAGCAGGGCGACGGCATGGTCCGCCGGCTGGTGCTGAAAAATTTTCCGAAAAAACAGAAGGAAAAGCTTGTGATCCTGCGCAGGCTGGCCGAGCGCTTCGAGCGCGGGAAGTTCTATACCGAGCCTGAGATCAATGCGGTGCTGTCTCCGGTATGGGGTGATTATGTCACGCTGCGGCGGTATTTGATCGAGTACCGATTCATGGATCGCAAGCCGGACGGCAGCGCCTATTGGCGCTCATGACTGCTTCACGGAAAGCGGGGACGGAAACCGGAAAAATGCCGGCAGTGGGACTTGAACCCACACGCCCGTGAAGGCAGCAGATTTTGAGTCTGCCGTGTATGCCATTTCACCATGCCGGCGAGGCTTATTTTCTACTATGCGGCGCGCGTTGCGTCAAGATGAGGGCGGGCTCTCCGAGGGAGGGTTCTCCCTCGTATCCCTGCGAAGCGCGTTTTGCTTACCCGTCAATTGAAAAACTACTGGAGTGTCTGGAATGGGCCGCTACGGCTAAGCTTGTTTCAGACGAAGCGGTTTCTTTTTGATTGCCGGGCAAGTAGAATGCAAAGAGGGGGACAGCGGTGAACGGAATCCTCGAATGGGGACTGAATGTGGTCCGCGGCGTGCAGAGTTTCTTCGGCCCAGGCCTGGAAGGCACGATGAAAACCATCAGTTTCGTCGGCTCGGAGGTTTTTGCGATCGCCGTCCTGCCGTATGTATATTGGTGCATCGACCGCCGGAAAGGCGCCCGCATAGGTTTGGTGGTTCTCCTTTCGGCGTTCGCCAACTTCTGGCTCAAGTATCTTTTTGTCCAGCCCAGACCGTATGACTTCGATCCTTCCGTGGGGATGCTGACGGAACCTACGCCCGGGCTGCCTTCGGGGCACAGCCAGAGCAGTGTCACTTTCTGGGGCGCCATGATGACGGTTCTGCCCAAACCCTGGGGCGTCATCGCGCTCGTCCTGGTTCCGCTGCTCGTGGGCCTGTCGCGCGTCTATCTGGGCGTGCATTTCCCCACCGACGTTTTCGCCGGATGGGCCCTGGGTGCCGTGATTCTGGCCTTGTATTTCGGATTGGGACCCAGGCTCGAAAAGATCCTGCACGGATTCGACATGCGCAAGCGGGTGCTTTCGGCTGCCGTTGTCGCTCTGGCCATGGTCTGGCTGATGCCGGAAGATACCGCCATTTCGGGTGCATTTCTCGGTGCCGGCGTGGGCTTCGGCTTTGCGAGCAAGCTTGTCAGGTTTGACGCAGGCGGTCCTGCCGGCAAAAAAGCACTTCGGTATGGTCTGGGAATCGTCGGCGCCCTGGTTCTGTATCTTGGGCCGAAATATCTGATCGGAGACGCATTCGTATCACAGGCTGCCCTGATCCGCTTTCTGCGCTATGCCCTTCTTGGCCTCTGGGTGGCCTTCGGCGCTCCCTGGTGTTTCCTCAAGCTTGGTCTGCTCGACCTGGAAGTCGAGGTCGCCGGCGAGCCCGAAGTGAGCTCCGAACTCGTCTAGGCTTTTGGGAAACGTGGCATGGCACCTGGGGGACAGCGCTGCCGCGCCGGCCTATTCGCTGAACGTGTATGACGAATCCGTCAGTTTGAACACTTTGTTGGCGCCAGGACTCAGGTAGACCCGGTCCTTCGAGTCGATGAATACAGCCTCGACGCCTTCGGTTTTCTTTACGAATTCCATGCCTTTCTGGAGTCCCAACGCGAATACCGAAGTCGAGAGGCCATCGGCGTCGATGCTTTTGTCCGCGATTATCGTGACGGACACCAGGCCGTTTTCAACGGGGTATCCTGTCGTCGTGTCCAGAATGTGGTGGTACCTCTTCCCGTCCTGGATGAAGAAACGTTCGTATACACCGGAAGTGACTACCGTCATGTCATAGCCGGAAACGAGGCCGACATATTCGCCGCGATCGCTTGCGGGGTTCTGCACGCCGACGCGCCAGGGCGTGCCATCCTTTTTCCGGCCATAGACGAGAACATTGCCGCCCAAATCGACCACCGCGGCTTTGACCTTGTGTTCTTTCAGAATGCGTGACACTTCGTCGGCCGCATAGCCCTTTGCGATCGCCCCGAGATCGAGGCGCATGCCCGGCGCCGCGAGGCGTACGGTCGATTTGACGGGGTCCATCTGTACTTTTGTCCAGTCGATGAGGACCAGGGCTTTGGCGATGGCGTCTTTCGAGGGGACTGCAGCCCCTTCATTGCCGATGTTCCAGAGCTTTACGAGCGGACCTACGCTCGGATCGAAAACACCGTCGGTCCTTTTTGCGTATTCGAGCGCCTTTGCGATGACATCGAAAGTGTCGGGCGAGACGACGACCGGCTTGCCGCCCGCGCCCTTGTTGATGGCATCGATTTCCGTACCGTCCCTGTTGGCGCTCATTCTGTCCTCGATCTGCCTCAGTCGGGCAAAAACTTCATCGAGGGTTTTGTCGTCGCCACCCGTTACCAGGCGGATTGTGCATACCGTTCCGAGGACGAAATCGGTGCGGGTATTTTCGCTTTCTGCGCGCGGGGCGCAGGCGGAAAAGAGAAGCAATGCGGCGGCTAGTAGTGCGGCGGTGCGTTTCATCGCCGCAGAGTATGCCGAAAAAGGACTTGCAGGATCAATTAGTGTCACGGACTTCCTCTACCGGAGATTGCCCAGCTCACGGCCGATTGTCGTACGCGGTCCATGGCCGGGGAACACGACAGTCTCCGGAGGAAACTTCGAGAGGCGCTTCAGGCTTCGTTGCATGGCTTCAGGATCGGAATCGGGCCCATCGGTACGCCCGATTCCATCCCGGAACAGGGTATCGCCCGATACCAGGAATCCGGCTTCCTCTTCAAACAGGCAAATCGATCCGGCGCTGTGGCCTGGCGTATACATGACCCGGAGCCGAGTTCCAGGGATGAGCATGCCTTCTTCAAGCAGCAAATCCGGTTCAGGCAGGTCGCGCCAGTAATTGCGGAAAAAACCCATCGCGCGTATCGCTTCGAACAGCGCGCGATTGGTCTCCTCGCCCCGAGTCCCAAGGTAGGAAGCATCGGCGGTATGTATGGCCAGATGCACCTGGCGGTTTTTCCATGCTTCCAAAAGCTCGGGCAAAGCGGCGACATGGTCGAGATGGCCATGCGTCAAGACGACAATGGTCGGTTCAATGTGCTTTTCAACGAGAAAATCGAGGATTCTGGTCGGCTCATCGCCCGGATCGATGAGAACTGCGGTATCACCGGATTCAACGGCATAGACATTTTCACCCAACGGTCCGATCCGAAGCCGCTCGATACGGGTTTTGGCAGGAACAGGAATAGGGACGTTCATGCTTCCGTGGGCGCTTCTTCTCCGCGTTTCTTGGCCGGCTTCACTTCGATCGGTCGGCCGTGGATCTCCGAGCCGTCGACAGCCGCCACGATGCGCGGCGCTTCAGCCTCCGGTACATCGATGAAACAATAATTGTCGAATAATCGTACGCGGCCGAGGTTTTCCGATGGGATTCCGGTTTTCTCGGTGATCAGGGCGCGCAGTTCCGCCGGTTTCATGCGCTGGCGTTTGCCCATGGAGACGAAAAGCGGGGCGACCGGTCCGATTGGGCCGACATGCACACGGGCTTGTGCATTTTGGTTTTCCGCCGCCGCTGCCCGTCCGGGCTCTGCGGGACGAGGAGGCTTCCTGCGTCCATCATCGGGATTTTTCGCGGTTTCAGGTTCTTTTCTGCGCATGGCGGCGGGTTTGCCGGAAAGGCTGGCTGTGCCGGCATCGCGCGCGGGACGATTCGAAGCCCGGGAAAGCGCGACCGGGGCGGGGGCGGATGAGGAAGGCCGGGAAAGGCCGGCCGCCCGTAAAATCAGGAGCGCGGCGGCATAGGAACGCAGGTGCAAGGGAATGCGCCTGCGGAAAGCGGCCCTGACTTGGTTCAGGGCATCGAGGTCGACGGGGTCCTTTAGATCCTTGAGGACGCCTTCGAAAAAGGCATCCAGGGCTTCAGCCGGCAGGCGGTTCGATTCTGGGTCGTTGGGCACGTAGTTCTCCTTGGGCCCTGTGGGAAGTGTTGCGCTATTTTGCACCAAAGTCCGCGCAATCGCAAGGCACTTATAGTATCACGAACCTTGTATTCACGAACCTTGTATTGTTGAAGCGGAAGAGCCGGATGTGTGCGTTATTTCCTTTAAGGTTTACTTGGGGGAGGCCTTGTGGTATGGTGCCCACTGGCTGCCCTCCCGGTCGCTTGGCGCAAAAACATGAAAAATGCGCCCAACTATGTCGAAATATGCAGTCAAACAGGGAGAACGTAATGAAGCGAACCGTCGTTCGAATGCTGGATGAAGGCGCACGCGACTGGGCAAACGATCCCTATGCGTATCGGAGAAATGACACGGGCTATGTTCCCATTACGTTCGCCGAAGCGCGAGAGAGGGCAAGGGAATTCTCGGCGTGGCTACTTTCGAAGGGTTTTGCGAAGGGTGATCGGTTCGCGGTATTGGGCGAAGGCAGTCCAGAGTGGATATGCGGGGAATTCGGGCTCGTATGCGCGGGCATTGTGTCCGTTCCGCTTTCCATAAAGCTGCTCGCCGAGGAATTGCCTTTCAGGCTCAATCATTCGGGCGCCAGGGGAGTTCTTGTCACCCATAACCAGCTCGAAAAACTGCTTGCCGCGCTTGCCCAGGTCGCGGATAAATCCGTGTGGCTGGTCTATATCGACGAGGACCTGGAATGGGCCAGGACGACGGCGGCGGGTTTTGGCATCGAATCGGACCGGTTCGTCGGGATGGATGAAGCGCGGGCAGCGGGCCGTACCCTTCTGAAAGCCGCGGATTCGGGTATGGCGGCAAAGCTGGACATGATCGCGGCCGGGATCGAAGAAGAAGATATCGTCACGATTTCCTATACTTCGGGTACGACGGGCAATCCGAAGGGTATCATGCTTACGCATCTCAATTACTGGTCGAATTGCCACGATGCGGTGACGCTGTTTGACAATCCGATACATTTTCGCACGCTGCTGATTCTTCCCGTCGACCATTCCTTCGCCCATACGGTGGGGCTGTACACCGCCCTTGTCTGCGGCATTGCCCTGTATTTCGTCGACTCGCGCGGCGGCGGGATCGCGACCCTGCGCAACATTCCCCTCAACCTGAAGGAAGCCAATTCGATTTTCCTTCTCACCGTTCCTTCGCTGACCGCTAATTTCATGAAGAAAATCCAGGCAGGCATCGAGGAAAAAGGCGGCGCGATCGAAAAAATCTTCAAGGCCGGGATCAGGGCCGGCATTGCATGGAACGGAAACGGGTTCGACACCCCTCCCTTCGGCGTGCGCGCGAAAGCGTTTTTTCCCTATTTCTTCGCCAAGACTATTGTGTTCAATACGGTCAAGAAGCAGGTCTTCGGGAACTCGATTCGTTTCTGCGTCGGCGGCGGGGCCATGCTTGACGTCAAGCAGCAGGAATTCTATGCCGCTTTCGGCATGCCGGTATTGCAGGGGTACGGCCTGACTGAAGCCGCGCCCGTCATTTCCTCCAACACACCGTCCAGGCATAAGTTCGGTTCCTCCGGCATGCTGGCTCCATCCGTCAAATGTGCGATCATCAAAACCGATGGCACCGAGGCGAAGCCCGGAGAAAATGGCGAAGTGACGATCCGCGGCGAGAATGTCATGAAAGGATATTTCCTCAATCCGGAAGCCACGGCGCAGGCGCTGAAAGACGACAGACTCTGGACGGGCGACCTTGGTTATATGGATCGCGACGGCTTCCTGTATGTGGTCGGACGGGTCAAAGCGCTCCTGATCGCCGAAGACGGCGAAAAATACAGTCCGGAGGAAATCGAGGAAGCGGTCACCATGTCGACCGAAGTGATCGACCAGATCATGGTCTGGTGCGACCACAAGAAATATTCTTGCGCCTTGGTCACCCTGGACGGGGCCAGAGTCGAAAAGCTCATCAAGGCAAACGACATCAAAGACGCGACAGGCCTTCTGGGCGCGCTCAAGGATGAGTTCTTCCGTTTCAGGAACGATCCCAAGGCGAAAAAAGTGCAGGGCGCGTGGGTTCCTGCGGCGTTCCAGATAGTGCCCAAGCCTTTTAACGAGAAAGAAGGTACGATCAACTCCTCGGTCAAGCTGGTGCGCTATCGGGTGGCCGAGTTATACAAAGACTTGCTCGACTATTCCTACTCCAAAGAGGGCTCAACGACGCACAATCAGCGCAATCTCGATACGCTGAGGCAGATGTTCAAACTGCCGTAATTGCCGGAAGTGCCGGAAGTGCCGGAAGTGCCGGAAATGCCGTAATTGTCGGAAGTGCCGTGAAAAACAACGTCGATTTTTCCGATGTGCGGGAATTGAGCCTTCTTCTTGCCCGTTTTGCGAGCGTAACCGGTACTGCCGGAGAGAAAGAGTTTGCCCCGTTTTTGATCGAGCTGCTTTCCGGCATGCCATGGTTCGGGACACATCCGGACGGCCTGCGGCTTCTGCCCATCCCCGGCGACCCCAACGGCCGGAGCAATGTCGCCGCCTTCGTGCGCGGTTCCGGTTCGCGCTGCCTGGTTCTGACAGGACATTATGATGTAGTCGAAACAACGGGTTATGGCCCCCTGGAATCCTTGGCGTTCGAACCGGAGGCTCTTGCGGCGCGTATTCTCGAAACGGTGCCCGAAGATGGCGCCGATCCGGTGTCGGCACGGCTCCGGGCGGATATTGCCTCGGGCGAATTCCTTCCCGGCCGGGGGATTCTCGACATGAAGTCCGGTATCGCGGCCGGTATCGCGACACTTTTCCGCTTTGCGAAATTTGGAGAAAAGATCGGGAACATGCTGCTTCTGGCCGTGGCTGACGAAGAAGGGGGCTCCTGCGGCATGCGCGCCGCTTCGCCCGCGCTTCGCGACTACCTCGCGGAACTCGGTTGCGAGCCGTCGGCGGTGTTCAATCTCGATTCAGCGGTGGACCAGGGAGCCGGCGAAGCGGGCAGGGTGATTTTTCTTGGTTCGGTCGGCAAGCTTCTGCCCTTCGTACTGTTCATCGGCAAAAGCGCTCATGCGGGAGCTCCCTTTGATGGTATCAATCCCGCACTTCTGGCAGCCGAGTTCGTACGTTCGGTCGAATCCAATCCGGAAGCCCTTGGTGAAAAGCCGCAAGCTTCCGGCGAATCTCCGCCGCCTCCTCCTGTCCTGCTGTATATGCGCGAAACGCGTTCTTCGTACGACGTGACCACGCCGAAGTCGGTCTTTTGCGCGATGAATGCGCTCAGCCATGAACGGGGCCCTGATGAAGTTCTCGCCTGTACGGCCGGATTGGCCGCCGCCGCCATGGACAAATCGCTTTCGATTCTGCGCGAGCGGGCTTCGGAACAGAGCCGGCGAGGTTCGGAGCGATTTTCGCCGCCCGACCGGCAACCAGTCACGATGGATTTCGCCGAACTTGTTGCCCGCGCGGAAGCGATGGTACCCGGAATCCTGGAAGCTGCGAGGATAAAGGCCGATGATGCGCGTGCCGTGGATCCCGTTGCCGCGGCCTGCGCGGTTGTAAGCGCGCTGGCGGCGATCGCAATTCCGGAAGGACCTTGCGCGGTCGTAGGATTCGCTCCTCCTTATTATCCTTGCGCACGCCTCGACAAGCTTCGGGACACTGTTTTTTTGGCTACACTCCGCCGTGAAACCGCCCGCTTCGCCGTTGACACCGGGACACAAGTGCGCTTGCGCCAGTATTTTCCCGGCATCTCGGACATGAGTTTCATGGCTGCTTCCGACGGTCCCGGTCTCGCGGACTTCGTCGATGCGCGCTCACCGCTGCGTTCAGCGTCTGCGCCCCCCGCACTCGGCTGTCCCGTGATCAACGTTGGTCCCTGGGGCAGGGACTATCATCAGGCGGGAGAACGTGTCCACGTGCGCTATTCTTTCGTGGAATTGCCGGAACTCCTGTGGCGTCTCGCCATGGGGGTCCTGGAACCCTGCGGAGAGGCGTGACCTGAGCCGATCGCCACAGCCAATCGCCGCGGCGAACCGCCGCAGCCGGTCAGGTGCTCCAGGTCGATGGATCGCGTCCGAAGAATTCGACGAGCCTCTCATGGACGGCAGGGTATTCCACGATGAGTACCGAAGGTTTTTCGTAAAAATATTCGCAGCATACGGCGAAAAATTAGTCCGGGCTTTCGGCCGCATAGGGATCGAGTCTTGTGCGGTCCCTGCGCAAGCTTTTCCCATGGGGGGCGCCGCGACGCCGGCTGCCCGATTCCAGCCTTTCGCGCAGGTTGGCGTACGCTTCGCCGAATGTATTGCGCCACAGCTCGGGGTCCATGTTCCGCGGCAAGGGCGGACAACCGTCGTATGAGCCGTCGCGGCCGTCGAGTTTGTGCGCCATTTCATGGATTACCACATTGTAGCCGTCACCCCAGCCCGAAGCTTCGATATCCACCTTCGAGAGCGCTACCGGTCCCAGGTCGAAGGCTTCGCCGGCGAATTCATCGTCGGTTTCATGTACGACACCCGATTCGTCGATATGCGAATTTCGCACTTCATATTCTTTTGCCGTCAGGTAGATGGTGGACCAGCCATTGTACCAATCCATGTCCAGACCCAGGAGAGGCAGGCAGGCCTGGGCGGCTATGGAGACTTTTATTTCTTCATCGAGTACGGCTTCGCCCACCGGGACAAAACGCTTTTCCGCAAGAAAGATTGTGGAAAGGAATCGCAGACGTTTCATGTCCGCTTCCGGCATGCCGCGGAAGATGCGATGTTCGGAAACGCACCATTCCCACAGATCACCCCCGATGGGACGGTTTGCGGCGATTTTTTCCCGTTTCGCGTCGCGATAGCGCTTCAGAAATGCCATGGTTTGCATGATACTCCCGCTTTCGTTCGGCCGAAAGCGGGAATTTTTAGATGACTATGGTGATCCACTATAAGAGTGCGGTATGTTTCCGAAACGGATGCGCCTGCCTTGGGGGCATCCGACATCCGCCGGAAAGGGGTATCTTTATGAATCGGGTTTTCGGGAAAAGCCACAAGGCGAAATGTATCATTCTTTTCGCTCTGACAGCGATCGGCCTGGCTGTGCCGGGCGGAATTGCGTTCGCGCAAGACCACTATTATGTACCTTTGCAGCTTTCCCTGGTGCCGGGGCTTGCCCTGCCGTTCGGAACAGGCGACGTCGGCATTTCGCTGGGCTCGGTGGGAAATATCTCGGGCGATGTCGGCATATTGCAGGCGTCGGGAGTCTTCAACATCGCGGAAAATGTCCAGGGAATACAGGCCGCAGGGGTCTTCAATATCGCCGAAGATGTTTACGGCATTCAGGTCGCAGGCGTATTCAATATCGCCGACCATGTCCGTTCGCCCCTGCAGATGGCGGGCGTATTCAATATAACCGGCGATGTGGACGGCATTCAGACAGCGGGAACCTTCAATATTGCGGACGACATCCGCGGCATCCAGGTAGCTCCGCTGTTCAATGTCGCCGATACCATGGAAGGCGTGCAGATCGGTCTTGTGAATGTGGCCGGGCATGTGTCCGGTTTCCAGATCGGGCTCGTCAACATATCCGACAACGGTGTGTTCGATGCCGAGGCCGCATACCAGACGCAAACCGGATTTTATAGCGGAACGCTCAAAACGGGCAATACTGGCATGTTCGCTTTCTACTCGGCCGCCGCGCCTGCCGAAGACTGGTTCATCAGGCCCGACAACTTTGTGCTCTCGGCCGGCCTGGGTACGCGTTTCGGGGACTCCAGGACGATGTGGCTGGATCTGGAAGCCGGTGCCGCGAATGCGCTGGGTCCGAACCCCGAACGCCTTTTCGACGGGCTTCAATGTTCCGACGGACTGCAGCCCGCAGACGTTCTGTCGCCGTGGCCCGTGATAAATGCAGGCTTGGGCGTTTCTTTCGGCCCTCTCAACCTCATCGCGGGCGTGAATATCGATGTCGATCTTGCCGACGCGCCGAATGTGCCTGCCGGCCTTAAAAAAGGATGGGTCTATTCGGATACATGGTTCGGGACGGAGTTTTCCGCATGGACCAAGTGGTATCTGGGTGTCTCGATCTGACAAAGCGCCCGATGGGCGGGATTCCAAAAGCCGCGGCGAAAGATTTCGCGTGAGGGCCGTTTGGATTCAATCCAGTGCTTTACTCTTTGGATAGAGAGAGAGGGCTTTTTCAAAGCCCTCTCCCATGCAGAGAGCGAGAGCGTTGGCGGCTTTGGGGAATATCGAGCATTCGAGGGCTTCCCGTTCGTCGCGGGTGAAATCCGAAAGGACATAGCCTGCGATGTCGGGGTGCTCGGGCCTGCCTATGCCGAAACGGAATCGGGCGTAATCCCTGGTGCCGAGCCTGGCTTCGAGCGAGCGCAGTCCGTTGTGACCGCCCAACCCGCCTCCCATCTTGAATCCGAAAAAACCGAACGCCATTTCCAGTTCATCGTGCAGGGCGAGAAGCTCGGCGGGTTCGATTCTGTAGAAGCGCATGAACTCGGCGGCACTGTCGCCCGAAAGGTTCATATATGTTTCGGGGAGGAGGAACCATGTACGTCCCGACGGGGTTTCGCGCACGGCGAAACGTCCCTTGAAACCCCGTTCCCAACGCAATTCGCTGTAGAAGGGAAGAGTCTCCAGGAATTGCCACGCTACATTGTGGCGATTGCTGCGATATTCCCTGCCGTAGTTGCCCAAGAATGCGTAAAGACGGATCACATCAAGCTCCTGGTTTGATACTATCAGCGGCGGGAGCGCTCTGAATACGGGGGCGACCGGTGGCTTCGTGCCGGAAACCGAGGGGCGGCAAGGGGAAAACACATGAGAAAACGCATTTTCGCATCGATCGTTCTGTTCGCAGCGCTCATGGCGCAGGCGCCGGATGCATTCGCTCAATTCGCCTGGTTGCGCAATCCGGTCCGCGATGTGGAACGCAGGGTGGAAAGGAAGCTGAACGAGGAAGAGGTCCAGATTGTCGAATATATCGTGACTCTATATGCGACAAAGTATGACAAGTCCGTCGACGGAGAGTCATATGGCAAAGCTGTTCGATCGATGACCAAGGAACAATATGGGCACACGATCGAAAAAGCCGTCGAGGCGGTGAATTCCAAAACGGTGAAGATTCTTTTCAAGGCAGGAAAGCTCGGCGAGAATGGCATCAAGACACTTTTTCTCATTCTTGAGGATACCGCCGAAGACATAGACAAATTCTTCGAGGAAAAAGCGGCTGAGTACGATCGAACCCACTGAGAGAAGTCGCCTTCGAGAATATCGTACGCTTTTTCGGCCCGAACCAGTGCCGGTTTTCTCCGCTGCCGGCGGTTGCCCGCCGCGCCGGCGCCGGCCTATACTGCCCTGACATATGGAAAAGACAGTCTACATAATCGGGCATAAAAATCCGGACACCGATTCGGTCGTCGCCGCTGCCGCATACGCCGCACTGAAGCGGGCGTCGGGCATGACGCAGGCCAAAGCGGCGAGAGCCGGCGCCGTGAATCCCCAGACCGAATACATTTTTCACCGATTCGAAGTGCCATTGCCGGAGTTCATTCCCGATCTCGTGCCCAAGGTCGAATATTACCTCACGGGAGTGCAGCCGACCGTGAACGAAACCGTGCCATTGTGGGAAGCGCTCGGCATGATGGACAAGGCCGAGAGCCGTGTTCTGCCCATCGTCGACAACGACGGGCGCTACAAGGCCATGCTCCATTACGGCGCGTTCGCGCAGAACATTCTGGCCAAGATCAATCCCAAACGGAAGGCGGTCATCCTCACTTCGGTCGGGCATCTGCTCGAAACGATCAAGGCGCAGCCTCTCGTCGTGTTCGAGGAAAAGGAATTTTTCAACGCACGGATGGTGGTGGCCGCGCTGAGCACGGCGAAATTCAGCGACTACATCCACTCCGAGCCGCCGGACAACAAGGTGGTTCTGGTCGGCGACAGGGAAGATGTGCAGAAAATCGCGGTGGAGGCGGGTGTCCGCGCCCTCATCATCACCAACGGGGTTTTGCCGGGCAAGGAAATCCGCGAGCTCGCCGAGAAAAAGCGGGTTTCGCTCCTCGTGTCCCCCTACGACACGAGCTCGACCGTGCTGCTCGTCCTGTATTCGGCTCCCGTCGTCACCATGGGAGACGACACCATCCGTACCGTGTCGCCCCGTGACTGGCTCAAGACTGCCCGCGCGGCGATAGCGGCTTCGCCGAGCCGTTCGGTTCCCGTAGTGGACGACGAGGGGCGGGTAGTGGGGCTTTTCGCGGAAGGCGACCTCATACGCGAGCCCAACATCGAACTCATCATGGTCGACCACAACGAGTTTTCGCAGGCCGTCGAGGGCATCGAGCATTACCGCATTCTTGAAGTGATCGATCATCACAGGCTCGGTGCTTTTACGACGACCTATCCGATCACCTTCATCAACCGGGTGGTGGGATCGACGAGCACCATTGTCGCGGGAATGTACCGTGAGCTTCGCCTGCCCCTGCCCCGGGCCATGGCATCGATCCTCCTGTGCGGCATTCTTTCGGATACGCTGGTCATGCGTTCGGCCACCACCACCGAAACCGACAGGGAAATGGCGGAATATCTTTCCGGCATTACTGACCTCGATATCGAGGCGTTGGGCCTCGACATAATGGGCTCGGCTTCGGAGGCGGCGCGCCTGCCCGTCGACCGCATGGTGCGCGTCGACCGCAAGGAATACGAATCGTCCGGCCTCAAGCTTTCCGTGAGCCAGATCGAGCTTACCAGCACGCTGGAGATCATGGAGCGCTCCAGGGAGATCCTGGACGGACTGGCCAGGCTGCGCGCCGAAACCGGCAGTTATCTGGCCGCGCTCATGGCTACCGATATCACCAGGCTTGAGAGCATACTTTTCATGGACGCCGACAGGGAACTTTTGCCTTTCGTGGGCTATCCGTCCTCCGAATCCGGCGTGTATCTCCTCAAGGATATCCTGTCGCGCAAGAAACAGCTCATGCCTGCGCTGTTCGAAATGGTGGAAAAAGCCAAGGAGAGGTGACCGGCGAATGAATCTTCTTGCCAAAATCGAGGTCGAGGACGTCGTTCCGCGGGATCCGTCACACGCGGCTCAGTTGAGCCTCAATTGCGCCGCAGTTAAGCCTCTATGGAGCCTCAATTCTGGCCGCAGCACTTCTTGTATTTCTTTCCGGACCCGCAGGGACAGGGATCGTTGCGTCCGACCTTGGGTTCGGCGCGGACCACAGTCTGCGTTTTGACCTCACCTTCTTCGTAAAGCCAACGTCCGTCCTTCTTGGCGAAATGGGCGCTTTCCCTGTGCTTGTCGCGCAGACCGTCCATGATGTAGTCCGCCGTAAAGTCGACCGTGCCTTCCGTGTCGTTTTCTCCGCCCTTTTCGACGCCATGGATGGTCAGCCCCATCCATTTGGAGGATTCGCTCCAGTGGCGCGTGCCTTCGACGTCGATGCCTTCGGAAGTGCCGCAGGTCGATACGATATAGTCGATATTGTGCGTGGCGTAGGCCGTATAGCGGCTTCGCATCAAAGCTTCGGCGGTGGGAGGGAACGCCTTGCCTTCGAGATAGGGGCCGCAGCAGAGGTCGAAATCGCGGCCGGAACCGCAGGGGCATGTAGTCATCATGATGAAAGTCCTTTCAGCCGATCACGCCTGAGGCGAGAATGGGCACGGAGATGAAATTGCCGATCATTCCGCCGATGCTCGACATGAAAAAGATCAGCAGGATATGGGTGACGCGGTTGCGGTAGATGCCCTTGAACGTTGTGACGTCCTGTCCGAGCGATTCCAGATCGCGGACAGTCGGCTTGCGCAGGAATGCTTCCGAAAGTCCGGCGAAGAGGCCTACGCCTACGAGCGGGTTGAGTGTGGCCAGGGGCGCGGCGACGAATGACACGATGATCGTGACCGGGTGCGCCAGGCAGAGAAGGGAACCGAGAGCCGCAAGACTGCCATTGGTGAGTATCCAACGGAGTGCGAGGGCGAGGCTCGCTTCGACGCCGGAACGGAAAAAGCCGAGGACGATGAGTCCCACGATGAGGACAGGGATCGCCCAGCCGGCCACCTTGCCCCAGATGGAGGGACGGGGGACCGCATCGATGTCGGACAGATCCGCCCGAGCTTCGCCTGAATCGAGCTTTAGGAGCCAGGTTTCGATGCCATTCATGTGGCCGGCGCCCACCACTGCCACTACAGTCGGTTCGGGCGACAGGTATATTTTTGTGGCGAGATAGCGGTCGCGTTCGTCGATGAGGACTTCCTTGACCGAAGGCAGATACTCGGCGAGTTCGTCCATCATCTGGTCGAGTTCGTTGCGCTCCTTGAGCGCCTCGATCTCCTCCGCGCTGAGTTTTTCGCCTGAAAAGGACGAACTCGCAAGGCTGGCGATCAGCTTGGAACGGTTCCAGAGATTGGATTTGGCCCAGGCGCGCTTGAGGGTTGTCTGGATATCGCGGTCGCAGAGAGACCAGGGAATGCCTTCAGCCTCGGCCGCTTTTACCGCCGCAAGCATTTCGGCTCCGGGTTTGGCGTCGACGCCCGCGCCCATCCGCTTCTGGAAACCGGAGAGGGCAAGATTGGCCATCATGAGAAAGCCATTGCCTTCCCGCAGCACCTTCGTGATATCGAGGGATTCCCAGCCTTTGTCCTGGATCATCGAGGCATAGCGCGGCTGGTCGAGTTCGATGCAGACGCGGCCCGGTTTTTCCGAAGCGATGAGAGAAGTCACTTCGTCGACGCTTTCGTTCGAGATGTGGGCGGTTCCGGCCAGGATGACAACGCGCTCTTTCAGCTGGATGTGTCGGACGGTCTGTGACATCGTACTTCCTTGTTCGGGTTAACGTGCAAAGCGCGTACTTGATAGTACTATCCGAGCGCGGTGCCGGACAAGATCGTCGCGGACGATCTTCGTTCCATGATCGAATATACAAGGAGATGGAGCAGGGTCCGTCCGAATGCGGTACCGAGGCCGGCACGCAGAGCGCCGTCGGTTTCGGAAGACGCCTTGACGGCACGTTCGCACTCCGCCGCCGGATAGCGCTCAAGGCCTGCGCGCGTCTTTTTCTGGACCGTCTTGCTTCGTATGCCCTGCTTGAGGCAGGCTTCTTCGAAGCTCAAGCCCGATTCCATCGCCGCATGCACCCTTCCGAGACGCCTGAAACTCCAAACGAGGGCTGCGATGATCTGCACCGAATCGCCCTTGCGGTCGGCCAGGACAGAGTCGAGTACGCCCAGGGCGGATGCGAGATCCCCGTCCACGATACGGTCGAACAGACTGAAGGCGTCTTCCTGCCGGGTGCGCGCCACCGCCGCTTCGATGTCGTCGGCTCCAAGCCTGCTGCCCCGCGGAAAAGCCGCGGCGAGGGCCGTGCAGGCCGAATCCAGGGCGCCTGATTCGTTCTCGACCAATTCGAGGAGACTTTCGATGCCGTCGTCGTCGATATCGATGTCGTCCCGCTTCAATCTTTCGCGGATCCAGCGGGGCTTTTCGCTTTCGAACATCTCGAAAAAGGTTTTTTTGCCGGCTGCGCCGACGGCGGTTTCGATGGCTTTTTCCAGACTGTAGCCTTCTGTGACGAGGAGCAGGACGGCGTCGGGGGCCGGCGAGGCGATATACGCGGCGAGAGCGGCGACTTCGTCCTTCGTTTTGATGGTCTCGGCGCCGCGGTATTCGACGACCCGGCGCCCCGCGAAAAGGGAGCCGTTGCGTAACAGGCCGAGAAGTTCGCCGAGGCCCGAATCCTGTGAATACAGGCGATGTTCTTCCGGCGGGGCGCCGTCGCGCTCGGTGCAGGCGGCCTTGATCTCCGCGACGAATGCGGCGCGCCTGCCGAATTCCGGGCCGGCGAGAATGTACACGGCTAAAGGCGCCCTGGAAGTAGCCATAGTTCAATAACTGCGAAGTATGCCGCGCAATCTGCCCAGGATGCGGACATCCTGCGTATAGATGGGCGCGAAGTCGGGATTCTCCGCCTGGAGCCTGATTCGGTTGTTTTCCTTGAAAAAGCGCTTGAGCGTGGCCGAGTCGTCGATCAGGGCGACGATGATTTCGCCGTTTTCGGCGGTCTGCCGCTGTTCGACGATGGCGATGTCGCCCGAGTGGATACCGGCGTCCTTCATACTGTCGCCGCGCACGCGCAGCGCAAAGCAGGGACCGGAGCGGGCCATTTCGGCGGGAATGCGGATGGTTTCGCCCGGGGCTTCGTCGGCGAATATCGGTTTGCCCGCCGCGACCGCGCCGAGAAGCGGAAGTTCGACTACCGCCCTGTCCGGGCGATCTTTGTGCACGATTTCCATGGCGCGGGAGCGGTTTTCACCCAGGCGCAGGAA
>Ga0074199_1000708_pt1 | contig 43413 bp, 34 predicted proteins | sample EPASupsiteSAE347_FD_64528 | JGI IMG/M metagenome (GOLD analysis project Ga0074199, IMG submission 64528) | Bioremediated contaminated groundwater from EPA Superfund site, New Mexico - Sample SAE3-47 | ecosystem: Environmental > Aquatic > Deep subsurface > Groundwater > Contaminated ... | reverse complement strand
GAGAGGCGCAGAGGACACAGAGGAAACGCAGAGAAAAGCTCTTGGAAATCTCTAAATCTTCTCTGCGCTTTCTTTGCGTCCTCTGCGCCTCTGCGGTGAACACACAAGCTCCGCCTTAGGCCTGTCCCATTTTATGCCGGTAGCCAAATTTGCTTCTTCAGCCTTTGGACAAAGGAACAGGTGATCGATGCATATTGCCGATGGAGTATTGCCTACTTCGGTAGCCATTGGAGCTTTTGCTGTGAGTATAGCCGTCTTTGCCTGGAGCGCCCGCAAAGCCAAGACGGAGGACCTTCCCAAGATCGCCGTGGTGACGTCCGCGTTCTTCGTAGCTTCTCTTATTCATGTTCCCCTTGGCCCGACGAGCGTGCACCTTCTGATTCCCGGCCTGGTGGGAATCCTGCTCGGGTCGAGCGCTTTTGTCTCCGTCGCTCTTGGAATCATTCTCCAAAGCCTGCTCTTTCAATTCGGAGGAATCACCGCCCTGGGGGTCAACGCGCTCATGATGGGTGTTTCCGCCCTGCTTTGCGGCTATGTTTTTCGCGCAATCAAAGGACCGTCACTCTCCGGGCACGTCTTTGCCGGTGCTATAACGGGAGGACTGGGTGTCGTTCTGTCGGCGATCATTCTGGCTCTGTTTCTCGTCACCAGCGGAGAGGATTTCTGGGGAGTGGCGAAAATCGCTCTGTATGTCCATCTGCCGGTAGTCTTGATCGAGGCTGCAGTTTCGGCTTTTTCAGTCTCCTTTCTTTATAAGGTGAAGCCGGACTTGCTCGATATTTCCTTTTCCGCAACGAATTTGAATTCTTCACCAAAGGAGCCCGGATCATCAGAACGATCCTAGCCCGAGCCATGGCATGGAAATGAAACCTTCCGTCGAGATCATACAGTTACCACTGAGCTTTCTTCTTTTGGGGCTGAGCGCGCTCGTTGTGACATGGCTCCTCTGCTTCCGCCTGCTCAAGGCCTTTTCCGCGTCGAAGTCCTCCGGTTCATCGAGCCCAACGAGCCAATCCTACACCGGTTCCGAGACGGAGAAAGACTGGACTCTGCCGTCCATGGATTCCCATGCACATCGGGATTCTCTTTTCCATCGTTGGGACCCGCGAATCAAGCTCCTCTCCCTGTTCGTTTACATTTTCTGTGTGGCTTCCATCACGCAGGTTCCCACGGCATGCATTGCCCTGCTCTCTGCAATCGGTTCCGTAGCCGCCGCGCACATCCCTTTTCGCCACCCTTTGAGGCGGCTGGCCGCCATGGGAGGCTTTCTCGGCATGCTGCTGCTGATTATGCCGCTCACGGCGCCGGCAAAACAGGGGGACACCCTGGTGGTATTTCAACACCTCTCCTTCATGACATTCAACTTCAGAGGCTTCCTCCTCGCTTTGCTCATCTGCCTCAAGGCCTCAGCCATAGCCCTCATGATGGAGCCGCTTCTCGGCACTTCACCTTTCTCCATCACTATCCACGCTCTCGCCCGGCTGGGCGTGCCCCAACAGGTCTGCCAGATGATTCTTCTGACTCACCGCTATATTTTCGTTTTCTTCCATGAAATGAAGCGCATGAACGCAGGTATGAAGGCAAGGGGATTCCGCAACAAGACCAATATCGAAACGGTTCGGACTCTGGGCAATTTTGTCGGGATGCTCATGGTGCACAGCTTCGAGCGAACACAACGGGTCTATGAAGCCATGACGGCTCGCGGGTACAATGGAACCCTTCCGGATTACATTTCTTTTCAGGCGCTTCAGCAAGACTGGATCAAAGGAGCCTTCTGGATCATCCTCGGAGTCGTCCTCGTCGGCATGGACCGCCTTTGGTAAGTTTGGCTGACGTTACAATGCAGACCCCACAGACCGCAAGAGCTCATCTCGGGTCGTCGTGGGCAGTAAATACAGACACAAAGGAAAGCCGTGCATCAAACCCAGTATCCTCGTCAAGCCGGCTCGGAGCAGCGTCCTCTCTTCGAGATTCGTTCTCTTTCGTACCGCTATCCGGACGGTCAACCGGCACTGAGGGAAATCGATCTCACTATCCATGAAGGCGACCGCGTTGCCCTGGTCGGTCACAACGGGGCAGGCAAGACGACCCTCATCAAGCATCTTGGCGGACTGTATCGCCCGCAGCAGGGGACTGTACTTTACAAAGGGATTCCTCTGGAAGGGAACATTCTCGACACAGTCAGGCTCGAGGTCGGGATTCTCTTTCAAGACCCTGACGATCAGTTGTTCTGCAATACCCTTTACGAAGATATTGCGTTTGGACCCATGAACCAGCGACTGGAGCAGGAGGAAGTAGATCATCGAGTCCGCCACGCCGTCCGGAAGGTGGCTCTGGAAACCGTGCTTTATAAGGCCCCGCATCATTTGAGCTACGGTCAGAAGAAAAGGGCGGCTCTTGCGGCCGTCCTCTCCATGCGCCCTCAGGTGCTCATTCTGGATGAGCCGACGGCCAATCTGGATTCCAGGCAGGAGAGACTGTTCTGGGAGCTGTTTCAGGATTTTCCGGGCACCCTGATCGTCATCAGCCATGATCTGGCCTTTATGTACGGCATTTGCGACCGGGCCGTGGTCCTGGAGCAGGGGAAAATCCATCACGACTACGTCATGAAGGAGCTCGTCTCCCAGCGCGCATATCTCCGCGCTCACGGCCTGGATTTTACGTTCAGGTTCGATACACACGCTCACCCGCATGCAAGCCCGGAAGGACACTCGCACAGGCATATGAATTCCGTTGGCCATTCTGACACTCATTCACATCCTTATCCCGATTTACATTCGCATTCAGAAGAACATATCGAGGAGGCTCCCACCTTCCCCTCCCGATCATCTCGGAGTGAAGACGAAAAGGAAGGCTCGGCAGCCCTTTCTTCCATACCGGACATATCCAAAGAGGACATCCCCTCTACCCTCCTTCTCCTGCATGATTATTCTTATCGTTATCCCGACGGTACCTGGGGCCTGAGAAATGTTTCCTTCACTGTTCGGGAAGGAGAGAATGTTGCGATAGTGGGAGAGAACGGGGCGGGCAAGTCAACCCTCGCTCGATGCCTTATGGGAATAATCGCCGGCATGGGACGCCACGAGCTCGACGGAAAGCCCATCACGCCTAAGAACCGTTCAGACTTGTGGCGTCACCTCGGAATGGTGTTCCAGAATCCCTCGGATCAACTTTTCTGCCCCAGTTGTCAGGAAGAAGTGGCTTTCGGTCCGCGTCAGATGGGACTTCCCCCTGAGGAAGTCAAATTACGAACGAAAGAGGCACTGGAAGCAGTCCGGCTGACGGGTTATGAGCATCGGGTGCCTCATCATCTGAGCGCCGGAGAGCGCAAGCGGCTTGCCATCGCGGCCGTCCTCGGCATGAAGCCGCGCGTGCTGATCCTGGATGAGCCCACCGCACACCTGGATCAGCGGAGTGAAGAGCTCCTGGTGGAAATCCTTCAGAGGCTGGACATTACCAAGATCCTGATCAGTCACGACATGCCGCTGATTATGGCCCTCTGCCGGAGAACGGTGGTCCTGCACGAGGGGAAGATCATCCGGGATTATGAATCGGCGGAGCTCCAGCACGATGAACATCTCATTTCGATCAACGGCCTCGACTATACTTACAAGAATGCCTGCTGCCGTGAAATAATGGCCCTGCAGCAGGACTTCGAGGCGGGGCAAAGTCGGTGAATCGGTAGGTAGATTGTACGCGGCGCAGGTTATGACCGTCGCGCAATTAAGGAAAGGGGGGACCCATGGATCAGGAGATCGTAGTACGACTGAGCTTCTTTTTCGGCGTTTTTGCTCTGATGGCAGTTTGGGAATTTTTGGCTCCCCGGCGTGCCAGGCCCATTCCAAGAAAAGACCGATGGGGCACCAATCTGGCCATTTTGGCTCTCGACCCTCTGATCGTCAGGCTGCTCTTTCCTGTCCTTCCCGTCAGCTTGGCCCTTATTGCCGGGGAGCATCACTGGGGATTATTGAACACCCTGGATTTGCCTTATTGGCCGGCGGTGATGCTCGGCTTCATCCTCCAGGATTTCACCATTTATATTCAGCATGTCATTTTCCATGCCATTCCCGCCCTGTGGCGGCTCCATATGGTTCATCATGCGGATATGGATATCGACGTCACGAACGGGCTGCGCTTTCATCCCATCGAGATCGCTTTGTCGATGGGCCTCAAGCTGGCGGTGATCTCCGTATTCGGTCCTCCCGCCCTGGCCGTGCTCGCTTTCGAAGTCGCGCTGAATGCTACGTCCATGTTCTGCCACAGCAACGTTTACCTGCCGCCGGAGCTGGACCGGATTGTTCGGCTCTTTATTGTCACCCCCGATATGCACCGTGTGCACCATTCCGTGATCATCCGCGAGTGCAACAGCAACTTCGGCTTCAACCACCCGTGGTGGGACCGCCTCTTCGGAACCTATCTTGCCCAACCGGCCAAGGGTCACGACGGTATGACCATCGGGCTCTCTCAATTCCGGGACCCCAAACGTCTCACCCTCCCGTGGCTGCTGGCCATGCCCTTCATTGGCGATCCCGGTCCTCAGCCAATCAATCGCCACTGACATTCCCCGCATCATGGACAGAAACGGGCGCGTAAGCGGTCAGCAGGCGCGTAAAGAGACGTACTCCCACATCCAGCGCTCTTTCATCCAGATTGAAATGGGGAGAATGAAGGCCGTGAGTGAAGCCCGTGGCAGGGTCATGGCATCCAAGGCGAAACATCACACCCGGGGCCTTTTTCAGAAAATAGGCAAAATCTTCGGCTCCCATCCTAGGAGACTCCATATGGACCTGAGCGGAGCCCAGCAGATTTTCCGCCTGAGCTTTGCAGAAGTCGGAGACGCGGACATCATTGACAAGCAGAGGGTACCCTTCACCGATCTCCCATTCCGCTCTCACCCTGAAAGCTTTTTCCAAGCCCTCTATGAGCTCCTTCAATCGCTCTATGATGAGATCCCGTGTCTTGGAGCGTAAAGTCCGCATGGTTCCTTCAAGAATTGCTTCCTGTGGTATGACATTGGACGCGGTTCCTGCGTGGAAGCGCCCGATGGTCAGCACGGCACTGTCAAGTGGCGAAACATTTCGGCTGACGATGGACTGCAATTGGGTAATGAAATAGGCACCCGCAACGATCGGGTCGCTGCATTGGTGGGGGTGAGCGCCATGGCCTCCCTTCCCGATCAGCCGGACGCGGATCACATCCGAGGCCGCGTTGCAGACACCGGACACAAGACCGATATGACCCACCGGAAGCTCGGGATGCATATGCTCGGCGAAGATCGCTTCAACGGGCTCCTCGTCCAGAATGCCGGTTTCGATCATGGCCCGCGCACCCGCGCCTCCTTCCTCGGCCGGCTGGAAGAAAAAGAGAATCTTCCCCTTTCCCTTTCGTGGCCATTCCTCCTCCACAAGCCGGCGAATCACACCAAGCGCTATCGTCATATGACCGTCATGGCCGCATGCGTGCATGACTCCGGGATATTTGGACCGGTATTCCACATCGTTTTCTTCCTCGATTGGCAGAGCGTCCATGTCCGCCCGCACGGCCAGCGTGGGACCCGGCTGTTCCGCGTCCAGCCGCGCCACAACTCCCGTTTTTCCCACGCCGCTCCGAAAGGAAACTCCCAGTTCCCGCAGCACACCGGCAATTCTGCCCGCCGTCCTCTCCTCCCGATAGGAAAGCTCGGGATACTGATGAAAATCCCTGCGCAACTGGACGAGCCAGTCATGAAAAGACAGCAGACGATCCTCGAGATCAATCCGATTTTCAGGCATACTCATTCTCCAAATGAAAAAGCCCGCCTTCCAACCATGTGCGGAAGCGGGCTTTGATAAACAATCTCACGCGAAGGCGCGAAGACACGAAGGGACATAAGAAAGAAAAATTGTTGCGATCTTTTCTTCTTCGTGTCTTCGCGCCTTCGCGTGAGAAAAATACAAGTTCCTGCGCTACGAAGATCACATGGGGATGTTTCCATGCTTCTTGGGCGGCAGGGCCATGCGCTTGCTGGACAGGATGTCAAAGGCTTCGATGAGTCGAGGCCGCGTCTCGGACGGAAGAATGACGGCATCGATGTAGCCCCGGGATGCGGCGATATAGGGATTAGAGAGAAGATCCCGGTATTCCTCGATCTTTTCCTTCCGTTTAGCTACGGCATCATCTGCTTCCTTGATTTCTTTACGGAAAATGATGTTGGCCGCCCCGTCGGCGCCCATGACGGCGATCTCGGCGGTAGGCCAGGCCATGGAAATATCCGCGCCCAGGTCCTTGGAGCACATGGCTAGATAGGAGCCGCCGTAGTCCTTGCGAACGATCAGAGTCACCTTGGGCACCGTGGCTTCCGAGTAGCACCACAAAAGCTTGGCGCCATGTCGAATGATACCGCCCCATTCCTGTTGCTTTCCGGGAAGATAGCCGGGCACGTCGGCAATGGTCAGGATGGGAACGTTATAGGCGTCGCAGCAGCGGATGAAACGGCTTGCCTTGTCTGACGAATCCGTATCCAGACAGCCGGCCAGAACCTTGGGCTGATTGGCTATGATCCCGATGCTCCGTCCATTCAGGCGGGCAAAGCCCACCAGTATGTTCTGCGCGTAATTTTCATGAACTTCGCAAAAATCCCCCCGGTCCACGATGGCCCGAATGATGTCCTTCATGTCATACCCGGCCATGGGATTATCTGGAATGATGGTATCCAGGATCGGGTCCATCCTGCCCGGATCATCGTCCGTGGCCACAAAGGGAGGATCTTCCATGTTGTTGTCGGGAAGGAAGCTCAGAAGCCTCTTGATTTCATCGATGGTATGGGCATCGTTGTCACCGGCGAAATGAGCTACGCCGCTCCTGCTACTGTGCGTAATGGCCCCCCCCAGCTCTTCCTGCGTGATCACCTCGCCCAGAACTGACTTGATGACGTCCGGACCGGTAATGAACATGTAGCTGCTGTTCTTGACCATGTATACGAAATCCGTCATGGCCGGCGAATAGACGGCACCACCGGCGCACGGCCCCATGATTGCCGAAACCTGGGGAATCACGCCCGAAGCGATAGCGTTGCGATAAAAAATCTGCCCGTATCCCGACAGGGCATCCACACCTTCCTGAATCCTGGCACCGCCCGAATCGTTGAATCCCACGAAAGGCTTTCCAGCCTTGAGAGCGAGATCCATGACCTTGCAGATTTTCTTTGCGTGCATTTCACCGAGGGTTCCCGCCCGAGCTGTGAAGTCCTGCGAAAAGGCAAACACCTGGCGGCCGTTGACCGTGCCGTAGCCCGTGATAACGCCGTCTGCGGGAATATCGATTTTGTCCAGCCCAAACAGGATTCCCCTGTGTTTTACAAATATGTCCAGCTCACGGAAGCTGCCAGGATCGAAGAAATGCTCCAAACGCTCGCGAGCGGTCATCTTCCCCCGTTCATGCTGCTGGGCAACAGCCTTCGCTCCCCCCATCTCCTTGACTTTCGCTTCTCGCTCCTGGAGCTCCTTAATCTTGTCCGCAACCCTTCCCATATCCGCTTTCCCTCCATTCCAGCATGTTGAGAGTATCCTGGTTTGATGTCACTTAACTTATTTGATCCATTCTAACTGTTCACAGGGTGTTGTCAAGCGCTTTCCCCAAACATCCGCAGGACTACAGCCGGTTTACTCCAGGATACAGGATGAAGCGTCATAGTGCTGGGAAAACACCGGTCCCTTGCCTTTGAACATGCTCACATTTGAAAAAACGTATTCGGCAACCCGATGCCTTTCATCTTGGCTCAGCCCGTTGAAATACTCGAACATCTGCTCTTCGGACCCAAAAGACTCCATTTTCCGCCAAGCCATTTGCGGATCGAGCCCCTGGCTTTCCTTGCCTTTCGCACCCAGAGCTTCCATTTTTCCGCAGGCTGCCTCCAGCGTCCTGTCCAGCTCTCCTTTCAAAAGGGACAGCTCTTTCTCGAAATCCTGCAGAGAACGACGGCCTTCGATCAGCGGCACGATCTTCCCGCTCCGAGCGTCCTTGATTCCCAAGGTGAGTACCGGAGCACCGGCACCTTCAGATTTTGCTTCAACTATCCACTCTCTTGCCATGAGGTTCCGTCCCCTTTGTATTTTTTTGAGTTGTAGGTCTTGGGTCTGCGTCTAATGTATCCTCTGCCCTGCGCCGGCTGCCGCGGGAACATGGCGAAGTCGAAAGCCGCGGTCACGGGCCGTCTGCCAGAGCATGCGGCTTTCCTGCTTTTTCTCGGGATCGTCCACCAGGACGAAATGGACGACCATCGGATAATGAGCCATAAGCTCCAAATGAACCGGGCCATCACAAACGAGAACGTCGAAATCTTCCAGCGGGGTTTCACCCACCGTGATGACGACCGGCTCCACGGCAGGCAGCACGTCGCGAGTGGTGAAGATACGGTGGGGAATGAAGCTGGGCTGAGAGAAAGTCCAGAGCAACTGATCCAGCACCTGGGCTGCCATGGTTGAATCCGCCGCCACCTGGGCTCTCTTCCCATCCTCATAGAAGCGCTCGACCCATCGGCACAACAGATTCCGTTGCTCCGACGCGCGGGTCTCCACAAAAAGGATTTCAGTCTCGGGCATATTGTCCTAACACGTCAGATGGAAAGCTCCTGCAACGTTCTTTCCCTGTTCATAGAGCTGGTTGAAGGTCAACAGGGCCTGGGACGTCGGCTCCTCGACAAGCTCAAGCCACGCCCGGCCCGGCTCTCTCAGGCGGCACAGGACTTGTACACCGCTTCCGCACTGCCGGCACCGAAATGCTGGCTCATCTCCTGAAAAAATGCCGCCGTGGGGCTCACCTGAAGCTTGGGGCTAAGAGCTATTACCGCTTCGGCCTTATCTTCCACGATCAGATGCAGAATGGCCTTGCATTCTCCCGCATGGCTCATGAGAAGATGACGCAGCCGCGTCAGGCCGTCGCGGTCCAGACGATCCGCACGCAAATGGATGCGGACGGAGTCCATGGTCTGGAGCTGAGCGTCTTCCAGCGCGAGGATGCGGTTTGCGATCATCTTGGTTCCTTTTTCATCATGCTGGACCTTGCCGATCACAACCAGGGGCTCATCGGCTTCGAGAAGAGGCCTGGCATCGAGGAAGGTATCGGAAAAAGACACAATTTCCAGAATCCCTTCCTTGTCTTCCAGGGACAGAAAGGCCATCCGGTCTCCTTTCTTCGTGGTGAGCTCCTTGATGACGCTCACCATCCCGCACAGAACCACCTCGCTTCCTTCCCGCTTTTCCTTGACTCGCTGGGTGTCGGCCGAACAGAGATTTTTCAACTGATCGGCATAAAAATCCAGTGGATGACCTGAAATATAAAACCCGAGAGCTTCCTTTTCAAACTGGATGGTTACGCGGATGTCCCAGTCCGGCACATCGGGCAAGACGGGCAGGGGCGTCTTCTTACGGGATTTGAGGAGATCGAACATGTTCATCTGCCCTGACTGGCGATCCCGTTGCATGATCTGAGCCTTCTCCATAGCGTCGTCCAGAGCCGCCAGCACACAGGCCCTGCGCGGATGGATCAGATCGAAGGCTCCGCACTTGGTGAGCTGTTCGATGACCCGCCGGTTCACCTTCTGAGTGTCCACGCGCTGGCAAAAATCGTAGATAGACTGGAATGGGCCCTGTTCCTGGCGCGTGTTCAAAACCACCTCGATGGCCATTTCCCCCACGTTCTTCACTGCCCCCAGTCCAAAACGAATCTTGCCTTCCACGACTGTAAAATCCTTTTCGCTGGCGTTCACGTCCGGAGGAAGGATTTCGATATTCTTCTCGTGGCATTCGTTTATCAGCTTCACCACCTGGTCGGTGGCGTTGAGGAAGCTATTGAGGAGGGCCGCCATGAATTCCACGGAATAGTGGGCTTTCAGGTAGGCCGTCTGGTAGGCGATGAGGGCGTACGCGGCACTGTGTGATTTATTGAAACCGTAGCCGGCGAATTTTTCCATCAGGTCGAATATATGGTTCGCCTTGGCCATATCGATCCCGTTCTCTTTGGCACCGGAGAGAAAGCGGTCCCGCTGTGCGGCCATGACTTCGGGGTTCTTCTTTCCCATGGCACGGCGCAGAATGTCCGCTTCACCCAGCGTGTAGTTGGCGAGAACGCTGGCGACCTTCATGACCTGTTCCTGGTAGAGAATCACGCCGTAGGTGGGCTCGAGGATGGGACGCAGGGCTTCCAGATCATAAGACACTTCGATCTGGCCATGCTTGCCCTGGATGTAATTTTCCACCATGCCGCTTTCGAGAGGGCCGGGCCGGTAGAGGGCCACGAGAGCGACAATATCGGCAAAATTTTCGGGGCGCAGCCGCACCAGGATGTCCCGCATGCCCGAGCTTTCAAGCTGGAAGACTCCGGTGGTGTCCGCTCGGCTGAGGAGGTCATAGCTTTCCGGATCGTCGAGGGGGAGCTCCTCGATATTGAGATCGATTCCATGGTTCTTGCGGATCAGCTCCACGGCATTGTTGATGACGGTAAGGTTTCGCAGCCCAAGAAAATCAAACTTGATGAGACCGGCCTTTTCCACATACTTCATGGAATACTGGGTCACGATTTCGTCCGCCTGCCCTTTGTAGAGCGGCATGTATTCGACAATGGGCTTGTCCGCCATAACGACGCCGGCCGCGTGAGTGGAGGCGTGGCGGGTTAGGCCTTCCAGGGCAAAAGCGATTTCGAAAAACTCTCGCATTTGCGGATTGTCCCGCTGCTGGTCCGCAAGTCGAGGCTCCTGCTGGAAGGCTTTTTCGAGAGTGATTCCCGGCGCTGAAGGAATGAGCTTGGCGATCTTATCCACTTCATTGTAGGGCATGGCAAGAGCCCGCCCCACGTCGCGAATTACGGCCTTGGCCTGCATGGTCCCGAAGGTGGCGATCTGGGCCACCCGGTCCTTGCCGTATTTCTCGCTCACATACTTGAAGACTTCTTCACGGCCGAGAATGCAGAAGTCGACGTCGATATCCGGCATGCTGATACGCTCGAGGTTGAGAAAGCGCTCGAAGATAAGCCCATGCTCGATGGGGTCAAGATCGGTTATGCTCATCACGTACGCTACAAGGCTTCCCGCCGCCGAGCCGCGCCCCGGGCCCACCGGAATGCCATGGCTCTTGGCATAGTTGATAAAGTCCGCCACGATCAAAAAGTAGGCTGGAAAGCCCATCTGGCGGATGACACCCAGCTCGTAGCGGAGCCTTTTTTCGTATTCCTTCTCATCCTCATCGCTGAAGTCCGGGCGCTTCTTGCGAATCAGCTTCAGTCGTTTCTGAAAACCGTCGAGAACGGTCTTCTCGAAGCGATCGTCCAGACTCTCACCCTCCTCCAGGGGAAAAACAGGGAAGTGATATTCGTCCAGCTTGAGCTCGAGGTTACACCGCTCGGCGATAAGAAAGGTGTTTTCCAGAGCGTCCGGCACATGGGAGAATTCACGGATCATTTCCTCAGGGGATTTGAAGTACAACTGATCCGTATGGAACTTCATACGCTTTTCGTCGAGGATGGTTTTTCCCGTCTGGATGCAGAGCAGAACTTCGTGAGCCCGCGCGTCGCCTCGCCGCAGGTAGTGGCAGTCGTTGGTGGCGACAAGAGGCAGTCCGAGCTCCCGTCCCAGGCGGATGAGGCCTTCATTCACGACGGTCTGCTCAGGGATGCCGTTCGCCTGGAGCTCCAGGTAGAAGTTGTCCGGTCCGAAGATCTCCGCGTATTCCAGAGCGATCTTTTGAGCCGCCTGTTCCTGGCTTCGGAGCAGACTCGAGGCAATCTCCCCCTTGAGGCAGGCGGAAAGCCCGATGAGCCCTTCGTGGTGCTCTCTGAGGATCTCCTTGTCGATTCGGGGCTTGTAGTAGAACCCTTCGATGTAGGCGGCCGATACCAGCTTCATCAGGTTCTGGTACCCCTCGAGGTTCTTGGCCAACAGGACGAGATGGTAGCTCCGGTCTTCATCGCCGCTATTGCCGTTTTCCCCTTTGGCGTGTTTGGTGAAGCGGCTTTTGGGCGCAAGATAAACCTCGCAGCCGATGATTGGCTTGATTCCGGCCTTCCTGGCCTTTTCGTAATACTCCAGGGCTCCGAACATGTTTCCATGGTCGGTGATGGCGACGGCAGGCATGTTGTAGCTTCGGGCCGTGCTCAGGAGATCCCCGAGCCGTATGGCGCCATCCAGCAGACTGTATTGAGTATGTACATGCAGATGAACAAACGGATTCATAAAAAAAATACTACCCCCGTAGAGCTGATAATTTCCTATATTTTGAACGATTATAATCTGCGGTCTTGTGTTCACCGCAGAGACGCCGAGATGCAGAGGACGCAGAAAAGATGCGAAAAGCCGTTAGAATTCTCGCGAAATTTCTCTGCGTTCTCTCTGCGCCCTCTCTGCGTCCTCTGCGTCTCCGCGGTGAAAAGCTCAGCTAATACCCGTGCGGCAATTGCCGGGATTCCCGATGGACTGTTTCTTCTCTCGATCTCTTACGCCGGCTCCCACACGCTATCCGCCAGTCCGATGGAATGAGTGGCCTCGAAAAGCCGCAGGGCTTCCTCATAGGCATGATCGGTGGTGCGCTTCTTGTAAACAAGCGGCTGGCTGTTGATCTTGGCTGTAAAAACTTTGTTGGCGTTCTTGATATTCCCGCCGGTATTCTTGGTTTCCACCGCCCAGGCCCACATTTCCTCCCAGAGCTCATCGGAGATGCCCCGATAAGGACGCTTTATGTAATCGCGATTCTCCGTTGTCATGGCATTGCCGTTCTGGTTCATGGCGAGTCCGAACGCAATGTTCTGCCACAGAGTGCCCACGTTGCCCTTGCGGATGCCATACTTGATGAACGAAGAAATTTTGTCGAGCGACGTGCCCGTGATTCCGTGCTGGGCAATGTCCACACCCCAGGGCTGGATCGCCTTCCAGATTTGAAGGGTCAGGTCGAGCTGAATGCCTTCGTGAGTAGTACCGAAATAGGTCCCATGGATCGAGCCGTTGTTGATGGCCAGCAGATTCGGCCGGATTCCCTTCTTGTCCAGCTCACCGATGAACCACTCAGCCTCGGCCGGCTGAGTGAATCCTTCGGCGCTTCCGCTCTTGGCGCCAATCTCTCCCAGCTCCACCTCCAGGTTGAGCCCCGCCTGAACGATAGGCTGCGCCAGTTGGATCGTGGCGGCAAGGTTCTTTTCATTTTCCATATGCGACGCGTCGATTGCAAAGGAGGTAAAGCCCGCTTCCATTTCCTTGGCGATCAGGGCGGCGATGCTTTCCACTTCCTCGAGCTTTTTCACTGTGATGTGATCCGCGTGAATGGCGAAAGGGACCTCGGCATTTCCCAATCTTTCATTTTCTTGAACAATGAATTCCACAAAAGAAGCCGGAGTGAACTCGGTATAGCCAAGCTCGGATTTGGCGATTTCGTACATAACGGGCGCGCTGGCGGCCATGGAGGCCAGAACGATCCCTTCCACCGGCAGACGGCACCGTATGTTTGTAGCCATGATCATGGCATCGTGCTTTTTCGCGGCTCGCAGCAAGGATTTCCCGTTAACCAGCGGAACGCTGCTGTCGGGAAAACGCTTTTTCACATTTTCCGGACGAATATCATCTCTTTGTTTTGCCATGGACGACCTCCTCCTATTTTCAACATTCAATAAGGTAAAAGAAAACCGTGAAGCTCACCTTTCAGGCCATGGGCATCATAGTAAGAATCGCCGGATCGAGCTGCACCTCTTTTCCCATGCCCGCTTTCGTACCCGGATTGAAAAGCCACAAATCGCGAGATCCGGCATCGACTCTATCGAAATAGAACCTCCACGATGCGATGATCCAACGATTCATTATACAGTATCCGCCTTGCAACCTTAAGAAGATTCATGACTCAATGGTGCAAAAAGACGGTAGATTTGCCCCCTCGGTCCGTGGCCGTGCCAAAATATTCCTTGATCTGCGCGAAGAGAATCTTTATTTTACGGGAAATTCCGGTGGTGGTTGATAATCGCGCAATAGAATAGGAAGCATAATTCATGAGAGCTCGAGCGTTGCTGTTGTTGTTTTTTCTGGTGGCTTGCGAACTGGCGGCCCTTTATGCATCTTCTGCATGCTATGCCGAGGAGGAATTCACTTCAACAGTCAGACGTTACGAATACCGGCTGCCGGAGCTTACCGTCATCGGCACGCCGCAGTGGTGCAAGGTTCGCCGCAACGACACACTGCTCGACATCGCCAGGCGCTACGGCCTTGGGTACAACGACCTTGACCTTCTCTATCCTCGCATGGATGCCTGGGTTCCCCCCAGCGGAAAACGCATCGCCATCCCCAGCTCCTGGGTGCTTCCGCCTTCACAGCATGAACAATTACTGATCAATATCCCCGAGCTGCGACTCTATTTCTTCGAAAAGGCGAACGGCACCGTTCAGACCTACCCCATCGGGATCGGGGACGAAGGCTGGGAATCCCCCCTCGGGACTTACAGCATCGTTGAAAAGCGCACTAACCCCATCTGGTACATCCCCGCTTCGCTCCAGGCAAAATACGGAATGGCCTCCATGCCCGCCGGACCGGGAAATCCTTTGGGTGATTACGTCATGAAATTCTCGGCCGGGGCTTACGGCGTCCACGGAACCGCCATGCCCTGGGGCGTGGGACGGCTGGTGAGCCATGGGTGCATTCGCTGTTATCCGGAGCATATCAAGATCCTCTACCCCCAGGTTCCCGTCGGCACCAAGCTCGAGATCATCTATGAGCCCATCAAAATCGGTCAAAAAGACGGCCAGATTTACGTGGAAGCCCACCCCGACGTCTATCGGAGAATTCCCGACTATATTCAGTACTCCCTGGATAAGCTTTCCCAGTATCCAATGCAAAAACAGGTGGATCGCAGACGGTTCCTGATGGCCGTTCATCTTCAGAACGGAACTCCCATCAATGTCACGCAATTCGCCTCGGACGATACCTCTCCGAAAATGGTTGAGCTTCCGCAATAATGGTGCTATAGGGGAACAGCTATTGTGATCGTGGAGATGCTGCTCATGGGGTAGGAGCCAAAAATGTTCTTGATTTTATGAATTTTCTGGATTAGCATTCGTTCGTTTTTTCTGAAAAATGAGTTGTAATAGTGAATAAGAGGGGTAAGGGTTCATTCTTTAGATTCGTGAATCAGGAGAGGAGGTGAGGAGGAGAGTTACTCTGAAGAGGTTAGGGTGTAAAGGAGAGGTCCTGTAGTCTGATTTTGACGTATCGGTTTTTTTCCAAAAGGAGGAAAGAGAATGAAGAGAATACTGGCAGTGTTTTTCGTAGTGGCCCTTACATTCACCATGGTTGCAGGTTGCTGCAGTACCGCGGACGTAAAGAAGTGCCAGGATCTGTGCCAGTCGGCCACTGACAAAGCCGCCGCCTTAGAGCAACAGTGTGAAGCCGCCGTTTCCAAGGCAGAAGCCGCCGCTTCCAGAGCAGAAGCCGCAGCCCGCAGAGCAGAAGCCGCAGCAGACAAAGCCGAATCTATTTTCATGAAGCATATGAAGAAATAGTTTTTCCATCGCATTATTTGACATACCGAAAGAAAGGCCGGCAAGGGCAACCCCGCCGGCCTTTCTTTTTTTGCGCACCGGCCCGTGAGCACCGTCACTCTCGGAATTCTCAGCAGACATAAGGCACGGCAACAGTAACAACCCCTTTCCCCTATATCCTTCACGTCCTATTTGTCCCTTATGTCCCATTTGTCTTTTTTTGTCCTTTCTGTCCTTTTCGTGATGAGCTGGAACGACAAAAAAGGGGAAGATCGACTGATCTCCCCCCATCATTCAAGACCGGCTATTCTTTCCCGGCGAGTTATTCAGAATGGCTTCACTGCATGGAAAGAAACGTTGGACACCTACATACTATAGCCCACTTCACCGTGAAGCTCCTTGTCCAATCCCATCGTCTCCTCTTCTTCAGCCACCCGCAGCCCCATAACCTTATCCAGGATCAAGGCCAGAACATACGTCATAACATAACCATAGACGCCCACCGCAAGGATGCCGACAAACTGGATCCACACCTGCGCGGCATTGCCGGCAACAAGACCCTGAGCCCCCACCGAGGCAAAAAGCCCCGTGGCCAGGGGGCCCCATGCTCCGCCGACCCCGTGGACTCCCACAACATCCAGCGAATCGTCGTAGTTTAACTTGAACTTCATCCGAACTCCGTAGAAACAGATGACTCCTGCCACAATGCCGATCACGATGGCCCAGGCAGGAGTCACATAGCCTGCCGCGGGGGTTATGGAGCCAAGGCCCGCTACGATTCCCGAAGCGAATCCAAGCGCACTGGGCCTCTTGACCACCCACCATTCCATCATCATCCAGGAGCAGGCCGCCGCCGCCGCCGCAACCATGGTCGTGGTAAAGGCGAGAGCCGCACTGGCGTTTGCGGACAGAGCACTACCGGCGTTGAAGCCGAACCAGCCGAACCATAACAGTCCAACTCCCAGTACCGTCATAGTGAGATTGTGGGGAACGAACCTATCACCGGGGTATCCCTGCCGCTTACCCGCCAGATGAGCAATCGCAAGGGACGAAATCCCCGCGGAAAGATGCACGACCAGGCCTCCCGCAAAGTCGATGGCTCCCATCTTGGCAAGCCAGCCGCCGCCCCAGATCCAGTGAGCAATGGGATCGTAGACGAGACAGGACCACAACAAAATAAAGACAACGTAGGTACTGAACTTCATGCGCTCGGCAACCGCACCGCTGATCAGCGCGGGGGTAATGATGGCGAACATCCCCTGAAACATTATGAAAGCATATGTCGGAACCGTGCCGGTCAGAGAGTCTACTCCGGTACCGGAAAGAAAAAACTGACTCAGATCGCCTATCAAAGCATTGCCAGGTCCGAACGACAGGGAATAGCCGATCACGACCCATTGCAGTCCAACGACTCCCAAGGCCACAAGAGAATGCATGAGAGAGCTAAGAACATTCTTACGCTGAACCATTCCACCATAAAAAAGCGCAAGGCCCGGGAGCATCAACATGACCAGGGCGGCGGAAATCAGAAGCCAGGCCGTGTCGCCGGTGTTCGCCACCGGCGCTTCGGCAGCGAGCGCCATAGCGCCACTCATCACAAAAAGAAAGGCCATACATCCAAATACGAGTTTTCGAGGCAGTAAAGCAGGCACGTCAATCTCCTTTTTCTTGGGTCGCAGGTTCCGTCTCATAACATTCTTGCAAAAACGTCTATTTGTGCGCACGCTGATGTGAGCTATCCGTCTCAGACGGTTGAGCAACTTGCATACCATAGAGGAGAAATATCATTAAGATCTATAAAACCACCCGCTTAGCTCCAACGCTTTCTCCAAGGCAGGAAGTCAAAAAGACACATTTTCGTTTATCGCATCATCGCACAAGGAATCCGGCCCACAATATTGTTGACAATATTGTCATTAGACCGACACATCCTCCTGGCCGTGCCTTTTGAGAATCGACCCCGCCTTTTCAGAGAAGATACTATTCCCCTTATGAGACAGGACCTTAGATAAGCTTATCTCACTGCAAAAAGTTCTAAGAAAAAATCGCAAAACACGGCACATATTTGTATCATCGAAAGATTGCCATCTACAAACAAAGCTTGGCCGGCAGAGACGAAACGATGGTCAAGACCCGACGGAGGGCTCCTGTTTTTCTTCCAAACAGCCTCCAGCGCCCTTTCGCCGGTCACGAGCCGATCTCGCTTCTTCCCTGTTCGGCAGAGCTTCATCATGGACATTTTTGTTCCAGTCAGAACCATGTCCCGACAGAATTGTAGGGTTGTTCCATGGCAGGAATTTCAAAACGGACGAGTAGCATGGAGGCGGGATTTGGCGCGATAACGGCGCAATTAATACCGCCATAGCACGACAGAGACGGGAAACACCCGATAGTATCCGACCTCAAGCCATTGATATTTAACATAGTAATATTTTGTGACACCGTTTTAGCCAACTGGCACTCAAATTGCTTTCTCAATCATACCACACAGGAAAAAATCTCTTTCCTCCTCAAAAAGCCGATCGGTCTGCCCCACCGATCGGCTTTTTTTTATTTCCACAACTCCTCCGGTATGCATGTTCAACGATTCCCAATTCGCAATTCCCCTATCAGCAAGGGGGTGGACATCGGGAGCCAAATGGACTAGAGTGCGGTCGATTTGGTGCGGTGAGGGCTTAGGCCATCAGGATTCCTTACACATCTCCCGATCCATTTTCCATGGCATCACGACGTTCGGCTCGACCGGCGTCAATGCAGACCGTTGAAGCTGTGCCGTTTGTACACCTCGTTCCTGCAATCTTGGCTCTTGTCGCATTCTCTTGCCATTCTTCGTCAGTATCAGCACGTAAGGCATACATGAAATGAGGTCGAGAAAGTGGAAGGGGGGTGAGGCTCCTCAGTGTGTAGGTGGGGTAATTCCGGATAAAGAAGCCCGTGTGCGAGTTACCACTCGCGGACTGACTTGCGTTAGATCAGCACAAGATTAATCATTGGAGGACAAAAGATATGAAGCTGACGCGAAGGGATTTCTTGAAAATCTCTGGTGCCGCGACTGCCGGCCTCGCTTTGAGCGGTCTGGGATTGAACCTTGACCCTGTTGAGGCCTACACGTGGGAGCTGCGGACAAAAGATGCGAAAGAAACGCCCACCATATGCTGCTATTGCGCGGTGGGCTGCGGAATCATCTGCCATACGGACGCAAAGACCGGGCAGGTGATCTACACTGAAGGTGATGCGGATCATCCCATCAACGGCGGATCTCTGTGCGCCAAGGGCGCTTCGGCATATCAGATCGCCCGCAACGACAAACGCATCACTAAAGTGCTGTATCGCGCTCCCAACAGCGACAAATGGGAAGCCAAGACCTGGGATTGGACGCTCAAAGAGATCGCCAAGCGGGTTAAGAAAAGCCGGGACGCAAGTTTTGTCGGCACAAACGAAAAAGGCCAGGTGATCAACCAGTGCAAGGGAATAGCCTCCGTGGGCAGTGCCGCTCTGGACAACGAAGAATGCTGGGCCTACCAGGCCATGCTGCGTTCTCTGGGACTGGTCTATATCGAACATCAGGCCCGCATCTGACACAGCGCCACTGTTGCGGCTCTGGCAGAGTCGTTTGGACGCGGCGCTATGACCAACCATTGGATCGACATCGGCAACAGTGACTGCATCCTGATCATGGGAAGCAACGCTGCCGAAAACCACCCCATCTCCTTTCGCTGGGTCACGAAGGCCAAGGAAAACGGAGCGACCGTCATCCATGTGGACCCCCGCTTCACGCGGACTTCCACGAAGGCTGACATCTATGCCCCCTTGCGCTCCGGCACGGATATCACCGTCCTGGGCGGATTGATCAAACATATTCTGGAAAACGACAAATACTTCAAGGATTACGTCGTGAGCTACACCAACGCCGCCTACATCGTCGGCGAAAAGTACGACTTCAAGGACGGCCTCTTTTCCGGCTATGACTCTGAGAAGCGAACCTACGACGCCTCCAACTGGGCCTTCGAGATGGACGAAAAAGGAATGCCCAAAAAGGACCCGACCCTCCAAAATCCCCGTTGCGTATTCCAACTTCTGAAGCAGCACTATTCCCGTTATGACCTGGATACAGTGTCCTCCATCTCCGGAACGCCCAAAGACGATCTTGTCAAGGTCTACGAGGCCTACAGCGCAACCGGCGTTCCCGACAAGGCCGGAACCATCCTGTACGCCATGGGCTGGACGCAGCACACAGTGGGAGTCCAGAACATCCGGGCCATGACCATCATCCAGCTACTTCTCGGGAACATGGGAATGGCAGGCGGCGGCGTGAACGCCCTCCGCGGAGAATCCAACGTTCAGGGCTCGACGGATCAGGGCCTGCTTTTCCACATCTGGCCCGGCTACATCCCCACACCCACGGCATCTCTCGCCACATTGGCCGATTACAACAAGAAGAACACCCCCGTTTCCAAGGACCCCCTCAGCGCAAACTGGTGGCAGAACCGCCCCAAATATGCGGTGAGCTACCTCAAGAGCATTTTCGGCGATGCGGCGCAGCCCGAAAACGATTTCCGCTACGGTTGGATGCCCAAGATAGAGGACGGCAAGTCCTACACCTGGCTCGATCTCTTCGACGCCATGTACCGCAAGGAATTCACCGGCTTTTTCTCCTGGGGGCAGAACCCGGCGTGCAGCGGCGCCAATGCCAACAAAACACGCGAAGCCATGGCCAATCTCGACTGGATGGTCGTCGTCAATCTCTTCGACAATGAAACGGCCTCCTTCTGGAAAGGCCCGGGCATGAACCCGAAGAAGACCAAGACCGAGGTCTTTTTCCTGCCCTGTGCGGCATCCATGGAAAAGGAAGGCTCCATCTCCAACAGCGGCCGCTGGGCCCAATGGCGCTACAAAGCTCAGAATCCTCCGGGAATGGCCAAGCCGGACGGCGACATCATAGTGGAGCTCTTCGAAGAAATTCGAAAGCTCTACATTCCGAAGAAAGCCGGCGGCGCTTTCCCCGACCCCATTTTGAACCTCAAATGGGACTACGTGACGAACAAGAAATTCGATCCCCACCTGGTGGCCAAAGCCATCAACGGTTACTTCACCAAGGACGTGACCATCAAGGAAAAGACCTACAAAAAAGGCCAACTGGTTCCCGCCTTCGCCATGCTCCAGGACGACGGCTCCACCTCGTGCGGCAACTGGATCTATTGCCAGAGCTACAACGAGGACGGCAACAACATGGCGCGCCGGGACAAGACCGACGAAAGTGGAATCGGCCTCTATCCCAAGTGGTCCTGGGCCTGGCCCGTCAACCGCAGAATCATCTACAACCGGGCCTCCGTGGATCTCACGGGTAAGCCCTGGAATCCCAAGAAGCCCGTGGTAGAGTTCGTCGGCGAGGTACAGGAAGGCAAGTACACCACCCAGAAATGGAAGGGAGACGTGCCGGACGGTCCCTGGTACCCCTTGCAAAACCCCGACGGAACGGCTCGCGAAGACGGCAAGTATCCCTTCATCATGAAGGCCGACGGCTTCGCCGCCATTTTCGGACCGGGAATGAAAGACGGCCCCTTCCCTGAGCACTATGAGCCCATGGAATGCCCGGTGGAGAAGCATCCTCTGAGCCCTCAGCTCACGAACCCCGTGGCGAGGATGTTTGCCTCCGCAAAGGACATCCTCAAAACGTGCGATCCTCATTTTCCTTTCGTCGGCACTACCTACCGGGTCACGGAACACTGGCAGACAGGCGTCCTCACCCGCTGGGTCCCTTGGCTGCTCGAAGCGGAGCCTCAGCTCTTCGTTGAAATGAGTGAGGAGCTGGCAGAGCTCAAGGGTATCAAGAACGGGGAAAAGGTTATGGTGGAATCGCCCAGAGGCTCCCTCGAGGCTGTCGCCATCGCCACCAAACGGATCAGGCCCTTCAAAATCCTCGGCCAGGAAGTGCATCTGGTGGGTCTGCCGTGGCACTACGGATGGATCTGGCCACCCGAGGGAGGAGACAGCGCGAACCTGCTCACTCCGGCAGCGGGAGACCCCAATACCCGTATCCCCGAAACCAAGGCTTTTATGGTGAACGTGCGCAAGAAAGGGGTGTAAGCCATGTCAGGAAAAAGCTTCTTTATCGACACCACACGATGTACGGCCTGCCGGGGATGCCAGATGGCGTGCAAGAACTGGAACCGCAACGGGGCCTCCATGACGAAGAACACGGGAAGTCACCAGAATCCGCCCGATCTGGACGGCAATACCTTCAAACTGGTTCGCTTCAGCGAAGTGATGACCGAAGGCAAGCTCGCCTGGTACTTCTTCGCCGACCAATGCCGCCACTGCATCGATCCTCCATGCAAGGACGTCGCCGGAGGCTACGAGGCCGATGCCGTTATCCAAGACGACGCCACGGGGGCCGTCTATTACACGGAGAAGACAAAAAAGGTCCCCTTCGACGAGGTCAAGGCCTCCTGCCCTTATGATATACCCAGGAAAGCCGCCGACGGCCGCATCGTGAAGTGCACCATGTGCATTGACCGCGTCAGCCACGGCCTCATCCCCGCCTGTGTGAAGAGCTGCCCGACGGGAGCACTCAACTTCGGAGAGCGTGAAGCTATGCTCACCCTGGCCAATGAGCGCCTCGGAAAGCTCAAGGAGCGCTACCCCAAGGCACAACTGCTGGACTCCGACAGTGTGCGCGCCGTCTTTTTGGTGGTGGACGAGCCCAAGTATTATCACAAAACCGCCGTCGCCGCCGCCACGCCCGAGCGCGGTGTCACCCGCAAAGTCGCTCTGCATCGTTTATTGAAACCTGCACGGGGACTGCTGCAGGCAATCGTCCAAGGGTGAACCGGGTGTCAACATGTGCGGGGGGCGCAAGGGGAAGTGCGTTCCCCCGCGGGAGCACACAGGCGTTAACTTAAGGGCACAAGGGACATAAAGGACATAAGAGACACAAAGGACGGAAGGTTATGAAGGTTACGAAGAATCCGTAGTGCTTATCTCGTATTTTCTTCGCGTGATGGATACTCTTTGCGTCTTTTATGTCCTTTATGTCCTTATGTGTCCCTGGTGTTCCTTATGAGCCCAAATTACCCAAGGGATCTCTAAGGACGAAGAAACCAAACAAGAGAGTCAGGGTTTCCTGACTTCTCCCTTTTTTCAGGTCAACGAGGAAGTGCTCTTTGAAAGACGACTTTGACAACCACAAGGCATCGGTGCAACGCGCCTTCGCTCGGGCAAAGGTCGAAAAGCCCGCATACGGGGCTTTTTATCCTCTGCTCGAAGCACTTTTTTTGCTGCAAGCCGAGGCAAAGATATCACTTGATCTTCATCCCCTGGAGCTGTCACCACAGATGGCCCAAGCCAAATGGGAAGGCGGGCTTCCTTTGTTGCGCCGCTGGGAATTTCCCATGGATACCCAGGCCGCCGAAGCTCTCCTGAAGGGCATGAAAGAGAATATCCCTTCCGAAAACCGACAGCTACTCGATGCCCATACCGCTCTCTCCCAGTCGCTGGAAAAGCATGCGAATCGAAAGGAAGCCGTCTGGCAAAGTTTTCTCCAGCACGAATGGGAACCCTGGGAGGAATGGGTGGACACGAGAGACGTGGATGTCGCCTCTCTGCTCTTCTTAGCTCGAAGCTTCCTGCGGCCCTCTCTGGAATGGACGGCGGAAGATTTACTTAAAAGATTCCCCCTCCCCGCTTCCTGGCTCAAGGGCTATTGCCCCGTTTGCGGCTCGCTCCCAGCCCTGCTCACTCTCGAAGGAGAAGGGGAGCGACGGGCACATTGCTCCTGGTGCGGTACCCACTGGGGACTTCACAGACTCCAATGCCCCTATTGCGACAATCGCCGGCATGAGTCTCTGGGATACATCTCCATAGAGGCTGAACCTCATTATCGCATTCAGTATTGCAGCCTTTGCAGGAGCTACTTCAAGCTGATCGACACGAGAGAACAGCTTGACCCTCCTTGTTTGCCCCTCGAGGAATGGACCACGCTGCACCTCGACCTGCTGGCCCAACGCGCCGGATGGACACAACCCGCGTCCCCGTCGCCGGTGGTTTATGGAGAAATTCCAGAGTAAGGGCACTGGTGATGAACTCGCAAAGGACAGAAGGGACATAAAGGACACAAAAGACAAAGGACATAGAGGACCGAAGTGACGAAAGGACAGGGGCCTTGGCGGCTGCCGATGTTGCCCTGCCTTTTTATTCATGGAGATCCGAAAGGGAGGAGTGTATGAGCGAGGGCTTTATTCCGCCGCACGGCGGTTACCGAAATCTGCTTTCCTACCAGAAGGCCGAGATCGTGTATGACGCTACAGTGCATTTTTGCATGAAGTTCATCAACAAACGAGATCGCACCTACGACCAGATGGTTCAGGCTGCACGGTCCGGAAAGCAGAACATTGTTGAAGGCAGCCAAGCTTCCGGTACATCCCAAAAAACCGAAATCAAGCTGACAAGTGTCGCGAGAGCGAGTCTGGAAGAGCTGCTGGTTGACTACCGTGATTTCCTGCGTGTTAGAGGTATCGAGGAATGGGACAAAGACCACCTCTATACCAAACGGCTGAGAGAGCTTAACCGGGAACCGGGAGCGAATTACGAGACATTCCGAAAAGGCGTCGAGCACCCCGATCCCGCCATTGCCGCCAACGTCATCATAGGCCTGATCAAGTTGACCAACTATCTGCTCGACCGCCAGCTCAGACAACTGGAGCAAGCCTTTCTCGAAGAAGGCGGCCTCAGCGAGCGCATGACCAGGGCACGTTTGAAACATCGCGAAAAGCAGAAAGAAGATCAGTTGAAACGGGACACATAACCATCCCCACAGCATCGTAATCGCACTGTGAAATGCTCCGCACGATTTCTTGTGTCCTTTGTGTCCCTTTTGTCCCTTTTGTCCTTGAACCCTTTTCAACATGTCAACCGTAGCGGCATGCACCCATGTTGCAGCAGGCAGCACTGCTGCCCTTTTTCATTGTGATGACAATCCATCTCACTCGCGGACACCTCCCAAATCTTTCTTTTGCGACTTGACGGCAGTCAAAGTTCAATACATTATTAACCGGTCATTAGCTGGTCCCCCGACTGATCTCAATTGACACATGATTGCCGCTTCCATCACAAAGCAATTTGTTTGCTGTCGTGGCCGCCACGAAGCCGGTACGAAGGCATGGGAGCAAGGGAAATCGGCATTGTTTTCTTACATAAGGATACCAGAGCACCATGTTTTTTGACGAGGGGTGGAAAAGCTACTACCATGAGCGCCTGGGCACCGCGCCGGAAGCTCTTGCGAGTGCAATACAGGACGGCAATCGCATTTTCGTCGGTTCCGGGTGCGGTGAGCCGCAGCTTCTGGTGAGCACTCTAATGGATATGCTGCCCGGATACCGCGACCTCGAACTGGTTCAGAACCTTTCTCTGGGCAGGCTCCCGGAAGACTGGAGCGGGCTCCGGGGGCACTGCAGACTCAAGACCTTTTTCGTGGGTCCCCGAGCCCGAAGCTCCGTAAATCAAGGACTGGCCGACTACATCCCCATCTCGTTTTCATCCATTCCGGGACTGCTGCGCGACAACGTGTCCTGGGCACTGGATGTTGCCCTGATCCAGGTCTCACCTCCGGATGAGCACGGCTTCTGCTCGCTCGGCATCGCCGTGGACATTGGCAAGGCTGCCGCTGAATCCTCAGGGATCATCGTCGCTCAGGTGAATCCAGCCATGCCCCGCACGCTGGGAGACAGTTTCCTTCATGTCACCCGTATCCACCATTTTGTGGAGCATGACGAGCCATTGATCGAGATCATCTTCCGTGAGCGCAGCGCGGTGGCGGAACAGATCGCCAAATACGTCTCGAGTCTCATCGAAGACGGCTCCACCATCCAGGTGGGCATGGGAAGGATAGCCAATTCCGTCCTGCGCTACCTGGAAGACAAGAAAGACCTCGGCATCCACGGAGAGATTCTGACGGATGCGCATCTGTACCTGGTGCGAAAGGGGGTCATCACGGGCCACCGAAAGAGCGTCAACACCGGAAAGATCATCACCAGCGCTTGCCTCGGCAGCCGTGAGCTCTACGACTTCGTCCACAACAATCCCGAGGTGGAGCTCCACCCGGTAGAATATGTTAACGACAGGCGGCTGATCAGCCGCCACGACCATATGGTAGCAATCAACTCGGCTCTTGAAATCGACCTTAGCGGGCAAATCTGCGCCGATTCCATCGGCCACAAGGTCTACAGCGGCATCGGGGGCTACGTGGATTTCATGCACGGCGCGTCCCGGTCTCATAAGGGAAAATCCATCATCGTGCTCCCTTCCACAAGCCCCGACGGCCGCAAGTCCCGCATCGTGAGCCACCTCACCAGCGGAGCCGGCGTGGTCAGCTCCCGAAGCAACGTGCGCTACATCGTTACCGAATTCGGAATCGCCTATCTCCATGGAAAGACCATCCGCGAACGTGCCCTGGCTCTCATAAATATCGCACACCCCAAATTCCGGGAACGGCTCCTTGCAGAAGCGAAACGCTTGCGCTACGTGTACCAGGATCAGATTCTGCCGCCTATTTTCGAGCCCCTCTATCCGGGCCAGTGGGAAAAGTACCAGATCTTTCCCGGAGACATGAAGATCAATTTCCGCCCCGTGAAGCCCACGGATGAGAGGGCGGTACAGGAGTTCTTCTATTCCCTGCCCGATCAGGACGTCTACTACCGTTTTCTATCCGCCATGCGCGTGTTTCCGCATCGAAACACCCAAAGCATGTGCAACATCGATTACGAGCATGAGATGGCTATCGTGGGAGTGACCGGAGAAATCGGGAACGAGACCATCGTGGCGGTGGGGCGCTATATCCTGGATCAGAAAACCAACATGGCGGAAGTGGATTTCACCGTTCGCGCCGAATGGCAGCGCGGGGGCATCGGGACATTCCTGCTCCACTACCTCTGCGAAATTGCCAGGAGCAAGGGAATCAGCGGGTTTACAGCCTATGTCATGGGCTCGAACCGAAAGATGCTGGCCGTCTTCTACAAGGTTGGCTACGTAGTTCACACTCATTTTGAAGAAGGTATTTATGAAATCGCCTTTCGGTTCGATGAACCGGCTCAGGCCTGTATTACGGATTGAGGAATCGACAGCTTATGAAAATCAACGGAAATGGAGCGATCAGACCTTCCGGGCTCGCGTTCGATGTGGATGGCGTGGTCGCGGATACGATGGCCGTCTTCGTGGAACTGGCTCACAAACAATATGGTATGACGCGCCTCACCAAGGAAGATCTGCGCTGTTACGATCTATACCAGTGCGTGGATGCGGAGCGGAAGGTCATCGACGACCTGATAGGCCTCACCCTGAACGATGAGAACACTCTCCAGGTCCCGCCGATGCCGGGAGCACCGGAGGTACTGACGGAACTGGCACGATACACACCTCTGCGGTTCGTTACGGCGCGCATCTGGCCCGAGTCAATCATCGAATGGATGCACAATACACTTCCCAAAGTCCCCTCCGGACGCATTCAGGTGATTGCCACGGGTGACCCGGCAGCCAAGCTGGATATTCTTAGAAAGCTCCGGGTAACGCACTTCGTCGAAGATCGTCCCGAGACCTGCAAGCTTCTGGCAAAAGACGGCATCCAGCCCCTGCTCTTCGATCAGCCGTGGAACCGCATCCCTTCCGTCGCGGAATTCCCCCGGATCGAAAACTGGCTACAACTCCGCCAATGGGTCTTGCCCACTAACGGGAAGTGAACTATAGTCCGTGACAATCTTCCGAAACAGACTGCATGGCGTGGAAAACCTTATGACCTCGAACAACCTGGCACCGATACAGATCAAAGCTAAGCGGAACGGCTTCCTTTTGATGCCTGATCCCGAAGCATCCTTCGATTCCGTAATGGAATACCTGAATCAACATCTCAAGGAATCTCAAGATTTCTTCAAACGCTCGGAAATGACACTGGATCTTCGGGCGCGGCCGTTGAGAACGGATGAGATTTCCGCACTGCACAGCCTCCTGGTGGAAAAGGCCCAGGTGAAGCTGGTGGAAGTGAAGCTTACGGAGACACTTAGCTTCGTGGTGGACCGCCCCCTTATCCAGCAACAGTCCCCCCCTCCGTCTTCGGTGCCGTCAAGACAGGCCACCTCGGCCAGAATCACCGTTTCCCCTCTGATTGTGCGCAACACCTGCCGCTCGGGAACCCGAATCGAATCCCAGGCGGATTGTGTCGTTCTGGGAGACGTCAATCCCGGTGCGGAAGTGGTGGCGGTGGGAGACATCATCATTTTCGGAAATCTTCGAGGAATCGCTCACGCTGGTGCCGACGGAGATCGTTCCGCGCGGATCTGGGCACTGAGCATCGAGCCCAGCCAGATCCGGATCGCCGATCTGGTGGCCGTCCCCCCCAAAGGGAGCAAGCCGGCGGCGAAACGGTTTGAAATCGCCGAGGTCCAGAAAGACATGATCGAGGTCATCTTGCTGTAGGCGAAGGCGGCACGGATACAAACAACGGTTCGAAGCGAAGCGGAAGTGCTCCGACCGAATCTGAACCTCTAACTCAAGAGACGAATGGAAGGTAACATGGCCGGAAAGACTCTGGTGGTGACGTCCGGAAAGGGCGGCGTAGGGAAAACGACGACCGTGGCCAATATTGGGACAGTACTGGCGAAAAGGAAGAAAAGCGTTGTCATGATCGACGCAGACATCGGCTTGCGTAATCTGGACGTGGTGATGGGCCTGGAAAACCGGATAGTCTATAACCTCGTCGATATCGTTGAAGGTAAATGCCGCAAGGAACAGGCCATGATCCGGGATCGCAAGCTGAACAACCTCTACATAATTCCTTCGGCTCAGACACGGGACAAGGATTCGGTCCAACCCGAGCAAATGAAGGACCTGTGCTGCGAACTGGCCGAAGAATTCGATTATGTGATCATCGACTGCCCTGCCGGCATCGAGCAGGGATTCAGGAACGCCGTTGCCGGAGCCGAGGTCGCTATCGTCATAACAACACCGGAAGTCTCGGCCATACGGGATGCGGACCGGGTGATCGGGCTGCTGGAAGCCGGTCTCCTGAGAGACATCCATCTCATCGTCAACAGGCTCAACCATCGCATGGTGAAAAAAGGCGATATGATGTCCACCACCGATATCGTATCTCTCCTTGCCGTGCCTTTGCTGGGAGTGGTTCCGGAAAGCGAGGATGTTGTCGTTTCAACGAACCGGGGAATCCCTCTCGTCCACGACAAGGGCAGCAGAGCCGGACTAGCCTTCCGCAACATCGGGGGACGCCTTTGTGGAGAAAGCATTCCTCTCGAGGAAGACGCCGGGGAGAAGTTCCTGGATCGTATGAAAAGGCTTATCTGGAGCTGAAAAGGAGGATCAAGCCCATGTTGAAGAGTCTCCGGCGGTTTTTCGGGGAAAAAGCAAGCGGACAGGTAGCCAGGCAGCGTATGCAGGTGGTCCTGATGCACGACCGTCTGGATCTCACACCCGACATACTGGAAGCCCTAAAGAACGATATCCTTGCCGTCCTTTCCCGCTATATGGAAATCGATCAGAGGACCATCCGCGTGGATCTCGAACAGGGAAAGGAATACACTGCACTGGTTTCAAATGTCCACATCAAGCGCGTCTACCGCCGGGGCGATGCCAATTGAGAGGCCGGGATACAGTGAGTGATACCGTGTTACAATGCTGAAACGGCGGCGTTGCAGGCGGGCGCAAGGGCGCCTGACAGCTTAAACGAGGTCACATCATGGCATTGCAGGTTTTTCTCGCGGCAACTCTAAGAAAATATCTCCCGGGCTACGATGCCGGTCCCGGGCATGCCATGGAAGTCCCGCCCGGAGCCGTGGTCCGGGATGTGGCCCGGCAACTGGGCATTCCGGAAGAAGAAGTGAAGCTCATCATGGTAAATGGCATCGGGTCCAAATGGGAAACGCCCCTCCAGGGAGACGAGCGTGTAGCCCTCTTTCCCCCGGTAGGTGGAGGATAGGAGTCACCTCGCTCCCCGTGCACCAGCCCTCTTCAGCCATACCTTTTTTAGTCCTTTCGCGTTCTTTGGCGTCTTCGGGCTCATTTATGTTCATTCGCGCTCATTCGTCTTCCTTCGTGGCTTCAAAACCGAGTATCGAATAGAGCTTACCGCGGAATTCATCTTTTGCGGCAGCATTCCACTTCTTAGCCGCGTTGGCCGAGCCATGGATATTTCCTGCGTAAAAGGGCAATCCGACACCGCCGACGATAGCACCAACGGCGTAGTTGTCCTGGCTAACTCCCGTCATTGCCCCCGCAACGCTCAGGCCGTTTATAAAAAAGGCGGTAACGCCGTCTTTGAAGTGCCCCGCGTACATATAGCCGCTCCCCGGTATCACGGCTGACATCAATCCAGCCAGTACCCGCGACTTTTCGGGAAGGTTGTGATATCGACCGAGCAGCTTCACGGCTTCTGCCGCCCTCATCGCTCCGGGATGCGCGGGATAACTCCCCATCAGCTTCTGTAGATCGTTGACGCTGCCGGCGATATCGTCTTGATCGAAAGAAACCAGGGCACGGGCGATGAGGGCACGGGGAGCGTAACCGGAATGTGGGCAGAGAACCGCAACGGATCTCAAAGCGACTTTTGCATATTCGTATTTCTTCAGCTTCCAGTAGCTAAGTCCTTCGAAGTAGCGGCCTTGTGCCGCATACCCGCCGGCCATGGGCCTTTCCCTGAGGAGGGCAAGTGAGTGTGCCGCCGATTCATATTCTTCACCTCTGTAGCAGGCCATGCCAATTTTGAAGAGCGCGTAATCCGCCCCGGCAGAGGAGGGAAAGAGGATCAAGAGCCTCTTATACTCTGTTATCGCCCTGTAATACTCACCTTCTTCCATGAAGGCATCGGCAACTTTCAACTGAGCTTCGTCTGACAATACGATGGCTGTTTCGGTGCAAAAAGCGGGGAATGAATAAAGAAAGGAACAAAAACAAATGGCCAGAGCCAGGAATAGAGCCATAAAGGATTTCATCTCATTGTTCGAGCAAGAGGTTCTTGGACGGTGGGTCGTACAGTTTTCCGTTCGGAAGCAGTGTGTAGTCCGGACCTCGCTTCTTCCAAATATTACAGCGAATCAGCCGGTCTGCCGTCATAAAGAGACCCGTGATAGGGCCTTGCTCTTCTATGGCCTCGCAGGCGTATTCCGAGCAGGTCGGGCGAAACCCGCATCTGTCCCGGCCGCCGATGGGAGAAATCCAGGTCTGATACAACCTGATCGCGCCAAGAAAGGTCAGAGTGACACTCAATGTTTCGATTTCCCTGGATGCCTCGGAAGCTCGAGCTCTTGTGTGCACCATCGTGTCCGGCCCCTTCATTTTCGCGCCGGAGCCGAACGCGGAAGGGGACAGACCGAAGGTACAGCATACAACGATAGTAAAGAGCACGGATTTCATCTTCTTGCGCCGCCGTCTGATCTAAGACATGGTTTGCACGCGCTTTACAGTTTCAAGCCAAGAAGGACAAAAAGGACGTGAAAGACATAAAAGGGAAGGGAAGGGATTGTTTCCGCTGCCATTCTTTGTCCTTCGAGTCACTTCTGTCCTTTTTGTCCTTTTTGTCCTTCATTTTTAATTCCTCAACAATGGCATACAACCGTAAAGCCGATTTCTTATTTGTCGGTCGCCCTCTGTTTCAAGAGCTTCTCCTTGGCGTCCCTGTATTGTTGTTCCGTAATAATTCCCTGGTCATACGCGTCCTTGAGATCTTGCAGCTCCTTGCCCAGGGTGGTTGAAACATTCTTGCTTTCATTTTTGACATCCGCCCCGCTGGTGCAGCAACCTCCCAATCCCATTGCGGACACGATCATCAGCCCCAGAAAAAATACTCTTACGCCCTTCATACTCTTACCCCTCCAGATTCATGTTATCTCGAAAGCCGCGATATACCATACAATCCAAGGCTTGCACCGACAACTCGAAAAGCAAAGCGCGCCTACTTCCCCTCCCGATGAGTCACCACCAGCTCCCCATTTCGTACATCCACGACGATCCTGGCTCCTTCGGGAATCAAACCGGTCAGAAGGGCACGGCCGATACGGGTTTCCAGCTCATGCTGGATGTAGCGCTTCAGCGGGCGGGCGCCGTAGACGGGATCATAGCCGGCCTCGGCGATAAAGTCGCGGGCAGGATCGGTAATCTCGAGCTCGATGCGGCGATCCTTCAACCGTCGGCCGAGATCCAGGGTCTGGAGGTCGATGATCTTCTTGATTTCGTTCAAGGTCAGCGGCTTGAAGAGCACGATGTCGTCCACGCGGTTCAAAAATTCGGGGCGAAACGAGCGGCGCAGCTCGGCCATGACCTGCTTGCGGACCTTTTCCTCGATTTCACCCCGGTCCGTCACGTTTTCGAGCAGGTAAAGCGAACCGATGTTGCTGGTCATGATGATGACGGTATTCTTGAAGTCAACAGTCCGTCCCTGAGAGTCCGTCAGGCGGCCGTCATCGAGAATTTGCAGCAGGACGTTGAAGACGTCGGGATGCGCTTTTTCGATCTCATCGAACAGGATGACGCTGTAGGGCTTGCGCCGCACGGCTTCAGTCAGTTGGCCCCCTTCCTCGTAGCCCACGTAGCCGGGAGGGGCTCCTATGAGGCGCGAGACGGTGTGCTTTTCCATGTATTCGCTCATATCGATACGAACCACGTTCTCTTCGGAATCGAAAAGAGCTTCGGCCAGCGTTTTTCCAAGCTCCGTCTTCCCCACGCCGGTCGGGCCAAGGAAGATGAACGAGCCGATGGGGCGGCGCGGGTCCTTTATGCCTGAGCGGGCACGGATGACGGCGTCGGCCACCAGTTGCACGGCTTCATCCTGACCCACCACACGCTGATGGAGGACTTCATCCAGGCGAAGCAGCTTATCGCGCTCTCCTTCCACCAGCCTGGTTACGGGTATACCGGTCCAGCGGGAGATGATTTCGGCAATTTCTTCCTCCGTCACTTCTTCCCTCAGGAGACGGTCGCCGCCCTGCCTCGAGGCCAACTGTTCTTCCTCTTCTTTCAAGCGCCGCTCGAGATCGGGGAGACGGCCGTGCGTCAGCTCGGCTGCCCGGTTGAGGTCGTAAGCCCGTTCGGCTACTTCCACGTCCCGGCGGACCTTTTCGATCTCTTCCCGCAAGGCCTGTACTCTCTTGAGGGCTTGCTTCTCGGAGTCCCATTGTGCCTTCATCGCGTCGGAGCTGCCGCGAAGCTCGGCGATTTCCCGCCGAATGGCTCCGAGCCGCTCCTGGCTGGCCCTGTCCCGCTCTTTCTTGAGAGCCGCTTCCTCGATCTCGAGCTGCATTATGCGCCGGGTGACTTCATCCAGCTCCGTGGGCATCGAGTCGATTTCCGTATGAATCATGGCACAGGCCTCGTCCACCAGGTCGATGGCCTTGTCGGGCAGGAAACGGTCGGGAAGATAGCGATCGGAGAGCACGGCCGCCGCCACCAGAGCGGCATCCTGGATTTTAACGCTGTGATGGACTGCATAGCGATCCTTCAGCCCCCTCAGGATGGAAATCGTGTCCTCGACGGTCGGCTGCTCGACCAGCACCGGCTGGAAGCGGCGCTCGAGGGCCGCGTCCTTTTCGATGTGCTTTCTGTATTCATCGAGAGTCGTCGCACCGATGCAGTGGAGCTCGCCCCGGGCCAGCATGGGCTTGAGCATGTTCCCGGCGTCGATGGATCCTTCCGCCTTGCCCGCCCCCACGATGGTATGCAGCTCATCGATAAAGAGAATGATCTTCCCTTCGGATTCCTTGATTTCCTGCAACACGGCCTTGAGCCGCTCTTCGAACTCCCCCCGGTACTTGGCCCCTGCCACCAGAGAGCCCATATCCAGGGAGAATACGATCTTTTCTTTCAATCCCTCGGGGACGTCGCGTCGAACAATCCGATGCGCAAGGCCTTCCACGATGGCTGTTTTCCCCACGCCGGGCTCGCCGATGAGAACCGGGTTGTTTTTGGTCTTGCGACTGAGAATCCGGATAACCCGGCGAATTTCCGAATCCCGGCCGATGACGGGATCTAGCTTTCCATTGCGGGCTTCCTCCACCAAATCCCGGCCATACTTTTGAAGAGCTTCGTAAGTAGTCTCCGGTGAAGCGCTCGTCACCCTCTGATGACCTCTAACCGCAGTGAGGCTCTTCAGGAAGAAATCCCTGGTTACATTGAATTCCTGGAGAATCTTTCCCGCGGGAGTCGCCCTGCCCTCCTCGATGAATGCCAGGAGGATATGCTCGACGGAAACATATTCGTCCTTCAGACGCTCCGCCTCATCCTGAGCCTTGACCAGAAGCCTGCTCAGACGCTGGCTGATGTAGACCTTTCCGGCCTCGATCCCGGGGCCGCTCACGCGGGGCTTCCGCTCCACTTCCTGTTCGAGCCGTTCCTTCATTCGGTCGACTGGCACGTCCATTCTCTGGAACAACCGGGGAATCAGACCATCCGGCTGTTCGAGCAGGACAAGGAGGAGATGCTCGCCGTCCACTTCCGTATGTCCGTAGCGAAGCGCTTTCGTCTGCGCCGCTTGAACCGCTTCCTGAGATTTGATTGTGAATCGATTAAGATCCATAACCTATGAAATCCTCCTCTAAACTCAATGGTACAGTGATCTAGCCCCGTGGATTGAAATCGGAAGCTCGTCGAAGCTGCTCGAAAAGCTCCAGTTCCCGCGGGGTAAGTCGCTTGGGAATGACGATCTTGATCACGGCATAGAGATTTCCCGCCGTCCCTTTCGCGTTGGGCATCCCCTTGCCTCGCAGCCGAAGTTTTTGCCCGCTCTGGGTGCCTTCGGGGATTTTCAGAGTCACGGGCCCCGTCAACGTCGGCATTTGCACCTCGGCTCCCAGGGCCGCTTCCCAAGGAGAAATGGGAAGATCCGCATAAAGATCCCTGTCCTCGAGACGATACGTAGGATGAGGCTCGAGCTCCACCTTCAGATAGAGATCTCCTCTCGGACCTCCTCCTGCCCCCTCGCCGCCCTGTCCGGGCAGACGGACCTTCTGGCCGCTCAGGATTCCCACCGGAATCTTGACCTCGTAAGTCTTTTCCCGAACGGAGAGCTCTCCCCCGGGGCTCACCGTCTGCGTCTGCAAAGTGATGGACTTCGTGGCTCCTTCAAAGGCGTCCTCGAGGGAAATTCTAATGGTCGCCTCCTGATCGGAGCCCGGTTGACGCCACATCTGGCCCTGCCTGGCCCTCCCGCCCGCGCCGGCTTCCCGAAAGCGCTGACCTCCGAAAAGAGCTTCGAAGAAATCACTGAAGCCTCCGCCACCACCACTTTCCCAATGGAATTCCGTTCGGCCGCCACCGCCCGGTCCCCCGCCAAAGTCATGGAAGCCCTCCCAGCCGGGTGGCGGCCTGAACTCCTGACCAGCCTGCCAGTTGGCTCCCAACTGGTCATAGCGGCCACGCTTTTCAGGATCCTTGAGCACCTCGTAGGCTTCGTTGATTTCCTTGAATTTGTCTTCGGCACCCGCCGCTTTGCTTACATCGGGGTGGTATTTCCTTGCAAGCTTCCGGTACGCGCGCTGAATTTCTTCCTGCGACGATGTTCGGGGAACTCCCAAAATTTCGTAATAATCTCTAAATTTAACTGCCATAATATCCGTTACACCCTTGGAGCTTCTGGTTTCAGGTTTCAGGTTTCCGGTTTCCGGGCTCTATAGCTCTTCAGAAAATGATTTTGGGGCACTCACCTCTTTCCGCCATTCCCGGGCCGATGCCTGCCGCTTCAGCCATATTCTATACCTTCTCATACCGGCATGGTATTCCAAAATCCCTCTGAAGCCCGCCAGAGCGGGACAAACCCTGAACAGTGAAACGCCAATTGCATGTAAGAATGTTGAATAATTAGGATATCACCCCTCAGTTTCCGCCATAAGATAATCATCATTTTGGACCTTTCCAGAGGGACTGGATAATTTTGAATACACCTCCGGAAATCAATTTTTTTCGTTCATTAAATCTTGCCATTGAGCCAAAGACTGCCTGGCTTCACCGGAATTTACTCTTTGACACCCCCCTTTTTTTACCTATCATGAAGGCTATAATTCGATTTCAGACACCAGGAATTCGCTCCCTGGAGAATGCTTCAATCGGCTTTACAAACGCAAAAACAAGAATGAGGAAAGAGGATAAGAAGGATATGACGGACTATGGATATTCTCCGGCGATTCAACCTTCGGAAGATGCCCGGCAGGCGGACGTAACCGAGAAAAGGCGCATGACTCTGGTGAAAAAGGAGCCTCCCCTGCGGCTTTCCCCCAACGCCCTGGTGGTCTTGAAGAAGCGCTACCTCAAGAAAAACGATAAAAGCGAGCCCATCGAAACGCCGGAAGAGCTGTTCTGGCGGGTAGCCAGAGCCATTGCCCGAGGAGACGCCCCATACGATGCACCTGAAAAGATCGAGGAAACGGCCCTGAATTTCTATAGCCTCATGGCGTCCCTGGATTTCATCCCCAATTCCCCGACCCTGATGAACGCAGGACGGCGTCTCGGGCAGCTTTCCGCCTGCTTTGTCCTTCCGGTGGAGGATTCCATCGAGAGCATCTTCGAAGCCATCAAGCATGCGGCCATGATCCACAAGAGCGGCGGCGGCACCGGCTTTTCCTTTTCCAGAATCCGCCCGGAGAGCGACAAAGTGATGTCCACTCAGGGTGTTGCCAGCGGCCCGGTCTCCTTCATGACCGTCTTCGACACGGCCACGGAGACCATCAAGCAGGGCGGCACCCGCAGAGGCGCCAACATGGGCATGCTGCGCGTCGATCATCCGGACATAGAGAGGTTCATTACCTGCAAGATCGAGAATGACCGGCTGACGAATTTCAACATTTCCATAGCCGTAACGGATGCCTTCATGGAGGCGGTCGAAAAGGACGGCGAGTACGACCTGATCAATCCACGCTCGGGAGAGCCGGACGGGCGCCTTCCGGCTCGCAAGGTTTTCGATGCAATCGTCCAGTCGGCCTGGAAAAATGGTGAGCCGGGAATTATTTTTCTCGACGTCATCAACCGGCACAATCCCACCCCGCTCATAGGAGCCATCGAAAGCACCAACCCCTGCGGGGAGCAGCCGCTGCTTCCCTATGAATCATGCAACCTGGGCTCCATCAGTCTTTCCCGGATGGTGAAAAACGGGGAGATCGATTACGCACACCTCAAGGATGTGGTCTGGAACGTGGTGCATTTCCTGGACAATGTGATCGATGTGAACAAGTACCCGCTCCCCCTCATCGAACAACTGACCCGCTCGAACCGCAAGATCGGACTGGGTGTCATGGGCTTCGCGGATATGCTCGTGAAGCTTGGAATTCCTTACAATTCCGAAGAGGCAGTACAGACTGCCGGAGAAGTCATGGCCTTCATCCAGAAGGAATCCAAGGAAGCTTCCGCGGACCTGGGGAAGAAACGGGGAAACTTCACCAATTATCCGGGCTCCATCTACGATCGCCCCGAGACTCCCGTCATGCGAAATGCCACTACCACTACCATCGCCCCCACGGGAACGATAAGCATCATCGCCAACTGCTCGAGCGGGATCGAGCCCATCTTCGCCATCAGCTATGTTCGTAAGGTGATGGACAATCAGGAGCTGCTGGAAGTTCATCCCCTCTTCCGGAAGGTGGCGCAGGAACGGGGCTTCTATTCAGAAGAGCTCATGAAGCGGATCGCCGAGCGCGGCAGCCTTAAGGACTTCAAGGAAATCCCCGAAGACGTGCGCCGTGTTTTCGTGGTGGCCCACGACGTGACTCCCGAATGGCACATCCGTATCCAGGCCGCTTTTCAGAAATATACGGACAATGCCGTCAGCAAGACCGTCAACTTTCCTTTCAGCGCCACCCCCGAAGACGTGAAAAATACCTACCTGTCGGCCTACAAGCTGGGCTGCAAGGGACTCACGATCTACCGGGACGGAAGCCGCGAAGCACAGGTCCTCAATATCCAGCGAAAGCCCCAATACCCCCAGGTGGAGCCCCGGCCGCGCCCGGACGAGACCACCGGGGTCACGGAGCGGATCAACACGGGATGCGGCAAGCTGTACGTGACGATCAATTGGGACGAGTACGGTTTCTGTGAGGTGTTCGCTCAGATGGGGAAGGCGGGGGGCTGTGCCTATTCGCAAATCGAGGCGACCAGCCGCCTGATTTCGCTGGCGCTGCGCTCGGGGGTGAAGGTTGAAGCAATCATCCGGCAGTTGATGGGCATTCGCTGTCCCTCACCGGTCTGGAAGAATGGAGAGCAGGTCGTCTCCTGCTCCGACGCCATCGCCAAGGTGCTGAACCGCCACGCTCAGGCCAACGTCGAGTCGGTTTCCGACGAAATGGGAGCCTGTCCCGATTGCGGTGCCGCCGTCGAGCATGAAGGCGGATGCATTGTCTGCCGGGCCTGCGGCTTTTCCCGCTGCAGCTAGCCGCCACCTCACCACTTCAGGTGCCGTACCCCATGCCATGCCCTAAAGAATGGAATCTGCAGCCGGCCGAGGCGATCTCTCTCCAACGAGAGCTCGCCGAGCGAGTCCGGCTGCAGCCTCTCCCTCGAAATTTCGACGTATTGGGAGCATCCGATATCGGCTACGTCTCGTCCATCGACAGGCTGGCAGCCGTGATGCTGACTTTTCGCTGGCCCGGCCTCGAACTGCTGGAAACCGCTCAGGTGATCGCTCCCATTCGTTTCCCTTACATTCCGGGCCTGCTGTCCTTCCGCGAGATCCCTCCCCTTCTCGAAGCTTATGACCAGCTCAAACACCCGCCGGACATTCTTCTTTGCGACGGTCAGGGCATAGCCCATCCGCGAAGACTCGGTCTCGCCTCCCACCTTGGTCTCTGCCTGGATATCCCAACCGTAGGCTGCGCCAAGAACCGCCTCTGCGGCACCTACGAGCAGCCCGGGCTCCTGCGCGGTGATTTCACACCGCTCTACCATCGTCAGGAAGTCATCGGTTACGTGTTCCGCTCCAGGGACAAGGTCAAGCCCATTTATATTTCTCCCGGACACCTGGCCGATCTCGAGAGCTCAAAAGAAATCATACGGCAATGCCTCGGCCGCTACCGCCTCCCCGAGCCTCTGCGACAAGCTCATCAGGTTGCCACCCGGCTGCGCAACAACCTGGCTCAATGATCTGCCGGCTTTTCAATCCTTCCAGAGATCGACGTCGATCAGCCCGAGCTTTGCTGCATACCGAACCAGCTCGATAGTGCTGTGAAGGTCCAGCTTGTCCATGATATTGGCTCGATGATTCTCGACCGTCTTGGGGCTGATGTAAAGCTCCGAGGCAATTTCCTTGGTGGAAAGTCCTTCGGCCAGGAGACGCATGATCTGCTGCTCGCGGGGCGTCAGCAAGGCGTAGCTGTTATCGATGATTTTAGCCTCTTTTTCCGGAAACTCCACCAGCCGTTTCACCACTCCCTGGGAAAGAGCGCTATCGAGAAAATAATCGCCCCGTGATACGGCCTCGAGGCCCTGCACAAGCCTGTCGGCAGCGGAATCCTTCACGACGTAGCCCGCCGCGCCCGCTTGAAAAGCCTCGGTTATGTAGTCGATTTTCGAGTGCATGGTGACTATAAGTACTTGTGTTTGGGGCAGGTGGGTCCGGATTTCGCGGGTGAGCTCGATACCACTCCTGTCCGGCAGGGAGATATCGAGGACTGCAAGATCCGGTTTTAGCTCCCGCGCCATTTTCAAGCCCTCGCTTCCTGATCCTGCTTCACCGATCACTTCGAAGTCCTCATTTCGCGAAATGAGTGACTTGAGCCCTTCCCTGAACAAAGGATGGTCATCGACGATGAGTACGGTTTTGTTTCTGCTCAATGTTAGTCTCCCCCAAAGAAATTTCTATGCGAAGCCCGGCGGGCTGTCAAGATTGATTCTTCTTGCTGCAATCAGGGCCGAGGCGCCACAGCAACCGATTCGTAGCTCTTCCAGCCAACAATTTCAACCTCAACGTCTCACCCCGCGGAATAGCTGTTCGCTGCAAAATGACAACTGCCTTCAAACTCGAAAAACACTTGACTTTGCAGAAGGAAAATGATCATGTTGGAAGTGAATTCGTTTGTAAAAGGCAAACCACTTGAAAGAGTGGTACGCAAAGCTACTGGCCTAAATCCCGAGGGACAGGGCAGCAGAGCCGCCAAACGGGCAGGAGCCCTCCGAAGTGTCACAGAGCCGGAGCTACTGGCCGCGACTCTGAGGGGGAACTGCAATTTCACCTTCCTCGATGGCTTGTTCTGTAGGTCCCCACTGCCAAAAACAGCAAATGGCTACCCAATGTTTTCTGCCCCCGAATCCTCGGAATCAAACGGGCTTTACATTGATTTTTCAAGATAAACAGGGATATGTATCCGGTTGGACGATAGATTGTCTGCTCTGACAAAATCAAGGAAAATCATACCCGCCTCGCGGGTACAACATCGAGGAGGATGCCATGAAAAGAATCGTTATTGTGATAGTCTTGAGTGCACTGGCCCTGTTTCACGGTCTTCCCGCCCTCGCAGCCACGCCCTGCTCACCTCCCGTGTTTCTCAACACCTCGCCGGTACCCAATATCCTGCTGGCGTTCGATAACTCGGCTAGTATGTATGATCTTGCCTACAACTCCGCCACCCAGTTTTGCTTCGACGATTCTTATGACAACACCAGCAATCAATATTATGGATACTTTGATAATAGTACAGTCTATAAATATAATACCACAAGCAATAAGTTCGAGCTCGGCGGAACCATACCCGTGACTTGTGACAATACGGCGGGAAAAACCTATTTCTGTATACAGAGAGCTTCAAACAGCTTCTATTTCACCGGCAAGTTCCTTAACTGGCTCACTATGTCGAAATTCGACACGGTCAAGAAGGCCATGACGGGAGGCAAATACGACAGCGCCACTCAGACGCTGACCGGGGAATCGCGAGGCTGCGTCGGCAGAAGATTCGTCAAGCAGATTCCCAATTCGGGCGTTGCTTTTTCCGTTATGGGAACGACGCCCTTTGGGCATGGCTATGGCAAGCTTTACCTGGGAGGCACGACACAAATAGAAATATATGAAGATGCCGGTGGATTCAACTACGCTTTGTGCCAGCAGGCACTTGACGATTTGATTAATGGAAACATGGGACAGTTCAAGAACCACGTGGAGGACTGTCTGGGTTTGGCCAACAACAATGTCAATATCCCGCCATTCAACCATTCCATACAAACCTGCTGGACCATCAATAAGAACCCTGGAATCGCCACGGGGGATATCACACGCATCGAGAACGATTGCGAAAGAGTGTACTCGAACCCCGCCTTTTTTCAAAACAATCAGATTCAGTGGGCAAATATCGACACAGAGCAAGGGTCTTACGTCTGTACCAGAATGCCCAATAATTACCAGTATAACAATAATACAAACACAACGGCATGCACTGGATATGTGGGATGTTGCTATAACGAAAACAGTCGTCACTGGGACGACGCTTGCGTCGAGGTTCAATTAGGAAGATACTGCGGCATCCTGGAAACCCCTGAAGTCATCGATCCATCCCTGGAATTTCAGGTTACCGGCGCTTGGAGCAACATACCGGCTATTCTGATCGACTCCGGTATCCAGGGCCAGCTTGGGAATCCCATCTATACTATGCAAAACATCGTGGCACAGAGCACCACTCCCACGGGCGTTCTGCAGGATGCCACGACTAAATCCAGGGTAGGCCTCATCGCCATGAACAACTATGGCTCCAATTTCGAGCTGACTCAGACGCAAAAAAGCCAGTATTACTATGGCAGTACGGACAGCGATGGAGGAAGAATCCTATCGGAGGTCAAACCTAACAACAATGACATTGTGGCCGCCTTCAACAACATGATCGCGCTTAGCTGGACCCCCTTGGGCGAGCTCCTGTATGAAGGGGTCCGGTATTATGGGGGCAGGACCTCCGCCTACAACGATCCCGCCGGCTATTCGTTCGTTAACCCCGCGACACACGAATATAACAGCCCCATAGAATACTGGTGCCAGGTGAATAACATTCTTCTGATATCAGACGGCGGCTCGACCTATGACCAGAACGTTCCCGGCACTTCTTTCACGGGACAGGTGCCTGTGGTAACCGACAGCTTCGGCTTCGACGTCAAGCAGTGGGTGACGACGCCCCAGACCTTCGATTTCAACGGAACCAACTTTGCCGAGGGCGTGGCGAAATGGGCGCGCCACACCGACATAAACCAACTGGCCAGACTGACTCCTACCGTGGAATATGTTAACTTTTATTCCCTCTCCGCTCTCGGAACCGCCCAGGGAAGCACCCTTCTTCAAAACATCGCCACGGCAGGCGCGCCGGTCAACCAAAACGGGACCCCTATCAACAGTTATTTCTCCGTGAACAACCCTTCGAATCTGGCCACGCAGCTCAGTACGATCTTCACCACGATGACCAACAAGTCGGGAGGCGCCGGTGCCGTGGCCACGGTAACGCAGCAGGTGGAAGGACAGGACGTTGTTGTGAGAGGTGCTTTCACGACCTACGAAGCCAATGACCCCTCCACCTTCGTATGGAAAGGCCATCTTGAAGCCTACTGGCCTACCCCGGGTTGTGACGCCCTGACAACCATGGCCCTCTGTCAGGCCAACACGAGCTGCTCCTGGGAGGCGGGGCGAGAGTGCGTTGGTCTTTACAGTTTCCAGGACCCCGTCAACGCGGGCAAGTTCTGCTCCGAAATGGACGTCAACACCCGTCAGTGCTGGGACGCCCAGGAGCATTTACCCGCTCCGGGAGATCGAAACATCTTCACCATGCTGGACGGAGTCCAACAGCCATTCACGGCAAGCAACAGCGTCATCTGCCCCTCGAACCCGACCGTGGATACCGATTTGCTGGGACTCCTGGCGGACAATCATAACCCGCCATACATCAACGCGGACTGCGGCAATCTCGTCGATTGGATCCGCGGCGTCGATAACTGGGGCGCAGCCCGAGACCGGCAAGGGCCACCACCTGCCGTAGCCCCATGGATACTGGGCGACATCGTCTATTCTACCCCCATCGTTGTCGGCCCGCCTTCTCTTGCTTCGGTCCCGAGATCCAGTGCACTGGAGAACTGCGGCACGTGCACGGGCGCAACGGACTGTACCAACAATGCTACCTGCCGCGATCAGTGTTTTTACTGTTTTCAGGAGAATAACATCCACCGAAAGAAAATGGTCTACGTTGGCGCCAACGACGGAATGCTCCACGCCTTTGTGGCTGGCTGGTGGGATGACATCAATCAAAAGTGGATATATAATCCCGCTGATGAGCCCGCAGGCCAAAAAGAGATCGGTACGGAGAAATGGGCATACATTCCCAGCAATCTCCTGTCGGTGCTCAAGGAATGTGCACGCACGGACTACGGGACCCAGGCAGGATGCCGCCATCGCACCACGGTGGATCTCTCCCCTCAGGCCTACGATGTCTTTATCTCCAATGCTACTACGGGTACAAAAGCGTGGAGGACCGTGCTTATCGGCGGTGAGCGCGGCGGCGGCGACGTCTACTTCGCCATCGATGTCACCGACCCGGTCAGTCCGAAAGTGCTCTGGGAATATTCTTTGCTCCGCAATATGGTGCAACTGGATCCCGCGGTCGGAGGAAGCTATAATGCGGTCATGCCTTACAAGGACCTCAACAGCAAGTACAAGACAGTCAAGAATCTTCCTTTCAGCTTTTCGACACCTTCCGTGGGAAAGATGAAGACAAACAACATAACCTTCACTGCGGCGGATACGATCTCTCCGCTCACTCCCGGAGATCCGGCTCCAAACGTAAAAGCTCTGGGTACCGCTGACCTTAGCGGCTGGTTCGCTTTTATCGGCAGCGGCATGAGGGTCTTCCCCCCTGCCCCCCATCTCTTGACCCGCCCTCCCGTTCCGCGTCACGCCACCCTTCGGGCCCACATGCTCGCCCACGCTAATTAAAAAAGAGTCAACAC
>Ga0074199_1000707_pt1 | contig 43435 bp, 37 predicted proteins | sample EPASupsiteSAE347_FD_64528 | JGI IMG/M metagenome (GOLD analysis project Ga0074199, IMG submission 64528) | Bioremediated contaminated groundwater from EPA Superfund site, New Mexico - Sample SAE3-47 | ecosystem: Environmental > Aquatic > Deep subsurface > Groundwater > Contaminated ... | reverse complement strand
ATAAAGATGTAAAAATATTTGGGTAATTTTCTTCATAGGCTATTAAAACATTATCAAAATTAATTGCGCTCATCGGGAATTGAGCCGCATATGTGCTTGAATCTAAAACTGGAATTGAATCGATAAAAGCATTTTTTGTAAGATCATACTGATAATATGCAAGAGGACCAAAATTTTTTTCTTTTGTGATTAATAGATGAATTCTATTTGAATTATCAATTTTAATAAAAGGCCAATCGCCAAAATTTTTAATAAGCCTTTCCTCGCCGGAGTAACCCGACAAATAACAAAATAAAAGTATAATAGTCAAAAAAACTATACGAAATTTATTATTCCTCATCTTTCCACTCCTTCATTTTATATAAACGGCTTTTTGTACAAAAGGCTCGTTATTGATTAGAAAAACAAATGAATAAATCCCAGATGGTATTAGAGATTTTTGAACACTCCTGCTTTCCCAATAAAACTGGTAGTACCCGGCTGGAAGAATTGCTTTATTACCCTCCCAGATCAACCGCCCGGTAAGATCATTATAAAGGTAGATTGTTTCCATTTTCTAAAAGATATTTTAGTTGAACCCTTCCGAACTTGTGCTTCTCCAACTCGACTGCTTGCTAATTTTCCGAAAAACCAGATCAGAACCTTAAGCACATCTCACACTTGTCCCAATATAAACACAATTACTTGTCTTGTCAAGTGGCAAGGTAAGCGGAATTTATCTGTAACCGAAGTTCGGTTATTTTACGATCTTACTCCGGATTCAGGATCTTCTCGTAGACAGCCTTGTTATCCGGATCGAGCGCCATCAGTTTGTTGATCTGAGTATGCGTTCCCAGATCTTTGATGACGGTCATTAAATCGCGGGCATGGGCATCGAGGAAAACATGCGAGTAACGTTCGCGGGCGTTTTCGGCAAACATTGACTCCAGAAATTGCAGGGCTTTGTCAATTTCCGGCGGCACGGCTTCTTTCTTACCCTGATCCGCCAGGTCCAGCGCCGCCCAGAAATGATACTTCATCATCCGGTAGTTTCGCAGGCGCAGGATTTCATCCAGGTCCTGCAGGCGATCTTTCCAGCCGGACGGGCGCTCGGACATTTGCCCGCGCGTAGCGACGTCCCGCGCTTTCTCGTAAACGCTGTTTCCACCGAGCGGTTCATAAGTATCGAGTTCCCCGGCGATCATTATCCAGCCATAGAAATCCAGCGCGCCAGTCAGGGTCTGGATCATTTCAGTATGGGTGACCGGATCGTTGGTGTTATAAACGAATTTGAAACTCTTTTCAAAAAAGCGCTGGTCGCCCGATTCATTGATGATGAACATTTGAGAAGTGAAAAGCCGCTCGGAGCCGGTTGTATTGACACTCTGCGGATAAAAATTAAGCTTGAGTGGAATCTGGATGCCGTAGGTATTTTCGATCCAGGCATAATTTTCGTAATAAGGCGGGATTGCCTGTTCGAGTACTTTCAGGTCTGTCCGTTCCTTCTCCGGCATGCGATCGACCGAAATGTCGACGCTGACTTCCACAAACTGAGCCTGCGCGCCTAACACTGTAATCAAAATAACAAATGTCACGAGCAACAACTTATTTTTTTCCATAAGGATTTTTCCTCATCACCTTAATTATTGAAAAATGCTCTTGCCGATATACGTTTTCATTCTGCCACATGAATATAATAATTTCACTGCAAAGTTAAAATGACTGATTTTCGTTCAATCGCAAGTTCAGATTGAAAATCTGAAACTTTATCGATACATTTGTCTGTAAATGTTGACCGCTGGGAGAAAAATATGCTTAAAGTGAGTTTCCGTCTTTATCTTTCCATAATTGCGTTCGGGCTGATCTGGTTGAATCCGGCAGACGCGCAGACCCGTCTGACCAAAGAGCCGCGCCCGGATTGGATCGATAATCCGACTCCGGGTTATTATATCGGCGTCTCGCACCGTTTCGCCGAGGAAGCCGACAGCCGTTCGGACGCTTTGAATAACGCCAAACGCCAGATCATCGAATCGCTGGGCGGCATCATCGAAAGTGAATTCATCGACCGCATCATCGAGTCCAGCGGCCAGGTGGAATCGCAGGACGCTTTCACCGATTCACGGATCAAAGTCGTCTCGAAAAACATCGTCAGCGTCAATCCGGAAAAGACTTTCGTCGAACAATGGCAGGAAGGTAAAGGGCGTAAGAAAAAGATCGTCTGCCAGGCTTATGTCGCCGTCTACTTCGACGAGGAAGCGCATCGTGCGTTTATGAGACAATTACTGAACGAGACCTGCCTGACTGGCGAAACTCAACTTAAATCGGCGTTGGTTCTCGCCACGCAGGGCCATATTTTCCTGGCAATCGACCAGATCAAATCCGCCGAACAACATTTACAGCCGCTGACCGAAATCACCGGTCTGGCGCCCGCCGATCTATCCGCCATTAAACAACTGAGCGAACAGATGCTCAACCGGGTTGTCGGTCTGCAGAACGGCGTTCGCATCGAAAATCGCGGCGACAAACAGACCACCAAATGGGGTTCAGCGCTTCCGCAACCACTCAAAATCGACGTGTTCTGGCAGGACGAATCCGGACGATATCCGATTCCCGGCCGGCCGGTCGAATTCACTTTGCTGAGCGGCAAGGCTCTCTTTAATCCGAACGGTCAGACCGATGAACATGGTCAGGCTTTTTGTGCGGTCAAAGAGATCGGCACGGCCGGCAAAGTGGAAATCGAAGCCCGCGTCACCTTTCCCGAAGGCTATCAGATTGCCCAGAACAGCACGCGCTTCACGCTCCTGCCGGATAATAAAGTGCTCGTTCGGGCTGTCGAAATCAACCTCGGTTCACCCGTCGCGATTCCGGCCTTAGCCAATGTTCTTTTACAAAAAATCACGAGCGCCGGATTCAGCGTCATCGAAAATAATCCGTTAGGCGCTCTGAGCGGCAGTCAGATTGAAAATCTCAATCCGGCCGAAATCCAGAAGATCGCGGCCAACTGCGGCGCCGACCTGATTCTGCTGGCCAGTATCTCTTCCGATCAACCCAACCGCGTTCAGGATGGATTTTATTTTGCCCGCGCCCGCGGCGTCCTGAAAGTCTACAACCTGACCAAACAAACCATTGTCGCCAATTACCTGATCGAGGATAAAAATGCCGGAAATTCACCTGAAAACGCCGGCGCCAAAGCCATTAAAAAAGTCAGCGACGCGCTGGTTCAAAAATTGACCGGCGAACTCGGTTTATAAAATCTCTTCCGATCATTCTGTGATTTGGATCGGCTGTCCCTAATTTTATTCCATCAACAGAGAAAAAAGGGTTGCTATTTTGTGCGAAAACTGATATTTTCAATGGCATATATAAGAATAACGGTTCTTTGAATTTCAGTAAGTTTCACTATTAATTTTTTTATCGCCAACCGAAGGGGTGTACCTATGAAAAAAGCCTTTTTACTACTGTTAGTTCTCGTTCTCGGACTGGCCGGTTGTTCTTCACTGACCTTTATCCCGACTCCGCCGAAGGCAACTCTCGCTACAACCGATTACGTCAATAATCAGGTTCAATCTCTGGCGGAAAAGACTTCCCAGGAAGTCCTTGAAAAAACTCAGACCATTATCGATCAGGCCATCGCCGCTGAAAGAGAAAAAGTCAAAGAGGTGGAAGCTATCCTGGAAAGTCAGCAAAAAGATGTCCAGATCGTTCTAAGCTCCATCAACGATGTCAATACGACGGCCACTCAGATTCGTGAATTAGTCGGACGCCTGCGCAAAGACCTGAGCGATGTCAAACAAGAGGTCGCCGACAGCCTCGATTCAGTTTGGGGCGGAATGAACAACCTGACGGAAGCCGACAATCGCTTGAAAACAAATATCACACAAGCCGAAACCAACATTAACAATCTTGAAAAAGCCAACGAACAACTTTTACAATCGACCGGCGCCATGAAAATCCGGCTCGAAGGTATGCCGAAAGAAACTATGCAGGAATTGCGCCAGGCGATCGACAATTACTATAAACAGCAACCTGAAAAATGAAACAGCCCGAAAAATCATTGTGTGTCTCCGGCAGGTTTCGGTTATCTCGTTTTTTAAACTACTTATTAGAGGAATGAAACCATGCGTACCATACGTTTGATTTTAATTTCGTGCTTACTCATTGCCGTCCGGGTCGGTACAATCCAGGCTCAGGTAACGGATTTAAACACAGCCAAAGCCCGGATTCAGACCATTTTATCCGACCTGAAAGCGCTCGATCAGAATATCCAGCAGGAAATGGACCAAGTAATAAACACCGAACTCGATACCCGGCCGAAAGGCGAATTCGAAACCACTACCGAATATGACGAGCGTCTAAAACAAAACGAAACCAAACGCCAGGAACTGGCCCAGAAATTCGCTGAACAGAAAAATGAACGCCAAAGCACGCTCGAGCAGGAACTCGATTTAATAATCGGCAAAGCCTATCCGGCCCCGGTTAGCATCGATCTCGGACTATATCGTCCCGATCTCCAGCGTTTTCCATTCACCGTACCGCAGTATAAAAAGAAGGGTAGTCTGCTGATGCCCATCGCGATTGCGCCGGAATTCAAGACTGGTTTTGCCACATTATCTCCAATCGGCTATTTCCAATTTTCGCGTGATGGTGAACAGCGACTAATCTATGTCCGGGTCAATTTTAAAGATCAATCCTTCACTGCCCGCACCGACCGACGCATGCAGGCGGTCAACAATCTGGCCACTCTGACCGGCCACAGCCGCCCGGTCAATGTCGTGGCTTTCAGCAACGATGGTAATCTTTTAGCAAGCGGCAGTGACGACCGCAGTGTTAAAATCTGGGACGTGAAAAAACAATCTTTGCTGTACAATCTGGCCGGCCATACCAAGTATGTGACCTGTCTGGCCTTTCATCCTTTCGATCAAATCCTGGCCAGCGGAGCCGACGACGGCCAAATTATTATCTGGCAAATCGACGGCCAAAAACCATTGTTGAAAATAAACGCCGGCCCGGATGGCGTCAAGCGACTGTCTTTCAGCCCGGACGGTAAATTAATTGCCGGTGCTCTGCCGGATTATTCTATTAATATCTGGCAGACTTCCGACGGCCAGTTGCTGCAAACCCTGACCGGCCATACCGATGAAATCAAAGGCATAGCCTTTAGTCCGGATGGACTTCACCTGGCCAGCACCGGCTTCGATCAATCCCTGAAGCTGTGGAATGTCAAGGATGGCGTTCTCATAAAATCACAGGAAAAAGCTCACCTTTTATGGATAAATACGCTGGCGTTCAGCCCGGACGGCGAACTGCTGGCGACCGGCGGCGACGATAAAACCCTGAATCTCTGGAATGCCCACGACCTGACCCGTCAACGTTCGATGGCTGATTTTACCTCGCCGGTCAATTCAGTCGTTTTCAGTTATCCTGACGGTTTGACGCTTGCCTGCGGAATGTATGATAATAACCTCGTTTTCAAACGCGCCGAAGACGGATTAACGATCAAGACACTCAAGGCTCACGGCAACAGCCTCAAATCAATCTCTTATGACTTTAACGGTAAACTGCTGGCTTCCGCCAGTGATGATAAGACCGTTAAACTCTGGGAGATCGTTTATGATGAACTCGCCGAGCTGGCCGGCGATGCCGACGGCCGACTTCTCTCCAATGCCGGTTCCGGTCTACCGCCCAAACTACAGGCGGAGGTTAGTTTCACGGAACCTTCCGGCAATAATTACTTAGATGCCAACGAAACCGGCATCCTGAAAATCAGCGTCACAAACACCGGCCAGGGCACGGGTTATAACGTGACGGCAGCTCTAAGCGGCAATAATCTGAATGACCTCGATTTCTCGCCGCGCACCCAGATCGGCGACGTGGCCAAGGGAGAAACGAAGTCCGTCGAAATTCCACTCAAAGCCCGCTATAAAATTCCGGCCGATACAGTGCAGTTAAACTGCAATATTCTGGAAGCCAACGGTTTTAATCTCAACCCGATGCAGATCCAATTCGAAACGCGCCCTTACTTCGTAAAATTGGTTAAAGTCGGCATTCAGGTCGCCGACCAGAGTGGCAACGGCATGATCGAACCGGAAGAAATCGTTGACGTGACCGTACGAATTCAGAACCAGGGCACGAGCCTTGCCCGGGACGTGCGGGCCGCTCTGCGCATTGACCAAAATGTCTTCTTCATCGGCAAAGACACCAAAGAACGGGTTCAGCAATTTACGCTGGGCGATTTGGCGGGCGGCGAGTACAAAGACATTACTGTCAAAATTTATACCAACAACGTCGCCACCGAGGTACCGGCCTTCCTGACAATGTCTGAGTATTACCGGGAATGGGGCGCAGTCAATATTCCACTCGACCTGGCATTCAATCAGCGCATCAGCACTCTCCAGCAATTCGTCGTCAAAGGCAAAGAAAACAGCAATGATTTTGCCGCGGACGGTTTTTCGATCGACGTCGAATTGAATATTCCCGCCGGGCAGGGCGTCAAATCTGACGCGGTGGCCCTGATCATCGCCAACCGCGATTATCATAACCCGGATATTCCCGATGTCAGTTACGCACACCGTGACGGCGAATTTGTCAAACAATATTTAGTCCGCTCACTGGGTTATCGCGAAGGCAATATCATGCTTTATAAAGACGCCACACAATCCCAGTTTAAGACTGCCTTGCAAAAACTCGGCAATACGGCCAAGGACACCGCCGAGGTTTTCTTCTATTATGTTGGACACGGCTCACCTGATCCGGAAAGCAAACGTGGCTATTTCGTACCGGTTGATTGCGATCCGAATTATGTCAGTGTCGGTGGTATCGCGCTTGAAGATTTTTATACTGAACTGAATAAGATCAAATCGAGCGGCACAACCGTCGTTATCGACGCTTGTTTTTCAGGTGCCAGTAACGAAGGCATGCTGATAAAAAACGTCAGCCCGGTCATGATCGAAATCGAACAAGAACACTCCGTCGCGGACAATGTCGTGGAATTTTCATCATCTTCGGGCGACGAGGTCAGTTCCTGGTATCCCGATAAAAAGCATAGCCTGTACACTTATTACTTCCTGAAGGGTTTGCAGGGGGAAGCCGATCAGAATGGCGATAAAATTCTGACCGTCGGTGAAATGCAGAAATATCTCGGTGAGAAAATTCCGTACGAAGCCCGCCGACTGAATAATCGCCAGCAAACACCTGGCGTGACACCCGACCGCGAAAACCGGATACTTATGCATTATACCACTCCTGAATCTCAGCCATAAATTTTCCGTAAAGTGAATATGTTTAAAAATGTTCTGACTACCGGCGTATTTGTGTTTTTCCTGACGCCTAATCCTGGATTCGGCCAGTTGTCGACCATTAAAGTGGCGGTCGATACCGCCATGGTCTTCGATAGCCACATTTCCGTTGCGGAAGCTAAGAACAAAACCCTGGCCTTCGCCCGCGAATGCGCCATTAAAATGGCTGTGCCGGAGGAGGTCATGACCTCCTCGGTGCTGACCGACCTGCGGGCTGAAACCGGCCGCCAGGCGCAGGAACAGACGGCTATCAATATTTTCGCGATCTCGACCCAAGTTGGTTTCATCGTAGATGAGAAAATCATCACGGCCGCACCCGCTTTCGAAAACGAAATTCTGAAGTACCACGTAAAGCTTCAGGCAACGGTCGAACCCACCCGCGGTGAACGAAATCCCTCCCTGTCGCTCGACCTTTCCGTCAATCGCAATGTCCTGAAAAGCGGCGAACCGCTAATCATCACCGCCAAATCGACCGAAAACGGTTACCTTTATCTTTTTGATTTTCTGGCAGACAACTCGGTTCTAATGATGTTTCCGAATCCGATCTCACCGGATAATTCCATCCGGGCCGACATTCCACTACAAATTCCCACCGCCAACGAACAGAAAAAAGGCATTTCCTATAAAGTTCAGGCCGATCCCAATAAAAACGTTACCGCCGAAGCCATTTTTGGAGTATTCTGCAAAAACAGGATCGCCGAAATCGATAAATTCCAGACCGTGCGCAAGGATTTTACGGTATTTACGGCCGGTCAGGAAAGCTTTACTAATTTTCAGAAATGGTTGGTACGCGTTCCGCTTTCCCAACGGGTCGAAAAAGTCGTCCCGATCCAGATCTTTAAATAACATTCGATTTGTTTTGGCTAACATTTCACCAAACGAAATAATTATTAACCGAAGGGGGTTCAAATGAAAAAGTTAGGTCTTGGCCTGTTAATGATTGCTTTCATCATTTTGGGCATTGCCTGTGAAGGTGACGGCCTGGTTACGACCGGCTCGAAAGACGTTATCGTTATCAATCATATGACATTCGCGGTAACCAGCACCTCGTTTACTTCTTCCAAGTTAACGGTCCTGGGTACCGTGACGAATGGCGGGACATCGACGATCTATCCGGATTGGTACGTCGAAGGCGATTTCTATGCCGATTCCACCTTTGCCCTCAAACTGGGGGGCGATAATTACAAAATGACTTTTACACTGGCGCCGGGTGAATCAGCGACCTGGAAGCTGGAGTTTTCATCCGATTTGTATCTTGAGTCAGATTATCCGCACTTTGGTATTAAGAACCTGCGCGCTTTTTACTACAAAGAAGACTAACATTACACCTTCAATAAATGTATTTAAAGGTAAACTGCTAATGTTCGACCATACGGGATAGTATTGCTTTTTAAATAGATCCATGCTTCGCAGAACAAACCCAGAGATTCTATTTAATACATTTCGTTTTTTAAAATATTCCGGATTTTTGACAGAATCTTCAACGATCACACTCTGCTTTGTAGGGCATTTTACTATGGTAATAGATCTATAGATAACAATTTTGGGGGCGTGTTTATTATGGAGATGAAAAAACTGAACCGGCTATTTCCGATTATGCTACTTATAGTAGGATCACTTCAAGCCCAGACCAATCTTGCAGTCGTCGAGTTCGCCGGTAAAAATGTATCCGCGGAAGAAGCCAGCGCCCTGACTGACCGGCTGCGGATTGAATTATTCCGCACCGGCGCTTTTACCGTCGTCGAACGAGAGCGTATGGATGCAATTCTGAAAGAACAGGGCTTTCAGATTTCCGATTGTACTTCCGATCAATGCATGGTCGAATTAGGCCAGTTGATCGGCGTCCAGCAGATTGTGGCGGGTAGTGTCATGCGGGTCGGGAATGTTTATTCCATCGCGGCTCGTATCATTAGCGTCGAAAAAGGAGATTTGGTCAGGACTGCAATCTTTGACCATGAGGGACAGATTGGCGATCTGCTGAAGTTCGGAATGAAGGATGTCGCCCTGCAACTGTCCGGAACAAAATCTGCGGAGCCTCAGACTTCTCCGGCAACTGAATCAGTCATCGCCGAAGAACCGACCACTTCATCTCCTCCGTCAATCGTCTCGACGAAACCACGCCAAACATCCCCGCAAAACCGGTCCATCAAAGGACGGATAGGTGTTTTATCCGCGCTAAACTCAACTACCATTTTTGGAGACGGAATAAGAGCTGTCTTGATTGATGATCTTGAGCCAAAGCCCCATATCGGCACTGCTTTCGGAGCATTCGGCCTGTTTTCCATCTCAAATTTCCTTTATCTGCGTCCTGAATTGATGTATATCAGAAAAGGTTTTACAAAACAAGAAAACACTGAGAGCCGGATTGAAAATATCTGGGCAGTTAATTTCGATTACCTGTCCATTCCGTTTCTTGTCCAGATTAATCTGCCCTTATCACCCGGAATAGAGTTTTACTGTATTTTCGGCGCCGCCGGAAATTATCTGGTCAATGCCCGGGAAATTGTTACGTTCAACGATAAGCAAATCAGCGACAGAAATATAAAAAACTCATTCCGTTCAGGAGAATCTTCAATGATCATGGGATTCGGTACGGAAATTAATCGGCGTTTTCTGGTGGAATTTCGGGCTGATATAGGACTAATCTCGATCAACGGCGAATACGATAGCAGTACCTCCAATGAAGTAAAGAACAGTGCCGTTGGAATTCTGTTGGGTTATTGCTTTTAAGTGCTATTAAGTCCTTTTAAGAAATAGATGATGATTATCATCCGTAGATAATGTAAGTGGACTTGTTCAACATTTCAATTTAGTTGTCTCTGAATAAGACAAAATAAACTCCGTGTTCCTCTGTGTCTTCTCAGTGTACCTCCGAGTAACAAGAATTTTTACCACTTTATCATTTTTCCGATTAGCTTACGGCTGAATGACAATCCATTTTTCATAGAGGCCGCCACATGAATCCCTCTCAAACCATTCACCTCACCGAACTCCCGCCGCAGAAGGAATTCCAGCCCGGCATCCGTCGCGCGCCAAACCGTGGATTTTTCCTGTCGAAGACCGAAACTGTTCTCGCCCTGAAAAATGCGTTGAGATATGTTCCGAATGATTGGCACGCCATCATCGCACCGGAATTTCTCGAGGAACTGCGGATGATGGGAAGAATTTACGGCTATCGTTTTCGCCCGGAAGGTCGCATCTGGGGCCGACCGGTCGATGAGTATAAAGGCATTCTCGCCGCTCGCGCCCTGCAGGTTAACATCGACAACAATCTCGACTTCGACGTAGCACTGTATCCTTATGAATTAGTGACCTATGGCGAGACCGGCCAGGTTTGCCAGAACTGGATGCAATATCTGCTTATTAAAAAATATCTCGAAGTCATGACTGAAAATCAGACACTGGTGGTCAGCTCCGGGCATCCGGTCGGCCTTTTCCCGTCGCACGAAATGGCGCCACGTGTGATTTCCACAAACGGTTTACTCGTTGGCGAATGGGACAATCCCAACGATTTCCGCAAACTCGCCGCGCTCGGCGTTTCCAATTACGGCCAGATGACGGCCGGCGGCTGGATGTATATCGGCCCGCAAGGCATCGTGCACGGAACTTATATCACTTTACTAAATGCCGGACGCAAATATCTCGGAATTTCCGAGGATAAAGATTTATCCGGTGTCGTTTACGTCAGTTCCGGGCTCGGTGGCATGTCTGGCGCGCAGGCCAAAGCTATCGAAATCGCCGGCGGCATCGGCGTCATTGCGGAAGTCGATTACAGCCGCATAAAAACCCGCCACGAACAGGGTTGGGTCAGTCTGGTTTCCGCTAATCTGGCGGAAATCGTTGGCTGGATAAATGAATATCGTAAAAGTCGCAAGCCTATTTCCATCGCCTATCATGGCAATATCGTCGATCTGCTGGAATATCTTGATTCAAATAAGATCGCGGTCGAATTGCTCTCCGATCAGACTTCCTGCCACGCCGTTTATGACGGCGGCTACACACCGGTCGGAGTCTCATTTGAAGAAGGTCGCGAATTGTTGAAATCCGCACCCGTCCAATTCCGAAATCTGGTAGACAAATCCCTGCGGCGGCATTTTCACGTCATTCGGCGACTGGTTGCCAGCGGCGCGCATTTCTGGGATTACGGCAATTCTTTCATGGCATCCGTGTTCAATGCCGGCGAAAAATCCATCGCGAAAAACGAACGTGACACGACTGACGGTTTCATTTTTCCATCATACGTCGAGGACATCATGGGACCGCTATGCTTCGACCGCGGTTTCGGGCCGTTCCGCTGGGTTTGCCTGAGTCGCAAGGATGGAGATTTACGCAAGACAGACCAAGCCGCACTCGTCTGCATCGATCCGACGCTCAGTTCCCTGCACCGCGACAATCATCATTGGATCAAGACCGCCGAATCTAATAAACTCGTGGTCGGCACCAAATGTCGCATCCTTTATGCCGACGAAGAGGGCCGCATTCAGATTGCCCTGAAATTCAACGCGATGGTCCGCAATGGTCAGATCGGGCCGGTTCTGCTCGGCCGCGACCATCACGACGTTTCCGGCACGGATTCACCTTACCGCGAGACGGCCAATATTTACGACGGCAGTCGCTTTACGGCCGACATGGCAACCCAATGTTTCGCCGGAAATGTCGCCCGCGGGATGACGCTCGTCGTCCTGTCGAACGGCGGCGGCGTCGGCATCGGCCGCGCTATCAATGGCGGATTTGGATTGTTACTGGATGGCCGACCGGAAACCGACGAAATTATTAAAAGTGCGCTTTCCTGGGACGTGATGGGCGGCGTCGCCCGGCGCAGTTGGGCGCGTAATCCGAACGCAGTCGCGACCGCGCAGAAATGGAACCGCGACCACACCGACAAAGGACAAATTACGCTGCCGTTCGAGGCGAAAGACGGATTGGTCGAAAAAATGGTGGAAAATACATTATGACAAAACCAATCACCATTCGCAATATGACCCGCGCCGAACTCGATCTGGCAGTTGAGTGGGCCGCGCAGGAAGGCTGGAATCCGGGCTGGCGTGACGCCGAGTGTTTTTGGGCGGCCGATCCACAGGGTTTTTTCGTCGGATTACTCGGAGATAAGCCGGTCGCTACGATTTCCGCGGTGAAGTATGATAATCACTTCGGCTTCATCGGTTTTTTCATCGTCAAATCTGAATATCGCAGTCAGGGCTTCGGTAACCTGCTCGGCAAGGCCGCTTTGGAATATCTCGGCCGGGTTAATGTCGGCCTGGATGGTGTCGTCGCCCAACAAGAATATTACCAGCGTCATGGCTTCCGGATCGCTTACCGCAACATTCGCTACCAATTTATTTCGACCGGACAGGAATTTGCAGACTCACGGATTGTGGAACTGGGTCGGATTCCTTTCGAAACGCTGACCGCTTACGACCGGCAGATGTTTCCGGCGCCGCGGACGGAATTCCTGAAACTCTGGATCGGTCACCCGGAAACAGTCGCACTGGGCTATTTAAACGATAATCGTCTGCTAGGCTACGGCGTGCGGCGCACCTGCCGGAACGGTTACAAGATCGGACCGCTTTTCGCCGACGACGCTGAGATCGCCGAGACGCTTTTTCAGTCGCTGATTTCCGGCATTAAATCCGGTCAGCCGGTTTTCTTAGATGTGCCGGAAATTAATCCGGCCGCGCTGGACATTGTTCATCGTTATAAAATGTCCATAATTTTCGAAACTGCCCGGATGTATTCCGGAAAACCGCCGAATATCGACCTTGAAAAAATCTTTGGCGTCACGAGTTTTGAACTTGGATAAGCGAGGAGGAATAGATGGCTGATTCACAAACAAGATGCGTGCGGTGCGGTAAACCGGTTTCACCCGGGAAAATCCGCACCAGTCATGGCATCTGTGAACACTGTTTTGAGGCCCTGGGCCCGGTTGAAAAAAACGAACTGCTGCCTGGTTGGAGTTTGCGTCATGGCGAATCCGAACAACAAATTATCGACGGACATACGCTCGTTTGTCCGGTCTGCGGACACGACCGGTTCTGGAAACGTAATACGGTTTTACTGACACCGGCTGCGGCCTTCATGAATTTTAACTGGGGCAGCAAAGCCGCGACCAATTACATTTGCGACCAATGCGGTTATATCTATTGGTTTTTACGTGAACCCAATAAATAACAGTCGAAGGAGATTCTATGAAAAGTATCTTTCGGTTTACCTTCCCGTTAATTATCCTTACTATTTGCGCCGCAACCGGTTTTTCTGCTGAGATGAAGGTTGTCGAGAAAGTCGATCTTCAGCGTTATCTCGGCAAATGGTATGAAATCGCCACGATTCCGCAGTGGTTTCAAAAGGGCTGCGCCTGCGTCACGGCCGAATATTCGCTCAATCCGAACGGATCACTCAAAGTCATCAATTCCTGCCGCAAGGAGGGCAAATTCAAACAAGTTGTCGGCCGGGCCAAAGCCGTTCAGGGCGCCAATAATGCTAAACTCAAGGTCAGTTTCTTCCGGCCGTTCTGGGGTGATTACTGGATCGTCGCCCTCGATGCCGATTATCGGTGGGCGGTCGTCAGCAATTCCAAAGGTTCGACCTGCTGGATTCTGAGTCGTACTGAGCAGATGGATGAAAAACTATATGCCGATCTGGTCGAACAATGCCAGGCGCTGGGCATCGACATCAGCCGGTTAGTGAAGACGCCCCAGGACTGCGGGTAATAGCATTTATTCTGCCGCGGATTTACGCGGATAATTACTGAAAATTAAAAAAGTGTTTACTTTTCCGGGGCTGGCGATTTTTCCCGGTTCATCAGCATTTCAACCGGGGTCAGGTATTTCTTCTTATTGTTACATTCCTTGCAGGCCGGGACAACATTGCTTTTGACGCTTTTGCCGCCGCGCACGATCGGAACGATGTGTTCCATGGTTAATTCTTCCGGTAGAAATTTTTGACCGCAATAATGGCAGACGCCCGCCGCGAGTTTCTGTTTCCACCAGCCGGATTTGCGCAATTCTTTGGCCTTCGCCTTTTCGCGGGCGATATGCTTTTCATCTTTATTAATCTCGATCCAGTCGGTCATTGTCGTTTCTGTTTTAAGAACCATTCGTACAATTTGGGATTGTCATAAGTCTTCGTCCAGGAATCATGTCCGGCGGACGGGTAGACGGTCAAGCGTACATCTCCGCCGCAGGCTTTCAGCGCCGCGACCATTTCTTCGGATTTGTGGAGCGGCACGACATCGTCTTTGGCGCCGTGAAAAACCCAAACCGGGACGGTTTTGATCTTGTGAACTTCCAGTGGATTGCCGCCGCCACAAATTGGGACCAGCGCCGCAAAACGTTCCGGGTGCTCGATCGCCCAGGTCCAGGTCGCAAAACCGCCCATACTCAAACCGGTCAGATAAATCCGCTTTAGGTCGATTCGGTACCGGACTATAACTTCATCGAAGAGGGCGTCTAACCATTCCAGCGACCACCAACGATTAGCCGGACATTGCGGCGAAATTACGATGAACGGAAAATCGGGCTGTTGTTCGACTATTTTCGGCAGGCCGTGACGCCTGACGATTTCCGGATCGCGGCCGCGTTCCCCGGCGCCGTGCAGGAAGATAATCGCCGGCCATTCGCGCTCCGACTCGGCATAAGCAGGCGGCAGATGGAGCAGATAATTACCGCGGAAGCATTTCTGAATTTCCCGGTGAAAATCGACTATCGCCTGCCCGGCGGGTTTCGGCGTCTGCGGTTTTATTTTCCGATTATCTGGCATTGCGACCGGTAATTTAATTCATAAAACGCGGAGTTTTTAAAGAGCTCAGAGTAAAATTTATATTTATTTAAAATGTTCGTCTTGTAGTATGAATCTAAGCTATTAATATGTAACTAATCTCTGCGTACTCAGAGGTTAATTATTTGAGAAAAACCATTTTTTGCACTGCATGAAAATTACCGGCCGAAAAGCGATACAGGTAAATGCCGGTGGCTACCGATTGTCCGGCATCGTTAGTGCCATTCCAGATGACCGAGTAATAGTTCGCTGGTTGACGGGCTGAGATCAGAGTTTTTATCTTCTGTCCCATCGTATTATATATAATCAAACTTACCGCGGCCTCTTCCGGTAACTGATAAGCGATTGTGGTCAGCGGATTGAACGGATTGGGGAAATTCTGGGAAATGGAAAATTTCTCCGGTAAAATAGCGGCCGGATTCATACCAGAGTTGACGATAGAGCCGTTACCGTAAAAGCCGGGATTATCCATTTTTAGCACAAATTTATCTTCGGAAATACAGCGCACCGCCAGATAAATATTCCGACCGGCATAGTTCGCCAGATCGACCTGAACGGTCAGCCATTCCGGATCGGCGCTGATTCCGGCCAGATTGCTCAGGACCGAAAAATCGCTTATCCCGCTGCTGCCGGTGGAAATCATGATCTGCGCGTCTTCTATATAATCTTCATCCTGCGACGATAAAAACACTTCGAAAAATGCGCCTGAATCGCTCAAATGAATACACGGAAAAATGAACCAGTCATCATTAGCCGTACCGTCCTCATTATAACCCGTGCAAACGGAATAATCGCCGTTTACGGCCGCGTATTCCGGCGCCGAGCGGATGATCCAGGACTGGGGCTGAAAGACGTCAGGATTATATTGCACAAATCCATCACCGCCGTCATTATCCCGCAGAATATATTGATCGGCGATGGTTCCGGTTTCAAAATCATCGAATAAAATGACCTGGGCATGCCCAAGGACGGTTACTTTCACGACCGCCGATGGATCGCTCACCGTCCCGGCCACGGTGGCGCAGATATAATACCAGTAGGTTCCGCCCGGAGAAACATTACCGTCAACAAAAGTCGTCGCCGTGATACTATCTGCCCGGATTTCAAACCGCACACCGTCCTGACTGCGATAAACCGTAAAGAAATCCGACCCTTTTTCACTCTGTGAACCGACCCGGATTCCGCCGCGCTTCATCTTGACCCCGGTATCTTTATTAATGTCGGTCCACTTCAGACGAACAGCATCGATCCGCGACACTACTATCAAATCCGGCGGAGCGGAAGGTTTGTCGGGCGTGGCTGAAACTTCATTCGATGGTCGGCTGGTGCCTTTATCACCATAGATTGCGGCTACGATATAGTAATAGGTCGTTCCGTTAATTACTGCCGTATCGAGATAAGTCGTGTCGCCAGGCGCAATATCAGCCAATAAATTCGCAGATCCGGCCGTAACAGAGACTGTCAGCGAGCGGTAAAGCCGGTAATTTGTCAATTGCAAACCCTGACTGGCGAAATCGGTTGAATCGGGCGGTGACCAGGCCAGTGGCACAAACCCGTTGCAATTACTTTTTGCGGTAAGATCGGTCGGCGGCAATTTACCATAGCGGACTACTCTAATCGTTGAAAGTGAACTGCTCAGGGCCGGATCGCCGTTATCGAATGCCACGACATAATAAGAATAAACGTTGTCCGACTTTAATGTATCGGTGTAAACCGTGTCGGCCTGCTGACTCAGTAAATAAAAACTTACGTAAGTAGAAGCCTGACGATAGAGCCGGTAACCGGCCAGATCGTACTGCCCAACGTGCGACCATTTCAGCCAAACCAGTGAATCAGTCAAAGTAGCCGTAAAATTCTGCGGGGCGGGTGGTGCCAAATTCTGCGGAGTGGCCGAGACCTCGGCGCTTGCCGCACTCAAACCGTCTGTCCCGTAATCGGCGGCAATGACATAGTAATAGGTCTGGCCGTTGACCACTGCCAGATCGGAATATTCCATCTGAGTGGTAGCAACATGAGTGATTAGATTTTCGTCGGCAACCGATACGCCCGACGCCTCGGCCCGGTAAATGTAATACTGCTCTAAACTTTTTTCTTTCTGCCCCAATAAGGAGTTAAACGGCGATCGATTGGAACCGGATTTGGTTAATGCTGCATCTGTTTTTGCGACCGGCGGTTCAATAAAATGTTTTTCCGCGGGAGCAACGACCGTGTCAGATTCGAGCGTGACCTGATCGATATACCAGTTTTCACCGAATTTGCTTTGATATTGAAAAGCGATATAGATTTCCAGATCAAGATATTGCGACAAGTCCACCGCCACCTGCGTCCAAACTGCCGGCAGAGCTTCCGGTTCACCAGGGAAAGTGCGGATAATCTCAAAGTCGGCGGTATCGGTCGAACTCGTCGAAATCCGGATATAGTTCGGCAGATTGTCGTCGGAAGTAAACGATCCCATGTGCCAGAATTTTAGTACACGGCTCAGATCTGTGATCGCCACACGATTGGTAATTAGCCATTCACTGGAAACTTCCTCCGTACCGCCATATTTGCATACGGCGGAGGTCGTACCATCGTAAGCATAATTGGTGCTGGTGGTCCAGCCAGCGCCCAGCGGATTCGTTCCGTAATTACCGATCGTCCAGTTAACCGGGATGCCGGTTTCAAAGCTCTCTTCGTAGCCAATCGGTTTCTGCCAGGATAATCGGACAACGCCATCCAGTCCGCCGACGGCCGAGAAATCTCGCGGCACCGGCAAGTCCTTGAACATCGTCACCGACAGGATTAATTCTGCGCCGTTCCCGAGTGTTGTATCGATCCGCACCATCGCATAGCCAGCCCGGTTGAAAAAAACGCTGATCGCTCCCGGTTGAACATTGGTGATTGAAAATGAACCGTCCGTCGCGGTCGTGTCCAGCAGATTCTGACCTGAAATCAGAATTACCACGCCGCTGTAATCCGGAGCGCGATCGAGTGTAACGACACCCCGAACGATACCATTCAAAATCGGATCGAATTGGAAATTCTGATCGGTGACTTCGGTTTGAGCGACCCGGATATCCCGGATAACACTATCAGCGCAGTAATAGCCTGTTTTAGAGGCTTTCAATTCGTAATAACCGTCATATAGATTTTCGAATTTGTAATTTCCCAAACTGTCGGTCAGCGTTGTACGGTTCATGGCACCACTTAAGCTAATCGTCGCGCTGCGGTCGTCGTTGCGATTGGTCAGATCGGCCCGGCCGCTGATCGCTCCGACCGGCGGATTTTCATCAGCCAGCAAATAATCGACGGAATTGACAATCAGTTGTCGGGCAGCCTGACTGTCGCTGAGGGCCGCGAAATTAAACGCATAATAAATTACCTGAGCGGATTGCGGATGGTCGTTATTGTCGTAGACAATGATTCCACCGTCGGCAGTATGATAAGCATTGCAGTAAATTGCATAGGCTGGGGCGAGCGGTCTCTGGGAATCCTGGTCGTAGTAGCCGTCCACGGAGAGTTCCAGAACGGACGGCAGAGAGAAAGGTTCTCTTACGAGAGAATGATATCTGTAATCCGATAACAAATTCAGGTCGCCGGACTCGTCGCCATTCCAGGCACTGCTGTGAAGGACATTAGCCGCAAAATCAGGATATCCCGATGACGCGCCGAGCGTTACATAGCCGACCTCGCCGCCTTCGATTAAAAGCTTATGAGCCGGATCGCTAACCCAATCCGCTAACTTTTCACGATAGGTTCTATCCGATACGGGATACTGATTGGCGCCGCTGGTCGAAATTACCAGGTCGTAGGTCGCAAAGTCCAGCGTGTCGGCCGCCGCGACATTGACGATCTCAGCGTAATATCCACCATCCGTCAACCAACGTTGTACTTGCTGACTGGTTTCGCCGTAACTTTTTGCTGAACGCAATGGAGCGTCGGCACGCAACTCGATCTGCGATTTTGATCCAATGTCATCATCAACGATCAACGCCAGTCCGTTCACATCAATAATCCGAAAAGAAAAATAGCCGCTGGTCGGGCAACAGGTAACATTCGGAGTATGCGCTCCGTCAGTTGCGCAGATCCGGTAATAGAAAATGTCGCCGACGTTGACAGAACCGGCTGATCCGGGAAAAATTCCGCTGTATCGGCCGTTTGCATTCAGAGTCAATCCGAAAACTCCGCTATTGGAGACATTATTAATATAGTACTGGCAAATTACTGTATCGATCAGGAGATTGTCAGTCGCGTCGGCTTCGATATTGATCGGCCATTTACGCAGGGGCTGGTTGGTCAGTGCGCTGTGCGTGATTTGCGGTGGGGTAGCGTCGATGCCGACATAAAATGAATAATAAGTTTCCGGGGCATTGCCCGGACTGGTCACGATCTCTAAACCGCCATCGCCAGCCGAAAAGTAATAATTGATACTGACATTCGTCTGCCCGCCGGGAATGTCGGCATAATACCGATCCGTTTCGCCGGTGGCTTGCATCTCCAGCGAATCGCTGAAAATACCATCCCGACCGTAATGCAACCAGATCGTCCCGAGAGGTGGTTTAGTAGATGTCACGCTGGCCAAAACCCGGTACGGCCCGGTAATATCTTCGGTCGCCGGCAATGCGGTGTGACTGAAAATGATCGAGTAATAATCGCGGCCATCCAGCGTCAGCACACCGGAATTCTGCGGATCGAGCCAACATTTCAGCTGTGCCGATGTTGTCGTGTAATAATTCCAGGAATATGAAAATTTACCAAAGTCATCGACGCCATCCGGATCATCACAGGAAGCCGATCCGCCATGTAACTGCCCGACGATGCGATGATTCTGATCGAACAGCGGCGCGCCGGAACTGCCCGGCTCGGTCGTCCCGTCATCCCAGACGACCGCCCAATGTGAATTGGCCGGTGTATTACTATCCCAGAAATCATTGGTTGGCGCATCATTGTCAAAACTGATCTTTTTGACATCTCCATTTGGATGATGAATACAAACGGTTTTCCTGGCGGGCACACTTTCCGCATTCCATCCGGCGTAATGCACATTGTATTCGACCGGTATTTGTTCGTTAATTTCCAGCAAAGCGAAATCGGATGCGAGGCTGGTCGCCAGTAAAGTCGTGCCCTGCACGGTATTGGTGATCGGACCGTCATAGGTCGTTCCGGCCGGGCTTTCGTAATTGAACATCACGATCCAGTATTCTTCGCTCCCGAGGCAATGATTGGCGGTCAGCAGATACTGCTTTAAATCCTGTTCGACATTATTGACCAGAGCGCCGCTGCAGATGCGGGATCCACCACCGGTCAGAATCATAGCCACTGCCCGTTTCTCGACCTGCCAGTCGGCCCCAACGGATGAATTAACGTCATTGTTGCAACTACCGGATGAAGTTAAACTCCCGGTTTCGCTGAAAAACACATCCTTGTAGCCGTAAATGATACGCGAGATTGTCAAACGGCTTTGCCCGCGCGTTTCCGGCGGCTCATACAGTTCCAGAATACAATCGCCGCCTTTGACCGGTGCCGTGGCGAATTGACCATGTGGCTTGTTATTGGCTGAGGTAAAAGCGCCGAGAACCATTTTTTGATCTGTGGAATACAGAAACAGTCGCGCGTTTTCTGCCAGGAAAAAATTATCGTAGATCAGGTTCAGTGAATAGGCATCCTGAGCAAAAATTCGCAGACGCCAAAGTCGCCCGCCGTCAGGTAATTCGCTCCAGGAACCGCTGTTTTCGAGATCGTAACTGACATCGAACGGATAACCGAACTGGACCGGCTCGTCTTTGCGGGCGGCGAATTCGATACTGGCGATTTGCTGAAGATCGACTGCCGGAATTTTTATTTTCACCGGCGCTTCTGCAACGGTATTGGTAAAACTGTACGGCTGGCCGCCAGCGCTAATCTGTGCGCGACCGACTGATGTCAATCCAATCAGGAATAGAACCAACAGATTAAACCGGTAATATTTTCTCAGCACAGTTTTCCCGGTACTTTTTTATTCTCAAAATCCACATCGGCAGCCTTAAAACTCTGCCCATATCTTACTCAATCGGCAGAATAATCACATGACTTTTATCACAGGACAAAGTTGTCGCGCTTAAAGGGAAACGTAATGTGATTTAGTCACGACGCTCTTGATCCGGCCGGTCAGCTCTGCGCCAAGGAAGGGCGTATTCTGCGACCGTGAGTAGATATTCTTGCGACTGAATACCCACCACTCATCGGGATCGAAAATCGTCAGGCTTGCCTCGGCACCCGGCTCCAGACGCGCCAGCGGAAGATCTATAATCGCAGCCGGCTTGACCGTCAACAGTTTGATTAACTGCAACAGAGTCAGGTGACCGGGATGCACCAACTTGGTCATCGCCAGTGCAAAGGCAGTTTCGAGACCGATCATGCCGTAAGATGCCAGATCGAACGAGGTTTCTTTGGTGTCGATCGTATGCGGAGCGTGGTCCGTCGCAATGGCATCAATCGTGCCGTCTTTCAGCCCGGCAATGACCGCCTGGCGGTCGGCTTCCGTGCGCAGAGGCGGCGCGACTTTGGCATTGGCGTCGTAACTGCGCAGATATTCATCGGTCAGCGAAAAATGGTGCGGAGTCGCCTCAGCGGTCACTTTGACGCCATCTGCTTTCGCCCGGCGGATCAGTTCCACCGACCCGGCGGTCGAGACATGCGGAATATGCAAGCGTGCGCCGGTGAATCGCGCCAGTTGCAGGTCGCGGTAGATCATTAGTTCCTCGGCCAAGGCCGGATTACCCGGAAGGCCTAATTGCGTCGAAACCATGCCTTCGTTCATCAAGCCGTCGGCTTTCAGATCGACATCTTCGGCATGATTGATAATTGGCCGCCCGGTCAGCCTGGAATATTCCAGGGCATAGCGCATTATCTGAGGATTTTTCAGCGGCGCGCCGTCATCGGAAAAAGCGACTGCGCCAGCCCTGGCGAGTTCGACCATTTCGGTCAGTTCGATTCCCTGCCGTCCCTTGGTCAAAGCCGCGATCGGGTAAACATCCGCCAGCAAACCTTCGGCCTGCCGATATATAAAGCGTACGGCTTCCTGCGTATCGATGGCCGGGTCGGTATTCGGCATACAGCAGATTTTTGTAAATCCGCCGGCCAGCGCCGCCCGAACACCGGTCGCGATGGTTTCCTCATCCTCGTTGCCCGGCTCGCGCAGATGCGTATGCAGATCGACGAATCCCGGAGCGATGCACAGTCCCTTGAGATCTTCGCTATTTTTAACGGTTTGCGGATCAACCGGCTGGCCGATACTCTTGATCTTGCCTTTTTCGATCAGGATATCGGTTTCGTAAGTATCATCCTTGAACGGATCGACGACAATCGCATTCCGTAAAAGTAATTCTTCTTTTATGGCTTTAATTTGCATTTATTCTCCTCAATTCAACTTTTACTTGCCGCCAACCAGCAAAAAGAGCACCGCCATGCGCACAGCAACTCCGTTTAAAACCTGGTGCAGAATGATCGAATGTTCGCTGTCGGCGATGTCCGAATCGATTTCCACCCCGCGATTGATCGGCCCGGGGTGCATGATCGTTATCGTTTTGCGCAGATTGTCCAACCGTTCACGCGTGATTCCGAAAACCGCCCGGTACTCGCGCAGAGACGGGATCAATCCGTTTCCCTGGCGCTCGCGCTGAATGCGCAGAACATTTATAGCATCCGCAAAGGCCAGGGCCTCATCAAGATCGTAGAAAACTTTCACTCCCAGCGATTCGATCCCGACCGGTATAAAGGTCGGCGGCCCGCAGAGTGCGACATTGGCGCCCATCGTCTGTAATCCAAAAATATTGGATAGCGCCACCCGGCTGTGCCGGATGTCGCCGATAATTGCGACGTTCAAACCTTCCAGAGAGCCGAATTTTTCCTGTAATGACATCATGTCCAGCAGAGCCTGCGTTGGATGTTCATGCGTTCCGTCGCCGGCATTGATTACGACCGCATCGACGAACTGGGACAACAACTTGACCGAACCCGGCACGGCGTGGCGCATCACGACCGCATCCATTTTCATGGCAAACAGGTTGCGGACGGTATCCTTCAGACTTTCGCCTTTGGCCAGGCTACTGCCGCTCGCCGAAAAATTAATTGAATCGGCCGACAATCTTTTCTCGGCCAGTTCAAAAGAAATACGGGTGCGGGTCGAGTTCTCGAAGAAGAGATTGACGACCGTCTTACCTTGCAAAGTCGGCACGCGCTTGATCGGGCGTTCGAGCACTTCCCGAAATGAAAAGGCGGCGTCCAGAATAGCGCGGATGTCGTCACGCGGCACGCCCTCCAATCCCAGCAGATGTTTGATGCTCAAATTCATTTCTGCTCCTCCACTAACAGGATTTCGTCTTTGCCGTCAATTTCCTTCATCAACACCCGGATTTCCTCGCCGATCGAAGTCGGCACGTTTTTACCGACATAATCGGGTTTGATCGGCAATTCCCGGTGACCGCGATCGACCAGTACCGCTAATTGAATCGTCGACGGCCGTCCGAAATCCATCAGGGCATCCAGGGCGGCGCGGGTCGTCCGCCCGGTATAAATCACATCATCCACCAGAATCAGGATTTTCCCATCCACATTGAATGGAATGTCGGTTACTTCGACTCGCGGCAATTTACTTTTCATGCGGAAATCGTCGCGGTACATCACAATGTCGAGAACGCCAACCGGCAGGGTGACGTGCTCGATCTCCTCGATTTTACGGGCTAAACGTTTGGCCAGATAATCGCCGCGGGTGCGCACGCCGACGATGCCGATATTCTCGGTGCCTTTGCACTTTTCGATAATTTCATGCGCCAGACGGGTGATCGTGCGGTTCAGTCCCTGCTCGTCCGCCAGGCGGGCTTTTACTCTGAATTCCATATTTTACTCCTGGAATAAAAAAACCACCGCTCTGGGTGGAATTCTTGCTTCTTTTTTTGCCTTGCCCAACTCACTGTTTGGTTTTAAAGGCTCCTTCTTTATTGTTGGCCGAATTTAGCGGTTTGTACCCGGAAAACCAACTTAAACTTTTGGTACGAGCAGTTTGATCAACGCCTTTTCGGCAGTTGCCACGACCGATTCGGCCACCGAATGAACAATTGAATCGGGAACTCCGTCCTCCGAAACCGATTTCAACCGCAAGTCGAGCGGATCGTTGATGTAATCGACGACCACGGCATTTTGCTCATTCGTCAGGGCAAATTCCGAAGAAAAAACATCCAGACCGCATATACCGGCAATTTTTACGAGTGTCTCCTCAAATAACGGCATGGGCAGGCTGGCTTTGTCAATATCAGATAACGAAGTGTAAATGTGCGTCTTCACATCCCACCAGCACCAATGTTGCCGGCCGCAGGCATAAATTACGCGGAACCAGGCCGGCCGGTCGGCCATTTTAATCGGCTCGATATATTTTTGCAAAAGATAGTAGTCATCGGGATGCTCGCGGCGGGCCGCCAGGACACGCTCCAGGCCGGTTGCATCCAAAATCACGCCGACTCCGCCGCCGCCATGAGCCGGTTTAATAATGAAACGCGGACCTAAGATATCCAGATCGATTTCCCGCAAAACCGGTTGAACATGATAAGGATCGAGTACAATCGTATAGGGCGTATACACACCGGAACTGATAAATTCAAGATGCATCGTGGCCTTGTTCCAGGCGTGCGCGGCCATTTCATGCCGATTAATCCGTACTGTGGTATTGGCCCTGGCCCAATTAATTAATGTTAAAAAACGGCTGTCGCTATCCGAGGCCCTGTCCCACATTGTCCGAAACCGGATTGCACCGTGTTCGATTTCCGAGATTACGGCATCCAAATTTTCCGGCGTTATTGATAAAAACTCAAGCCCGCGCATGCGGCATTGTTCCGCCAGAATGCGCGCCAAATCGCGGTCGTATTCCCAGTTCCAGGCAAAGCCGAAGTCAATCGTGGAGTTCATTATCGGATACGGATTATTGATTAAGAAAAACCGCGATACGTTGGCGCACCGTATCCATTTCACAACTCACGACAAGGTGGCCGCAGTCGCTGTCCAGTATCAGGATTTCAGCCGAAATCAGGGGCGCAAAATCCAGAGCCGGCCGACAATTGACGATCTGATCCTGGCGGTTGACTATGATCAGTGTTCTGGCCTTGATTTTTTTAGCGGCTTTAGCCAGCGAGCCACCGAATGGCGCCGCGATGTCATGGTTCAGCATCGCATTGAGTTGACTGTAACGATCGGCAATTGCCTGAGATCGGCCGGAATTTGAAACGACTGAATTCCAGTAAGCCGGAAATGCGGCGCGATCGGTTTGACGTACGCGATAGGCCGGGGTTCTGGCCATTAATGCTGTCAACAAATCCAAAGTTCGGGCGATTTCCGCCTCCGGTTGATGATTTCGCCAGCCGGTTTTGATAATTTCGATCTGCGTGCGAATTTCAAGGAAATCGTAGGATGTCAATTGCGGAGAGGCTACATACAGAATGGCTTTACAGGCGAAGTCCGGATAATTGACAATCCACTCGAATCCCTGAAAACTGCCCAGCGATCCGCCGATTATAGCATTTAATTGTTTTATTCCGAACTTTTCAGTCGCTAAACGATACTGTGTCCGCACCATGTCGCGAATATTAAACTGCGGAAACGATTCTTCCGATTGAGCCGGGCTGTTGGAGGGTGATGACGAAACGCCATTGCCCAGCGCATCCACGGCAATGATAAAAAACCGGGTGGTGTCAACTAATTTGTCAGCGCCCATCAGTTTGGCAATGTCCTGGCTGATGCCGCCAAACCAGGTCGGATAAAGAATGGCGTTGGATTTCTGGGCATTCAACTTACCGAAGGTGCAATAGCCGATCCGGCAATCGCGGATGATCATACCATTCTCGAGCCGGAAATCGCCAAGATTAAAAAATTCCGGGCCGGCCGCGGCGGCAGGACTAAAATTCAGGCAGCCTAAAATGATCCCGTATATTATCAGACGTAAATGCTTCAATTGACTCTCTCTTTCAACCCGAAAAAGTTACGTCATTTACGAGGCTAATCAAAAGAATTACCGGGAGCAGAGCGTTAAATCAATCTGCAAACAGGTCGATAAAATCGAATTTGCCGACATCGACCAACCCCTTGTCGGTCAATTTAAGTTCCGGTATGACCGGCAACGACAGAAACGACAAAGTCATAAACGGGTTTTCCAGTCCGCATCCTAATTCGCGGGCAGCCCGACTCAAATGGTCTGCGGCAGAGCGGACATCCGTCAGCGGCTGATTACTCATCAGACCGGCGATTGGCAGCGGCAGAGCGGCCAGCACCCTGCCATCTGCGACTACGATTTGGCCACCGTGCATTTCAGTCAGTTCCCGGAGAGCCGTCAGCATATCGGCGTCGTTGGTGCCGACGATTACGACATTATGCGAATCGTGGGCGACAGTCGAAGCTATTGCACCACGCTTCAATCCGAAACCTTTGACAAAACCCAATCCGATTCGGCCGGAAGCCTGATGCCGCTCGACTACGGCAATTTTCAGCATATCCCGGTCCGGATCGCTGACCACCTGCCCGTTGCTGACAGTCGCATTCATCCGTGATTTCTTAGTGATGATTTGCTGAGGAATTATTTCTATTGTCCAAATCTCCTTGCCACGGGCAGACACATGGAAATCCCGGATCTGTGCCGGAGCCGGGTTCATGGAGTTAGTGGGAATCCCGGAAAAAACCGGCGACCCGATCAGCATTTGTCCGTCCTCGGCAACTTTACGGCCGGCTTTAAAAACCTGGCGCACCCTGAAATTCTCAAAATCATCAAATATTATCAGGTCGGCAGCGTAGCCCGGCGCAACGGCTCCCGTCTGCCGCAGTCCATAATGACGCGCGGTATTTATTGATGCCATTTGCAGAGCCATTACCGGGTCCAGTCCATGCTTTAATGCCCGACGGACAATGTCATCAATGTGACCGTAATCCATGAGATAATCCGGGTGCCGGTCGTCGGTCACAAAACCGCAATTGCTCGAATTCAGTTGATTGACGATTGGCAACAAAGCGTCCAAATTACGGGCCGCCGAGCCTTCCCGTATCAGAAGGAACAGGCCTTTGCGCAATTTTTCCAGGGCTTCGTCCGGCCCGGTGCTTTCATGATCGGAAGTAATGCCAGCCGCGATGTAGGCAGACAGATCATTCCCGCCGAGTAAAGGAGCATGGCCGTCAACCATCTTCGTTCCGGCGGTCTCAATCTTTTGTAAAACCTGCGGATCGCGCCAGATCACTCCCGGAAAATTCATCATTTCACCGATCCCGAGTACGCGGGGATTATCGATCCAGGCTTGCATCTGTTGAGCAGTGACAATTGCCCCGGCAGTCTCAAGATGAGTCGCCGGAACGCAGGACGGTACCATAAAATACATATCGATCGGCAATCCGGCGCTGGCCGACAACATATATTGCAAGCCATCCAATCCCATGACATTCACGATCTCATGCGGATCGGCGATCACAGTCGTAGTGCCATGCGGAACAACGGCTCTGGCGAATTCACCCGGCGTGAGCATCGAACTCTCGATATGAACGTGCCCGTCTATTAGACCGGCCGTCAGGTATCCGCCCTTACCGTCGATCGTTTCACGGGCATTATATTCACCGAATCCGACTATCTTACCATCGAAAACGGCTACGCTGGCCGGATATATTTCGGCAGACAACAGATTCACCAATTTTACATTTGTAATCAGGAGGTCGACTGTTATTTCGCCCCGCGCGGCGCGGATCAGATTTTCAAGTACCATCATCTCTCCTAAAATATTACCAATGGAGCACTTTCTCCGTTTTCAATCGGAATTTTTCAGGTTTTTTTGGCAAGGGAGCCGGATTAGCGACAGTGGCTTGAGAACCAGAGTAAAATATCGGAGTTGCCGTGCTTTAGCGGATCGATCTTTTTAATAAAATCGGCCAATTCATCCGGATCGAACTCCAACCGGTAATACTTTAAAACCCACAGCAAAATTAAAAGCACGGTCGTACGGTTCTTACTGTTGAACGGTTCTCCTTCGATAGCGTAATAGACGAACCAACCCAACTGCGCATATAAATCCTTACGGTTGGAGAGCCGTTCGCCCAGGATGCAGGATAAGGTGCCCCCGCCGGGTAGTGACACTACGGCTTTAAGGGCATTCATATCCCGGACTCCCTGATCGCCCTCGAATTTTTCCGTCACAATCCAGTTGACGTAAGAGAGCATTTTGATCTGCCGAATTTGTTCTTCAGTCATCAGTACCTCCCAGCAAATCCGCATAATCGACCATTATTTCTTCAATTTGCCGGAGATGCTCAATTTCATATTCCACCGGCACACTTACTTTCAGGGTTTTAAGTAAAACATCCTGCTTTTCCTCATCAACTGTCAGCTCAATCTCAGCGCCGAAATCCCAGCCCATGGCTTTGGTGACCTCCCGCGGGAGTAAGACGCCTTTGCTTGAGCCCACCCGAATGATTTTTCTTTTCATTGTCTAATGTGCTCCTTACTGTTGGATTTGGATTTCAGGCTCGACCTCAAGGGTATCTATTTCCGGTCCGTACACCTCGAGGAATTTGTCAAACCGATCCATCATCGTCTTTCCCTCAACTTTCTGGACTTTCGGGTTGCGCAGAATGACCACTTCGTTCTCTTCATCCAAAATGAGATTAATCTCATCCTCAAAGTCCCAACCCATGATTTTGATTACATCTTTGGGTAGTAAAATACACAGGCTAGCACCAACTCTAACAATTTTCCTTCTCATTACAACGCCCCTATAGCAAGTTGTTAATTTATGTTCCAAAGTAATCGAAGTCAGAGAAAAAATCAAGTATTTTTTTCATAAGAAAAAAACTTTCCCTTTGAGTGGCCTTTACTTAAAACCAACCGGCAATAACCTTTTGGATAAGATAAGTGGCGTAAATAATAATTCCGGTCTGGTTAACAAGGACGAGACTTTCTTATTTTATTACCAATCACAGCCTGGTAATTATTAAATAATCCCCGATATAAAAATACTATTCATGCAGAAGTATTTTCTATTCCGGTTTTTTCTTGCGGGAATAGCGTTCCGGCCAGAGTTGTTCCAAGCGTTCACGGATGAATTTTTCCCGGCCGATCGTGGTCGGGTTATAAAATAATTGTGGCAGGTCTTCGCCCGGGAAATAATTTTCCTTAACGAAATGGTTTTCGAAGCTATGCGGATAACGATAACCTTTATGATAACCCTGGGCTTTCATCAACTGGGTCGGCGCATTTCTCAGATGGAGCGGAACGTTCGGCGCCTCACCATCTCGTAAAGCCTGGCGCGCACCTTCCAGCGCCATATAAGCCGCATTGCTTTTGACGGTCGCCGCCAGGTAGGTCGTGACATGGGAAAGAATTATGGCGGCTTCCGGCATGCCGATAGCATGGACCGCCTGAAAACCGGCCGTGGCGAGCGAAAGCGCTGACGGATCGGCATTACCGATGTCTTCGCTGGCCAGAATTATCAACCGCCGGGCAATAAACAGTGGATCTTCACCGCCTTCCAGCATGAGCGTCATCCAATAGACTGCCGCATCCGGATCGCTACCGCGCACGCTCTTGATATATGCCGATATGATGTCATAGTGATAGTCACCGGTTTTATCATACAGCTGACGCCGTTGCTGAAGCGCCTCTTTGATCAGGTCAATTGTAATAACAAACTCCGCACCTTCGGCCGGAGCGGCCATTTGCTGGCAAATTTCGACGGCATTCAGAAGTTTGCGGGCATCGCCATTGACATTCTTAATCAGAAAATCCTTGACGCCTTCTGCGAATCCGATCCGGTATTTCAGCAGAACAATATCTTTCGCGACTGCGGAATCAACGATACGCGCCAATTCATCGTCGGCCAGACCCGCCAACTTCAGCACCCGACAGCGTGACAGCAACGGCGCAATTACCTCAAAAGAGGGATTCTCGGTCGTAGCTCCAATGAGAACGATTGAGCCGTCTTCGACCGCATGCAACAGGGCGTCCTGTTGGGCTTTGTTAAAGCGATGGATTTCGTCGATAAATAAAATCGTGGTACGGTTTTGTCGCCGGTTATGATTCGCCCGTTCGATGATTGCGCGGATATCTTTTACACCGGCCGACACGGCGCTGATCTGGTGGAAATCGGCTTCAACGTAACCGGCGATGATCTTGGCCAAAGTCGTTTTGCCGCTACCGGGCGGGCCCCACAAAATAATCGAAAAGATTTTATGTGCCGTCAGGGCTTTGCGCAGAATTTTACCTTCCGCAACAATCTCTGCCTGACCGATAAATTCTTCCAGCCGGTGCGGTCGCATTCTCTCGGCTAAGGGCGGAAGCAGACCGGGCTGTTCCGGAGCGGAATTAAACAGATCCATATTTATTTTTTCCTCAGATCGTACCGGAAAAACCCGGTTTCAATCCAATTCATACTGATTTAAATATTCAGGAATTTCGATTGGCCAGCCGAACTGCTTGCCAATTTTTTCGCCGAGACTGCGCGACTGTTCAGGTTCTCCATGTACGATAAATACCTTGCGGGGAGCAGTATTGAAACTGGACAACCAGGCCAGAGTCTCGTTATAATCGGCGTGTGCCGAAAAGCCGGAAATGCTCTCAACGTGCGCTCTGATCGGGACGAACTGGCCGTGAATTTTAACACTGTCAGCGCCTTCCTGAATCGTACGTCCGCGGGTACCTTCAGCCTGATAACCGATGAACAACACCGTGTTCTTCGGACTGGGCAAGCGATTGAACAGGTGATGTAAAATCCGGCCGCCGGTCACCATACCGCTGGCGGAAATGATGATCGCATTGTTTCTCAACTCATTAATCGCCCGCGACTGGGGTTGTGTCCGTGAAAAATGCAATTTAGCCGTTTGTAAAATATCTTTCCCTTCCAATTCCAGGACTTTGGATTCCAGATCGTAATCCTGTTTATTCTTCATGAAAATTTGAGTGGCATTGACAGCCATGGGACTATCGACGTAAATCGGCAGGCGCGGAATCTGATTTTCCTCTTCCAGTTCGCGGATTGTAAAAAGCAATTCCTGCGTGCGTCCGACAGCAAATGACGGCACGACCAAAACCCCGCCGCGCCGGGCACTGTCATTGATGACCCGGGCAACAGCTTTTTTTGTATCTTCACTTCCATGCAGACGATTACCGTAAGTCGATTCAACGACTAAATAATCGGTCCCGAATACCGTATGCGGATCGCGCAAAATCGGTTGATTCGGCCGCCCCAGATCGCCCGAAAAAAGCAGGCGGCGGATTTGTCCATTGACATCAAGTCGAAAATCAATGAACGCCGAACCCAAAATATGACCGGCGTCGCGCAATGTCAGAGAAATGCCATCGTCCAGATTCAAAACACTGCCGTAGGCAACCGGCGTGAATAAATCCAATGCCTTTTTAGCATCGTCCAGAGTATAAAGCGGCAAGGCTGTGGCATGCTTCGAGAAATGTTTTTTATTGGCGTAATAAGCATCTTCTTCCTGTAAGTGAGCCGAATCCGGCAACATTATCTGGCATAAATCGGTTGTGGCCGTCGTGGTGTACACCGATCCCCGGAAGCCATTTTTCACCAGGCACGGCAAATAGCCGGTATGATCGATGTGTGCGTGTGTCAGGATGACGGCATCAATGGTCTCCGGCGGGATGGGGAACGGTTCCCAGTTCCGCAGGCGCAATTGTTTTAAACCCTGAAACAATCCGCAGTCAATCAGGTATCTTTTCCGCTCTGTCGTCAACAAATAGCGCGAGCCGGTCACGGTTCCGGTCGCTCCGAGAAATTTTAAACTTGGCATTTTTTCTCCATAAAATTATTACCGGATCGAAATCAACTTCCGAACTTTAATTGACAGAATAACCATCACTGAGAATATATTGAACTATCGGGACGTTTCCAATATTTGTCCCGGCAGGGCTCATGGAATCGAGATCATCCCGAGCTGTACGCATAACCAGGTCAGACGGTCGGCGCGCGCCTGTGAATCGGTCAGCGGATTGGTGCCGTACCAGTTCAAGGTCTTGGGTTGACTGGCCGCCTGAAATAATTCCATTTCCACACTCTTCGGCAACAAATCGTTTTTTTCACAGTACTGGAATAAAAGCGCCGCCGGTGCCGCGTAACCGATATAATGCTGACCGTCCAGAAAAGTACTCGGTGCAGCCTTGCCGTCCACGGCGGAAGGCCGCGAGTTACAGGAAATCAAAGCCAGCGCCCGGATCCGCTTTTCGACTCCGGCCACAATTCCTCCTAAATCCGCACCCATTGCCTGCCCGATAAATCCGATGCGCCGCGGATCGACGGCCGGCTGAACCAATAACAAATCGACAGCCCGCCGAATATCGATCACGGTTTGAACCGTCGAATTATCCACACTTTGTCTGATTGCGTTGGTCTCAATCTGCCTGGCAGAAGTATCGATTATCAACACAATGGTTCCAGTCTGTGCAAGGCTACGGGCTTCGTCCATAAACGCCAGCCGGTCGTTTTGATTGCCGCACAGATAGATTAATCCGGCATAAGGTCCCGGACCGACCGGTTCCAGCATATCGGCCACGACGCGCCAGCGCCGGGGATTGATGAAAGAAATTTCGATCAATTTCAAACTGTCGATCTGTTCAACCAACTTTTCCTGCACATCCAACGGCGCCTTACTGTTATAATCGAAATTGCGAACCAAATCCATATAAGACGGCGTACTCGGTTGGGTTTGAGTCGGGGTCGTCATTGTAACAGTTGAATCCGATGGCCGCGCCTGCAACAGGTGCCGCCCGGCTCCGTTTACCATTAAAATAGCCGCAATTACCAGATAAATTTTGGGGGTCGTTTTATTTTGCATAAGCATTCGAATTACACACTCCTAAGAACATTCAGCCCAACGTTGACATTTTCAGATAACTGGCAATGCGTTCGGGACTTTGAGTAAAACATCACATTGGTCACAATTCATACTGTTCGGATTTTAAAGATCATAAAAGCATCGCAGCCTGTTCTATCATCGAGTCGCGATTATGTTCCCGGAAGCAAGACAGGACTCAGACGAGTCCTGTCGAATTACAAAAACTGTTTCCGAAATAACCGGGATTCAGGGTCAGGCGGCTTTCGGTAAAGCGGTCAGACAGAATACCATGATGAATAGCGCGACTGTTTCGATAATACCAATCACCATGATGTAATTGCCAAAGCCTTTGCCGGTTTCAGCCAGTGCATCGCAGGCCTTAGCCGAAGCTTTGCCCTGCATAAATGCCGAAAGACCCATTGCAAAACCTGCAAATGTTCCGATCAGAACCTGGGGCAGATTTCCGGCCGTAAAAGCCGCGGTCTGGATTGCATTTCTTAAAATCATACCGTAAATCGTCTGTGAAAGCGGCGCTCCCACAAAGGCTACCAGAATAAATGGCGCGGCTTTGTTCAGAGAATATGCTTTTTTCCAGGCGCCGATGGCGGTCATTCCGGCCACTCCGGCTCCTAAGGCCGATCCCACAGCAGATAATACCAGCGATAAATTAAAATCACCTAAACTTACCATATTACATCTCCTTTATAAATTTCGATTGAATTCACTTTTATTCCCGAAAAGGCTCGTATTTCTGACCGGTCCACTGCATCCCGAGATGACCGGAAAATTCCAGCATGTTGAGCCGGATACCATGCACGATGACGGACATCATACACAATGCAATGTTCAGGCTGTGCCCGAACAGAATTATCAGTACGGCGATGATGCCTTTCAATAAATTGTCGACACCGGTCAGTGCCATGTTATTAAAACTAACTTCCACGACCGAACCGGCCAATCCGACCGCGAACAAACGCAGATATGATACTACGTCGCCGAATGAACTGATTATGCTCAGCGGCAGATTGCCAATCGTCGCGCCAAAACCTTTCCAGAAATGCCCCTTGAGGTAATTGTCAAAGCAGGCGATCAGAATCGCGCCGCCCAAAATCAGGTTCAGGGCAATGCCCGGTAGCGGTTTGGATAAAACTAATTTCCCGGCTAAAAAGAACATACCCCACACCACGCCAATCCAGCCCAACTGGGCCAGAGCTTGCGGCGAATTGATTTTCTTCAGGCCATTCAGCGCATGTCCGACGGTGAGATGGATAGCGCCAATTAAAAAGGTAAAATACATCAGGAAATTCGACACCTTGTCCGGATCTTTACTGAATGTCGCCACGTTTTCGACAACTAATGCGCTGAACAGCGGCAGGCGCGCTACTGTTTCAAATCCGAACCAGGTTCCGGTGATTGCACCCCAGACGATCAAAGCGCCACTCAGCACATACACCAACCTGAATATTTCCGGCGGCGCCTGTTTGTGTTTCCGGCGCAATAGAATAGCCGCTATTAAAAAAACCAGTCCGTAACCGGCATCGCCGACCAGAATCGCGAAAAACAGGCTGAAGAACGATAAAAACCAAAAACTGATATCAAATTCCTGATAACCGGGAATTGTTCCCATGAAACTGAAAATCGGATCGACCATTTTCAGCCAGCGCGGCTTGCTGATCAGAGTCGGCACTTCCGCCGGATCGTCGGGATCATCAGCGAGATAGCCCCATCCTTCCTTTTCAGCCAGGTCTTTGAAGGAGTTTAGATTTTTTTCCGGGCAATAACCTTCCAGGTAGACAATGGCCTCTGCGACTCCCATGCCATCCCGTACGTTGGCCCAGCGATACTGTTTTTCCAGCGTATCGCGGTAAACCCGGATTTGCTTTTCACTCGCACTCAGATCATTGAGCCGGTCGGCAATTGCCGTCAATCGTTGTTTTCCGGTGGCGACGTTGCCAGTGACCAGGGCAAAATCTTCTTCCGGGACGAATTCTTCCTTGAAATCCAGCTGTTCATCGGCCGTTTCCGATACCAGCGCAATGAACATCTGATTTTTATTCTGAGCGATAATTTGGACTGATTTGTCGGCCGGGATTTGTTTGGCCTGATTTTTATCAATTGTATATAAACGCAGAAAAATTCCGCGTTCCCGTATCAGCGCCAGGTCGGCGCGGGTGACTTTTCCCCAGACGGAATACCACCGCAGTCGTTCCCGGTCAACTTCCAGGGCAGAATTGATCTTTTGCTTTTCGGCGTGCAGATTCAGAATCTCATCGACCAACTTTTCCGCTGGTTCAGTCGTTTGCGAAGGCGGCGTTCCGGTTGTGACGCTCTTAATCATTTCAAGTGCTTTGTCGGTTTGCACCAGATGCTTTTCCAGCATGGATAAATCTTCGGAAACCGGCGCGACGGTCGGTTTGACATGCAGAACGCCCAGATGGCGCAGTTTTTTCAGAGCGGCGTCCCGGGACGCGCTGCTGACAAAAACCACTAATTTCTTCATCGGAACGATCATTCTCTCACTGGTTCCTTTTTATTCTGAATCTTGGATTTGGCGATCTTGCCCCGCACGACTTCGGCCGTCTGGGCGTCGCCGATAAAAATCTGGATCGTGCGAATATTCTCCCGCGCTTCGGGAATTTTTACTTTTTCAAATAAATTGATGCGCTGAATCGTTATGCGAAGTTCTTCCAGTAAAATATCAACCTGCTCATTGAGAGTTTGGATTTTAATGCGCCGCGCGATCTGTTCCTTTAGCACTTCCAGGGCCTGATCGATCCACAGCGGAGTTGTGAAAAAATCGTAATCTATTTCCTCAAATTCCACCCGCTGAAAAATCCGGATATCGATCCCGGCGATATTACTATCATCCAGAACAATTTCCCGCACTTTTATCAATGACTTAAGATCGATCGGCTCAGCCATAACATCGACCCATTTGAAAACTTCTTCGGCGATCCGCTGAATCTCGTCTTCGAGCAGTTCAATCTCGTGGCCGAGGTGGCGAATTTCACCGACCAACTGGCTTTTCTTCAATTCCAGGGTCGGTAAAAAACGCCGGTAGCGGGCAAGCGCCTCACGCTGGGTCTTTAATTCATTCTTGGTATGCTTGATCTTGGCCATTTTATTAACGGAATAATCTATTTCAGTCGGTTATAACTTTTTCCTCTGCGGACGCTTTCTCTTTTTTCGGCCAGAATTTTTGAACCAGTTCCGATTTCATACCGGTCTCTTCCGGATTAAAACATTCCGCCAGGATTTGCCAGCCGCGATCCAGGGCTCCTTCGAGCGGGATGTTGACTTTCAAATCCATCAGCGCGGACTCAAAACTTACCCCGTATTTCAGAAGTTTGCGGTCCCAATCACTCATCCGGAAACCCATCGCCCGTTTTTCTTCGGTTTCCTTGAACTGGGCATACAGCTGGATCATGCCGTCCATGATTGCGCGGTGATCTTCCCGCGAGCTTTTATTGACCTGCTGTTTCAGACGGCTCAGCGAACCGAACGGCTCGATGCGGCCGTTTCGCAGATAAAATTGACCTTCGGTAATGTAACCGGTATTATCCGGTACCGGGTGGGTGACATCATCGCCCGGCATCGTCGTGACGGCCAGAATCGTGACCGAGCCGGCGCCTTCGAAATCAACGGCTTTTTCATAACGGGCGGCTAACTGGCTGTAGAGGTCGCCCGGATAACCGCGGTTGGACGGAACTTGTTCCATCGTGATCGCAATTTCCTTGAGCGAGTCGGCAAAGTTCGTCATATCGGTCAGCAGAACCAGCACGTCCCGCCCCTTGAGCGCAAAGCGTTCCGCCACGGCTAAGCTCAAATCGGGAACCATCAAGCCTTCCACGATCGGATCGGAAGCGGTGTGAATGAAAAATACCGACCGACTCAGTGCGCCGCCCTCTTCCAGAGTATTTTTGAAAAACATATATTGATCGTACTTCAATCCGATCCCGCCCAGCACGATCATATCGACTTCAGCCTGCATGGCGATGCGCGCCAGCAATTCATTGTACGGCTCGCCGGAGACCGAGAAAATAGGCAGTTTCTGGGAAATGACCAGTGAATTGAAAACGTCGATCATCGGAATATTGGTTCTGACCATCCGCTTGGGAATGATACGCTTGGCCGGATTAACGGACGGGCCGGCGATCTGGATCATGTTTTCGGTCAACTGCGGGCCTTTGTCGCGCGGCACGCCACTGCCGTTGAAAATGCGGCCGAGCATATTATCCGAAAAAGTCACCTCCATCGGGTGTCCCAAAAACCGGATTTCGTCGTTGGTGGCAATGCCCTGGCTGCCGGCAAAAACCTGGAGCGAAACGATGTCGCCGTCCAGTTTAATGACCTGCGCCAGCGATTTACCGCGCTGGGTGGAAATCTCGGCCAATTCTTCAGAGGCCACGTCGCTGGCACGAACGGTAATAACGTTGCCGGTTACGCTCAAAATTTTATTATAGACTTTTTGCATCGCGGGCTTTTTCCTTAATCAATTGATTAATCATCTGTTCCTGTTCTTGAAATTTCTCATCCTTCAGGTCGATATAATTCCAGTCGATGAAGGCCTGCCGCAGTTTATTAAAAAAACCGCGGGCGTCGTTTTTATCGGTCAGGTTGAATTTGGTCATCAACACGCCGTGGACTTTGCTGAAAATATATTTCTGGCGCTCGGGATTGCTGGCGCCGTCGACCTGGTCGAATGAATTTTGCTGGAGGTAAACCGCATCCAGAAATTCGGACTTAAGATAAACTTCAAAATCGTCCAGCGAAGTTCCTTCTTCGCCAACCACCAGCATCATCTGATGCACTTCATTGCCCTTGAAGAGCACCTTGCGGGCGTCTTCGATCAGATTCAATGGAATAAAGCTGGTGTACTTCGACCAGCTGTCAAGCGGGTGAATAGCCGGGAAACGCCGCGCATTCGAGCGATCGCGCGAAAGTCCGTGGAAAGCGCCAACCACTTTCAAGGTCGATTGGGTCACCGGTTCCTCGAAATTTCCGCCGGCCGGGCTGACCGTGCCGCCGATGGTCAGACTTCCGGTCTTGCCGTCGAGTAATTCCACGATTCCGGCGCGTTCGTAAAACTGGGCGATGCGGGATTCAAGATAGGCCGGGAAAGCTTCCTCGCCCGGAATTTCTTCGAGCCGACCGGAGAGTTCGCGCATGGCCTGCGCCCAGCGGGAAGTCGAGTCGGCCAATAAAAGCACATTCAAACCCATCTGACGATAATATTCGCCAAGCGTCGCGGCAGTATAAACCGAGGCCTCGCGCGCCGCCACCGGCATCGAACTGGTATTGCAGATAATGATCGTGCGATCCATCAGCGATTTGCCGGTGCGCGGATCGGTCAGCTCGGGAAATTCGCGCAGAGTTTCCACGACTTCACCGGCGCGCTCGCCGCAGGCCGCGATAATCACGACATCGGCTTCGGCGAACCGGCTGGTCACCTGCTGGAGAACGGTTTTTCCGGCGCCGAAAGGCCCCGGAATACAATATGTGCCACCCTTGGCAATCGGAAAAAACGTATCGATAATACGGGTCTGGGTAACCATCGGTTCGGTCGGCACAAATTTATCCCGGTAAACCGAAATCGGAATTTTCACAGGCCAGTCAAAGTACATTTTCAGATCGGTCTCTGCGCCTTTTTCATCAACGATGACAGCAATCTTTTCGTTAATATTATAGTTGCCGCGCGCTGCTATCGTCTTGATTGAATACTCGCCGCGCAGGTAAAACGGCACGAAAATCTGGTGTTCAAAGATGCCTTCCGCGACGACCCCGAGACAGATTCCGGCCCGGACATTATCACCGGATTTGACGCGCGGCTCGAAAGCCCATTCTTTCTTCGAATCCAGCGGTTCGATAACCGCACCGCGTTTCAGGAAGAATCCAAACTGGGCGGCCAGATCATGTAATGGATTCTGCAATCCGTCATAAACCATCCCGAGCAGGCCAGGTCCCAATTGTACCGAAAGCATCTGCCCGGAAAATTCCACCGAGTCGCCTATTTTCAGGCCTTTTGTGCTCTCAAAAACCTGCATAAAGGCCAGGTTGCCGCGAATTCGGATGACCTCCGCTTTGAGCAATTCGTCACCGGCGACCGCGTAACCGACTTCATTTTGAATGATATCATTTTCGCAGGCAACCGTAATCATATTGCCGTTGACACCGATTATTTTTCCGTATTTTTTCATAAGCCCATTTCTAAATATTGTTGATATTTTTCACGACCGAGTTTCTTGTTGTATGTGAACAGCTTTTTCAAAATCTGGAGCCGCAGATAATACAGAATCACAAAGTCCAGATCGAAATTGTGGCCGGCCTCCAGCACTTCCAGAAACTGCCAGCGCCATAACAGCAAATTCTTTTCGACAACTAACGGATTTCCTTCTCTGACCAAATTGGCCGGGAAGGTCATGATTTTATAGTCCTGGTTCTTTTTCCGGGCCGTACGCCAGTTGACCAATTCCTGGCGCAGGGATAATTCAAAAACCTTGATCTTTTTGATAATTTGCAGATCGTCCGGTCTGATTTCGGTGGCCATAAAATCGACCCGCTCCAATTGCCTGTAATCAGAACCTGACAGCCACTTGTGGGCTTCGTCCAGAAAATTATCAATCGTCAGCGCCGCTTCCCGCTCGAAAAAAAGCACGGGCAACTGCGCCACAAGGTAGTAATATTTATCCATTCTGTTCTAATAATGTGCGGATGGCCGGGTTTAGAAATTCCTGTAAAACTTCGGCGATACTTTGGTCGGTGAAGTCATAGTAAACCTCTTCACCGTTGCGCGAAACCCGGAAACCACTGGCAACACCACGATCAACCCGAAAGGTCACCGGCTCTTTGAGACTGTCGCGGGTAGCCGCCAGGACGAGAGCCTTTAATTTTTCGACGTCAGCTTCCGAGACAACGAATTCCAGGTGGGTGTCCGAAGCGGAAGATTTAACCATCGTCAGAATGATTTCCTTCATGAATTCCGGCGACAGTGTTTTAGCAATTTCTTTCTTGAAAACGCGGTCGAAAAGTTTCCGGAGATTTTCTTTAGTAACGAGAATCGTATCGCGGGCCGCCTGGCGAATGGCCGCTTCGGCGTTGGCGTGCAGTTTATCGGCATTTTGCTGGCCTTCGGCCACGATCTGGCTGGCAGTCTGGCGGGCGTTATTGAGAATTTCTTGCGCGTTCGTCTCGGCTTTCCCGATTATCTCCGCCGCGGAATTTTGCGCCTCAGCGATGCCTTCCTGCTTTATTTTTTCTATTAAACCGTCCAGTTTAATATCCATAAAAATCTCCTGTATATCGAATTGATCTTCATTTAAAAATAACTTGGGAATTTAATCCCTTTCGACGGTTAAATCAAGCCGGCCGCGCCGTTATATTTTTCACTGGAAGTTCTTCCGGCGAAGTTCCGCCTATAATGTTATGCATCATGAAGGTTGACGAAGACGGCGCGGTTCGTTATATTACATCTGGTGGCAATGTGCTCTCGGAATATGATGGAAATGGCGACTTGAACTACAACTACATCTATGGTAATGGCAAGAAACTGGCCAGCAAGGATGCCTTGGGGACGGTGAACTACCTGCACAGCGATTATCTTGGTTCATTGAGAGTGATTACTAATTCCAGTGGCTCGGCGATTTGGAATCGGAACTTCTACCCGTTCGGCGAGGAGGCTTATGCCTACAGTACCGGCAACGAGTACAAGTTCACAGGGAAGGAGTGGGACGAGGAAAGCGACTTATACTACTCATGGCATCGCTATTACGATCCGGAGATCGGACGGTTTACGCAGGTCGATCCGCTGTGGTCACAGTATCCCGGTCTGACTTCTTACCAGTACTGTGCCAATAATCCGCTTAAATTTGTAGACCCAACTGGTCTATATACTCAAGAAGAGCTAATTAAAGCATCAAGATATGGAATCAATGCCGTCAGTGCCCCAACTCAATATGCACAAATAGCGGCGTGCAATATTGCAACTCAAGCTTTTGCCAAATACATAGGTGCAACCATTCCCAAAGGAATAGCAAATGAAATGGCTGAGCAATTTCAGGAAAACCCATATTGGATTGGAATTATCGGAGACCAAAGTAGTATAGGAAGTCTTGTAAATCAAAGTGGTGACGATAATGAATTAATTGTTGCGGTAGGTGACGGACATGTTGCTCCTTTAGTTCCCGGAATGTCTTTAAAACGATCTGCAAATTTTAAAAGCCCTGTGACCGTTATGGTCATGGATGCCGGAAAACAGGAAGGAAAACCGATACGTAAAAATCAACCTATTGGTGAATCGTGGACGGATTCCAAACTAGTAAAATATTATCTATACATTGGTCCGGGTAGTCCAACTTGGGAAAATGCTAATGCATATGGAGAAGAACCATGGAAAAGTCATATCTCAGATAGATTTGGTTCATATAATGCCGAGAATGGGATTTGTCCATAATTAAAATGTACGATTGAACGATAATTAATAAAAGACTAACTCGATAAGGAGGTTGAAATGCAATTAAGTAGATACTATATCATTATTGTAACAACATTTTCCATCCTGCTGTGCCAACCTAATCGATCTCCAGTATATAGAGTAACGAAATCTGGCTACAATCTTATTAAAGTCGTTTCATCCGGGAATGATACGATGTTGATTTATCAGAAAGGCACAAAAAATATAGAGGCGGACAAGGCAACTAATTACATTAATCAGATGTTGTATCCGGGTTTTCTATTCGATAACGATCCCAACAAGGACGAGCCTTATAATCAGGTCAAGATTGATGCAAAAACATCCAAAGGATATTTTGTCCCAATTGACACTTCACTTTATAAAATTATTGATACAAAATATGCAAATGTCAACTTACTTACTATCTATAAGGATACACTCTATTTTACCGATGATTATTTTGGAGAAAGCCGATCGCTGATTCTGTATGCACTTAAGAGCGGCCAATATAAAATAGTTACCCTGCCCGAATCTGGAATAAAATCAATATATCCGGAACTTAATCAAATATATTTGTTGCAAGACAGAAAAATTTGTCTTTATACTTTTCGACCGTTGAAAAAAATTAAAGAATGGCCAGAAGTAAGTATTAAATGTCTGTCGTTGACAACAAAAGGCGAAGTCTATATTACTCATACTGGAGAATATTATGATAATCCGATAACGTATTCTTTATTCCACCCTGATAAAAAGATACCGGGGATATTAATTTCTCGATATATCAAACCTGAAAAATGTTATTTGTTTAATGGAGAAAGACTAAGTGATTGGAGTGTTAATCAGGTAGACTTTACAACCACAATAACAAAGAAAGTAATTTCTCCTGTGCAAAGATCGTTTGCACGTGCGATGAACGACAGTCTGTTTTTGGTTTGTAATTTTACATATCACTATTTTATCAATAATCCTGTGATAACACCAGTTGTTGGTAATGGAATTTACGCTACGTATCTGATCTATATATCCCATGGAGATATTAAGTATCCGCTACAGTGTAATCTATCTGAAGTGGTTCCAGGTTTAGAAGTTGGGATCGCTGCTGTTTATGACGATCAGAGTAAAAATATTTTCCTAAGTGCGGGTTTAGGAAGAATCTATGTTTTAAATATTGATAAATTTTTTCCATATCGATGGGATTCAGATTTTAACGTAACGTTTTAAGGAAGAGAATACTTTCAGTGAATTGAAGTGTTATGAGTCTACCCGTTGCTGAAAGTTTGTGCGACTTCTACCCCTTTGGAGAGGAGATTAATGCAAGCGGCACCGGTAATGAGTATAAGTTCACCGGGAAGGAATGGGACGAGGAGAGCGATCTCTACTACTCATGGCACCGCTACTACAGCCCGGAGTGGGGGCGATTTACACAGGTGGATCCGCTGTGGATGAAATATCCCAGTTTGACTTCGTATAATTATTGTGATAATAATCCGCTTATATCTATTGATCCCACAGGAATGGATTGGTATGATTTTGGGGATAGTAATGGTGCGAATATTCAATGGAGATATGGATCTGACCCACAATTAAAACCTGGTCTTTTCAACAGGATAGCGAACCTTTTTGGTAAAGGAGAATATGCGCAAAGTCTAGGTGCTAATGTATTAGTTATTCAGGGGGTTAAGGGTAATGAGGTTGCCGGCTCTGCCTTATATGAATTATATCTAGAGTCTAATAAAAATGGTCCATCTGCGGTTGCATTAGGAAGTACAAAACCCGCTGATCCAAACACGCAAAATACGATGGCTGAAGGTTTATATACGGACACTTATTTAGTACAAGATTATCATGAATCAGGAACTAAAGCGATTGCATTTACAGACGGCACAGTTAAATCTATTTCGGGTAAGGAAATGACGGGAGTCCTGGTTCATAGGGGTAATCCTTTTGGCTTTAATCAGATTGATAGTAAAGGCAAATATTGGAGTACTGGTTGTCTGACATTTTGCTATAATACTAATGGTAGTCTTAATCCTGCTAGAAAGTTTAGTTATCATTTTACCAATAATACAAATGTATATTTAAGGAGATATTAGAAATGAAACATGTCATAGAAATATAT